>Ga0209362_1002121_pt1 | contig 15049 bp, 17 predicted proteins | sample SaaInlV_165m_DNA_FD_184680 | JGI IMG/M metagenome (GOLD analysis project Ga0209362, IMG submission 184680) | Marine microbial communities from expanding oxygen minimum zones in the Saanich Inlet - Saanich Inlet SI037_S3LV_110m_DNA (SPAdes)... | ecosystem: Environmental > Aquatic > Marine >...
CCTATTATTCCTGTTTCATTAGATGGTTCTTTTATGGGAAGCCGATTTCACGCCCTGCCTACGGACAGGTATGTTTATGATTCTCCCGAAGGAATAGGGGCGCATAGTGATGTAGCCATGAAGCGTAATACTACATTCTTGCCTAATGAGCAATCTTTAGTTCAAGCCTCCGAAGCACCGGGTCAATCTCCTTATAATAGTATTTTACCAAACGGTCAAGAAAACAAGGACTTTCCTTTGAGAGTTATTCATGAAACCACTACTGTTTCATTAGACCCAAGCACATCCTCATTTATTCCTACTGATATGTCGGGTTATACAGGCCAACAATTTATTCCTACAAGTGTGTATGAGGATATGTTAGGTGTAGGTATTTCGGGAAAAATCCCTTCATTTTCTCAACCTGCAAGTGGAGATATAGGTTCTAATCATTTTGGTTCAAGAATTGCTAATCCCGATATGCTGACAAATGTAGGAGGTCCTTTACAAGAAGATGTAAATGGTGATTACACCGATGGAAGCATTACTAAGAGTCTATCTCAATGGAGTATTGAAAACCAAGTTCAACAAATCTCGGACACGGAAGCAATTGTCGTTGAACGAGGTTCGGGTAGCCGTAAAATGATTCGGAGGGTTTAGGCTTGACGAGTTATAAGGTTGCTATGGTCATTACGGACTCATACCATAATGATATAGAAGGTAAGGACTACAAGTATGGAAGTCCAAACAAGGTTGATGATAAATCAAAACCTATCATTTTGTTTTACTTTTTAGAAGACTATGAAAGGGTATGGGATGAGGGGAAGCCGATTAAGTATGATGATGAAGAATTGAAAAACAATGCTTCGGTTTCGCTGATTGATTACACCGATAATGTCTTACTTATTAATCTTTTTGATTATGAATCCTTTGATGAAATGGAATTAAAATTTCAAGTCGGTAAAGAAACAAGTATTCCCGATGTAGTGGATGAAAACAACCATTCTAAAGAATACAGATTTACACCTACAAAAATTGTAGTCGCTAATAGTCTTGGGAAAGATAGCGCAGTCTATGATGAAATCGTTACAAGTGTGTGGGATGGTTATTACAAAACAGCAAGTAAAGAAGGCGAAAAATTGCCTAAAGTAGCCGAAAATGTTAAAAATGCGGAAAGTTACAAAAAGTGTGCTGAATGTTCCGATAGTGTTTTTGGATTAGAAGAAGAGATTTGTTTTGAATGCAGTTCTTTTGGTGCTGAATCCGAAGATTGCGAGGTTTGTTATACTACGGTTGATAAAGGCACATTAAATGATGTTCAAGCAGGGCGGATTTGTAATGAATGTCATAGAATGAATCAATATGATGCTGAAACGACTATGACGGTTGAACATAAGGATGGCTCAAAATACAGATATTCGGAAACCGACCCTATTTATGGTGAAATGGGTGAGATTGTAGGTCATGTTTCGGAAATTACGGATGAACAGGACACCCCTTATCAAAAAATCTATGGGCGGAAGAAGCCTCCGAGAGAACATAATTTTTATCATGCTGAATCCTCATCAAGCCTTCAATCATTTGCCGCCGAAGTGTTTGAGGCAGACCGTAAAATCCGACGACGAACTCGTTGGACATGGACAAGAGGGCAAGAATCGGGCTTTGAAGTTGAAAAGGATAACTCCGAACTCCCTTATGACATAGATTATACAGGAAGGAAAGGTAGGGGTTATTATGGTTCGTATGTCCCCATATATTCCGTTAAGGATTCATACCATATCAGCGATTTGCCCGAAGGCTATCACCTGCACTTGTATAAGCCCGCTTTGCGAAGTAGTTCGTGGAAGGCATTTTCAAAATCCCCCACTTCCGATTGGGAGGAATATAATGATTACAAAAAATCTAACTTGACGGGTGAGTTATTAAATTGGTATAATCAAGACATCGCCAAACCCGAACAAAAAACATTATCACCTATTGAGAAATTGATGATTTCTAAAGGCATGAAGTCGGGAACTGTTCAAATTGAAAGAATAGTCATTCCGAAAACTAAATATACGACAGAAAAGATTCAATACTTTGCTTTTGGTGGCTCTAAATTAACAAAACGCACAACCCCGTTGAATTTTTGTGTAATAGACAGTGGAGTGGTTTCTTTGGAGAATGTGGAGTATGAGTTTGAACCACATTTGTTTGCTTTTGCACAAGGTTTGAAGTTTATGACTGAAAAGGCAGGGACTCTCCGAAGCGTAAATCGTTTTAACAAAGACCCCGAAGCGTGGGTTAAATCCTACCCCGCTTGGTTTCAAAATGCTGTTAAGAATAAATTGACAGATATTGATGTGGAATTTATAGGATTGGGTGTTGAAAAATATGATAGTGGGATGAAGATTAACGATATTTTAGTCCTCAAATTTTTGAATGGTGTTGATAGGTATTCTTGGCGACCAATCAATGAAGATAAGCGAAAGGTGATTGACACACCGTATGGTGAAATGCCTCAATTTGAAATTTACGAGTTAGATATGAACGACCCTGCACCAATTATACCACGACCTTCCACCATGCGTAAAATTTATGCAAAATCATTTAAGCAGAATTTGATTGGAGATTGGAAGTTTGATAAAGAAATGTTTATGATGGCTGTTGTGGACAAATACAAATTTGAAAATGGCGGAAGTGAAAGCATACATGATAGCATGACTAATGAACCAATTTGGGTAATAGAAACAATTCCTTACATGACACCGATGGCTGAATTGATGGCTCGTCGTTATAAAAAAAAATTGAATTGAGTCAAGATGATGATTTCTTCACCGAAGCATCGTTAGAGAAATTATACCAAGCGGAATCAACCACTTTCCGAAACGAAAACAAAGTTTTAACCCCACCACCTGCGGAAATTAGGAATTTGATGGAGGCGTTTGAAAATAATGGCTACGAAATTCTTGTCGTTGGTGGCGCAATTCGTGATGCTATTTTGAATCTCCCTATCAAAGATTATGACTTGGCTACGAATGCTAAACCTAATCAAATAAAGCAAGTCGTTGATGGACTCAAGGGTTATCGTTATGTTCTCGGCCCACAAGCGGAGAAGTCATTGGTTAATTTAACAAGTCTTGTCAATGTTCCAAATCAAACAGAAGCGATTGAGATTACCACTTACCGAAGAGAATTAGGATATGCAGGTGGAAGGACTAAGGGTATCTTTGAACCTGCCGACACATTTGATGAGGATTCCGAGCGCAGGGATTTGACAATCAATGCTATGGGTATGAATTCCAAAGGTGAAGTCATTGACCCTCAAGGTGGATTAGATGATTTACAAAATGGGGTCATTCGTGCCGTAGGCGACCCGACCCGTAGGTTTGTTGAAGACCCTCTCCGAATGATTAGAGCAATCCGCTTTTCAGTTCGTTTCGGAATACCGATAGACCAAGAAACTTATGAAGCGATTGTTTCTAATGCAGATTTAGTCACCACATTATCGGGTCGGAGATTGAGAGATGAAATTGGTAAAGTCCTTGTTGAACCTAATGGTTATCAAATGTTGATGGAAACAGGTATTTTACCTGCCCTCATGCCTGAATTTAGAGGGATGGAATCGTATCACCACAAATTAGATTACCACCCCGAAGACACCTTGTATAATCATTATATTGAAGCCTTCAAGAAGTTCACCACTATTCCTAACCGAACAGAAATGGGTGCGTGGGCTTTACTTTTCCACGACATAGCCAAACCACAAACTGCTGATTGGAATGAAACAGAAGGCTATCACACTTTTTATGGACACGATAAGCAGGGTGGAAAATTGGTTTTGGAAAACTACAATAACCAAAATGGCCCATTTGAGTTCTCTAAGAAAGAATTACAAGCGATTGCTTGGACTACGGACAATCATTTAGGCCGTTTTTGGGAAATGAAGAAGCCGATGAAAGTTGCGGCCATGAGGAATAATGAAAATTATCCGTTGCTTGTTGAAGTAGTCACAGGTGACACGATGGGAATTCGTCGTGGTGGTGACGAAGAATTACAAATGCGATTGAAAGAAATCAATGAGATTACGGACAAAGTAAATGAACAGAAGGCTAAAACAGGGAATAGGCCGAAAGACTTTGCGAGAAAGGTCATCCAACAATTGAATGTTAAAAATCAAGAGATTAGTATTGCGCTGAATCAAATTGAGGAAATGGTTTCCACAGGACAGGTTTCATCTTACGATGAGGCACTTGAGGTCTTGAAGACAAATAGAAAATTATAAATATGAGTGTATTCTCGTATGAAGTATGTGGAAGGAGTATTTTCGCTTTAAGAAATCAAATTCAATAGTTCCCTTTGACGAAAGGATTGAGCGTGAGCAACGGAATAAGAAAACCCTCAAAGAGAGAGGGAAGGATTATTTGAATCTTGGTGGTTGGAATTTTGTTAAAGACATTACTTATCACATCCTTATGAGTCCACTTTATTTATTCATTCTTTTGTTTTCACCATTCATTCTTTTGTATGCCGTCGCCGCCGCCATTTCGGGAATTATATTCTATATTCCTGTATCGCTAATTATTGGAGGCACTATTGACCTATTTAGAAATCTCTTTTTCAAGAAAGGTGTTAGGTTTAAGAAATGGAAATACACAATACAGATTTTGTCTTGGTGGGAATTCTTACCGTATGGTATAACTTATGATGGCTACTTAGATTTCAAAGAGGAAAAGATTCGCATGACTAAAGCCGAAAGGATTTTTGAAGATTATTGGGATAGCAAAATTGATAGAAAGCGAGCAGAACAAGCATTCCGCAACATTCACCAATTAACTCGTTATATCAATCAGTATGATGGTGATAAAATGATTCACAACAGGATGGAAGAGGATATTAGAAACATTTTAGATTGCGTGGATGATTTCAAGAGATTCCATGTATCAAAAGTAGGCGTTAGCAGTAGCCATATTCACAAGAGGGCAAAAATAGAAGCATTGGGAACATTGGGAATGCTTAGATAACAAGTGAGAGGATTGGTTATTATGGGTCATGCTTTTGTTGAAACAGACGAACCTCTTGAATGGAATAAAATGGGTAAATCCTATTCATTAAACGAGGCCAAACGACTCATCAGCAAAACTTGTTTAGAGTATATTCGCAAGGCAAGGGAAGATAAGCGACAGGAGTATGAATGGGAAGGTGATGATTTTTGGAATTACGCATCATTAGGCGACAAAGAGGGAGTAATCGTTTCCTACTTTCCTCATTTGAATAATAAAGAAATTGAAAAGTTAGCAGACATTGTATATCGTTTGGATGCCTCTAAAGCAAAATTAAATCAATGGCTCAATGCTTCGGGCAAGTGGATAAAACCTTATTCCCTATCCAAAGGCATTTGGTTGCTCAATCCAAAATATGAAAAATTGGTTAAGTTTTACAAAAACAGTTCCGAATTACCTACAACAAAAAGAGGGGTTAATTATGGTGCAAAAGTAATTGTTGATGATACCGAACCCTTAACAATGCCTCCTAAATTGGAATATGACGATTATCAAAAAGGATGGCGTTTTAATAACATGGAGGATATTGATGAATTTTCCCAATCTCCGAGCAATTGTTATATTCTTGAGGAAAGTGATGAGAATAAGGATTTTTGGCGTAAATCAAAAATGTCTTTTGTGAACCTTAAAAGAATGAATCATGTCCTTAATGAAAGTTATGGCCCTGCATTAGCCATCGCCAATGATGAAATAGTGTGGATGGGCGGATTTAGCAGGGAAGGTTGATACTGTGAAACAAATAATTCTCCAACATGGCGAAATGATTACCGTTGTTGGTGCTTTAGTCGGCATTGGTGCTTTCGGCTACGGGGCTTTCCGATTCTTCCGTAGTGAAGATAGAGCAAGGTTAGAAAGAATGGATGCTATCTCCCTCGTAGTGGGTGGATTATTCCTTACTGCATCTTGCTATGGTATTCTCAAGCGAACATGAACCTTTATTAAGGCGATAGAAACAATTGTCGTTTATGAGTGAGAGTGATGATACCTCTATTGAAACCATCATTGATGAAATTGTCAAGGAAGTCCCGAATCGTAAGGTGAAGGGTAGGCTTAACAATCACCGTGTTTATCTTGCAGGGCCAATTGACCATGCAGATGATGATGGCGTAGCGTGGAGGCAGAAATTGACTCCTTACTTGAAGAAGATGGGGCTAACCATACTTGACCCGACAGATAAGCCCGTTTCCCAATGCCGATATAATGAAATCGGTGATGAAAAAGAGCATATTCACAAATTGAAGAAATTGAAGCGTTGGGATGAATTGAGAACGATGGCGAAAGAAATTGTTCTTGTGGATTTGCGAATGGTTGAGGTTTCGGATTTTATGATTGCTTACATTGACAAAGACATTCACATTTGCGGAACATACGACGAGATTTTTGAGTCCCTACGACGCAGAAAGCCGACTTTGATTGTTCATAAGGGCGGAAAGGCAGAAATGTCTATGTGGCTTCGTGGAAAAATGAACCACAATTTCGTCTTTGATAGTTTTGATGAATTGTATGAATATCTTGAAGCCCTTCACGATGGAACGGTTGAACCCGACTATACCCGATGGGTATTCTTTGACAAGGTGTGATTATTATGGATGAAGAATTAAGAAATTTCGTTGAAGAGAAATGGGGCTTGTATGAATCAGCCCTTGCACAGAAGGATGCTACTTTGGGTCGCCATCAACACACTATGGCTTTTGTTCGCACATTAGCGAATGTTTTGGCGTTAGGAATGTCTGTTGTTATTGCTTACAAGGTTTGGTGATTATTATGGATAGCGATACAAAAATGAGAGAACATCTTGACATATTTTCCATCATTAAGGATAAGTTAAGTCAAATCCCCGATGAAACAATTGAATGGACAGAAGGTGAAATGAATAATGCACAATTTGTTTTCCTTCAATTTTTGAAAATCACAATTGACCAAGAAAGCGATGCTTGGATTAGACATTACATTAACAAAAAGGGCGAATAATATGAATCAAAAAATCTTCGCCTTAATCATCCCGCTTTTGCTTTTGACAAGTGGTTGTTTATCTTCGGAGGCGGAGGTTTCCGAAGAACCCATTTATGAGCCGCAAGTAGTTCAAACGGTATATGACAACCATTCTTATCAGTATTGGAACATAAATCCGATGGGACAAGGGAATATCAGCGAAATACCCCTCAATGGAAGCGGAGATTTGATGTTTTCGCTTGACTTAACGGGATTCTTCCATGAATCTTTACTTTGGGAACGGGGATATGTCAATTATACAGTTAGCCAAGAAAACATAACTTTGTTTTCGGTTCAAATCGTTCAAGCGGAGGAAAATTATTCAGCCGTTTGGGAAAATATGTCGGGTAATCTTACTGTTGAGATACAATCAACAGGTTCGGATAGTCAAACAGATGATAAACCGGGTGACTTTTACATCGCCAAAGCAGAATTTAGGCTGAAAAGATAGGTAGGTTCATATACCTGTTGTTTTAATTCTTAGGATATGTCTATTGAAGGATATTGTGAATGTGGCCGTAAATCAACGGGAAAATTCAGTTATCGCAGAAATGAACAGTATTGTTCTAAATACTGTCACGATTTCATGGAAATCAAAGTGGATGGTGAGAAAACCGCTTACGACTTGTGGTATGGAACGGGCAAATATGCGCTCAATCCACCCTATCCTAAATTGACTATGAAGTGTGCATGGTGCGAGGGCGAGTGTAGCCTTCCAAGAGGACTTCACGATGCGAACAAGTGGTTCTGTTCTGCCCAATGTTCCAAACAAGCCAATCGCAATCCCAAATCCACATCGTCACGAACAGGTTCAACACAGATTTCAAATCAAATCCGAATGGTGATGGTTTTGCGAGAGAAGAGGGGTGAATTTTTGGATGCTAAAACGATAGCCCAATACTACGAAGATTGGTTTAGGAGAGGTTGCACCGCTAACAAGGTATCATCCACGATGCGCTTACTTACCGCCAAAGGCCATGTTATCAAAAAGGAAGGGCATAAGACCAATCTTTACCAAGCAGGTAATTTGCATACGACCCTCAAAGCCATGTTTGGTGAAACCGAATTGAAATTAGGGAGAGGGATTAAAAATGAATAATTGTCCTGTTTGTGATATGACCGTTAGCACAAATGCTAACAAACCATTCAAGTCAAAAGGAGGTCGTGGAACGATTACTTATGAGTCCACTTATTGTTCTCGCTACTGCCGAGAATATGATGAGCGAGATATGGAAAAAGAACCAATTTCCGATTCTAAACATCATAAAGGGATTTTTGGATTCCCACCCATTGAAGTTCCCTGCGAAATGTGTTCGGGAACAGTCACACTAAAAAGAACGAATTACGAAAGTGCATCACGACATTTTTGTTCCACCGATTGTTTTAACAAATTAAAGTCTGCAAAAGGTCGGAGGGTCTATGTCATTTGGCGAGTTCTTTCCACAATGAGGCATTTCAACGACAAGTTAGGGATAAAGAAAATTAGCCCACAACAGATTATGGAAATCATCAATAATGATAAATTGATTGGAATAAAGAATGACAAAAGTTTGCGAGGTGTCTTGAATAGATGGATGGCGGCAGGTTTGATTACCAAAGATGGTTCACATTATAATTATCACAAAGACGGATTGCGTGGGAAGCCTCTCGGATTATTTATTTACGATTATTTGAATATGAGTTATGCCGAAAGAATGGCCTTTCTTGAACAATGATTCTTATACCTGTAAGGATGGTGTTTAATTCATGGCGAGTAGCAATAAGACAGGATTGGGAATAAATAAAAAGAGAAGTAAGCAGGTCTTGAAGACATCTATTGATGTTCTGCAAGAGTATTCAAAGTGGGCTAAAGATGAAGATGAGGATTCATACCTTGCTATGAAGGATTTGCATACCATTGTTTATGACGATTGGCGAGAACAAGGCCGTCAAGTGTCGTGGACAAAGAAAGAGTTCTCATCCCTTCTTTCGGCACATGTGCGAAATCCGATTGAAGATTACACACTTCTTGAAAAGAACCGAAAAGTTAATAGAGCAGGTGTTCGTGAGATACATTACAGGGTGAAGCAATAATGGTAAAATGTGGATATGATGGATGCAAAAAACACATGAATGGATATTTCAATGTCTATCATGTTCCGACAGCAATTGCTATCGTGACGAAAGATGGTGAAACATTCTATTGTTGCGAAGACCATTATGAGGCAGGTGGCGCATTTGACAAACTATAAGACCATGCTAAGAATCGTTGATGATTTGAAATATCTTGAACGGCTTACCAAAGTGGAATTTTGGGAAGTTCTTTTTACACATTCGGGGAAACATTATGTGGATGCGAAATGGGATTTGTTTAAGAGTGACAAATTAGGTTTCATTGATTCATGTTCTGTGGACAAAGTTAAAATACTTGTTGATTACATCAATAATTGTAAAGGGGAATGAAAATGATTTGTGAATTGTGCGGTGGCTTATTTGAAGGGATGGGATTCCGAAGTGAAATAGACCCCAATGATGCAACCTTTGAGCGAATTGTGGATTACAAAAAGTGTAATCTATGTGGTTCGGGAATGGTTATCTATCACCCCTATATGCCTGTCCAAGAAGAAGAGTAGGTTGCTATGATTGAAAATTGGGCGAATTGTCCTTTCCCAATAATTCCGAAAGAGCAACGGATTAAGAATAGAGAGGTAGGAATCTGTAAGGGTGGTTGTAATGCGTTAGCACGAATCACTTCAAACAAATATCAGTTATGTTCCACCTGTTCGGGTAAATATCGTCTGTTTGGGGCAGAATGTGATGTTCCCAATTGTAAAGTTATTGCTGATGGTAAAACCGTTTTTTTCAAAAGTGATAACAAGATTCTTTGTCGTGGTTGTTGGGGTTCGTGGGGTTGGATGGGATTTCCACAATGGGAACGATTTGTTGATGAACGACATTTGTATTTTTTGCGGCCTAAAACTTTCGTCAAGGCATTAGAGGAAGGATTGGTTTCACTTGTAAAAAATCCCGTAGGTAAGAAGGAGGTTGCAGAATGTCATTTTTGTCACGAATACAAGACAATCAATACTCCCAAGTATCAATTGTGCAGTAATTGTAATGGACACTTGCAGTATCACGGAGAAACCTGTCAAGTATGCGACATAAATGATGCTTATGGCTTTAATAAAGATGAGTCAATGTTTGTTTGCCGACCCTGTGATACGACCAAAAGAAAATACAAAATTGCATCGTTTCAAATTTACAAAACCCAAGTTAGGACAATCAAGAATTGTCGTTTATGCAAAATTGAGGTTTCCCACGATAAAGAAGAAGGCCGATTGAATTGTTCCGCTTACATTGACCATGACCACGATACAGGAGAGGTTAGAGGCATTCTTTGTCAAGGGTGCAACACTTCCGAAGGTTTCATTCCTACGGATAGAATGTCCCCTTTGGAATGGGCTAAAAATTTAGTGGAATACTATGAAAACCCACCACTTAGCAAATCTTGGATGCAAGAATAATTCCGAAAAAGTGCGGAAACTTTCCCCCGGTCTTCTTACAAAAACCGATATTTGATATTAGATAGTAGGAAGATTAAGAATAAATCATGTTTGAAGACTTTGAGAATCGCACAGGCTTTTGGAAAAATCTTGGTTCTAACTTCACTATCAATTATTCGGGTGACGCACCATCGTTCCTTACAAGTGGCGAAATGTGGGAGTCTATGGGTTCGGGAACGACTCAAACGCTTGCGGCTTGGGAGAATGGATGGTCATTAACAAACAACCCCGATGGAACGATTACAGCCAATCCTAAATACACAATGGGGCTTCCTTCGGAAACCTTAGTCCGTGTGCCTATCGGATTGTCCACCCCATCCACCTCACCTTCCTCCGCAGGTGGGGGAGTCGTCGTAGCGTATTCAACAGAAAATGAAGACAGCGATATTCAAACCGAAGATTTGGGGCCGGGTGGAGAAGAACAGCCTACGGAAACCAAGTTAGATGAAAAGGCTAATTGCGATGACCACCAATGTCCCGAAGGAAAAAATGTAATGATGACTACAAATGCTGATGGAACGGTTGAATGTTCTTGTTTTGATGGCGGAAATGCTGTAAGAGCAATTGGTTATGGTTTGGGTGCTATTGCTCTTGTCGGCTTGGCTACAACAGGTCTTATCGTTTATGGGGTCGTCAAGGTCGCAGGTAAAGTCTTTGGAAAGTAATCCGTGTTATTAGATAGACGGGCTAATAACCCTTACTTATGAAGGGACTCAAAAATGCAGAATATGGATTTGCTAAAGGCTTAGGCGTATTAGATGGTGTCGTCTTATTTGTAGCCGCTTCATGTTTGTTTAGGGCTACGCAAGATGCTCAAGAACTGTATTTGTTTCCTAAAGACCCTGCTAAATCATTACTCGCTTCATCAATTATCGGTGTTGGATTATTAGTATTGAGAGGCAAAAATCTCTTTTCAATCGTTCAGTAATGTTCTTATACTTGTTTGAACAATTTTTTACTTGAACGGGTGGTGGAGTAGGTCAAACACGCAGGGCTTAAATTCCTGTCCTCAATGGTTCGTGGGTTCAAATCCCACCCCGTTCATTAACACTTAAATACAGTATCGGACAATGATTATGTATGGGTTCTTATGAAGAGTATTTGAAACGCCTTCATAGGGAAGCGAACCATGCTTATGAAATAGCCCAAGTCGCAAGAAGCAAAGGGCATGACCCAAAGAATCATGTTGAAATCCCTAAAGCAAAAGATTTAGCCGACAGAACTCAAAAATTGTTGGACTTTTTGCATCCAAGAAATACTGCCGAACAAATTAGAAGATTAACTAAAGACTTTGACGGAAACCGTGAAAGAGTCGCTATTGAAATTGCGAGAATCGTTTGCGCTGAATCATACCTTTACGGAACATTAATGGATTGCTCGGATTGCGGAGGAACAGGAATTAAGAAAAAAGGCAATTGGGAATCTCCTTGTTATGAATGTGAAGGAATCGGAAATAAATTAGGATTTGCTAATAACATTGATGTTGATTTCAAAGAAACAATGAAAGTATTTGATAGTAAAAAAGGTAATTTATGGAGTCCCGATTCACCATCCCAAAGACTTAGTGAAATGGCTATTTATCATGGTATGTGTGCAGGTTTAGCAGTATTGACCGAAGGAATCCTTGTAGCACCCTTAGAGGGCGTTGTATCGGCAAGAATACTAAGGAATACAGATAATACTTATTGCTTGGCCGCTTCGTTTGCAGGGCCTATTAGAAGTGCAGGTGGAACGGGTCAAGCACTTAGCGTTTTAATTGCTGATATTATCCGAAGAGATTTTGATTTAGTTAATCCTGTTATGTCTTTTGAAGAAGTGGAGAGATATAAAGAAGAAACGGGGGCGTATGCGAGAGGATTACAACACCGACCTTCTAATCCCGAAATTGAAACGATTGTCAAATCATGCCCTATTTATATTGATGGTGAGGGTGTAGGCAACGAAGTTACAGGCCAAAGGGATTTGCCGAGAGTTAGAACTAATAAAGTCCGTGAAGGTATGCTATTGGTTGTTTGCGAAGGGTTGGTTCTCAAAGCCCCTAAAATCCTAAAGTATGTGGATGCACTTAAATTAGACGGTTGGGATTGGTTAAGGCCATTTGCTAAAGGTTCTAAAACGGGCGGAGATAATTCCGTAAAGCCTAATAAAAAATATATTTCCGATGTTCTCGCAGGTCGCCCTGTATTCTCGCAACCTATGGAAGTGGGCGGATTTAGGTTAAGGTATGGTCGCTCAAGATTAGCAGGTTTGGCTACTACATCGGTTCACCCTGCCTCTATGAAGGCTCTCGCAGGTTTCATCGTTATAGGGACTCAAATGAAGTATGAAAGACCGGGTAAAGGAACGGTTGCTACGCCTTGCGATAGCATAGATGGCCCTTACCTTCAATTCAAAGACGGTTCGGCTAAAACGATTGTTAATTATGATGAAATACCTATGCGTTATCCAACAGACCCCGACTATGATATTGAAACGATTTGGGATTTAGGAGAATTGCTCGTTCCTGTTGGGGAGTTCTTAGAAAATAACCATGTTCTTTTAGAATCCCCTTATGTTCCCGAATGGCACAAGCAAGTATTAGAAGAAAAAGGAATTGATTATCCAAATAACTTTTCTCAAGCCGCTAATCATGTGAAAAATGAAAGTGTTCCTTTAGCACCCGACTATGTAGGTTTTTATTCCGACATTACAGACGAAGAATTTGAAACACTAATCAATAATTTAGACAGGTTCGGCAATTTAGATAATGAAGAAGCGAGAATTATTTGCTATAAATTAGGAATCAATGTCCGTGTTGTCCCAAACGGATTTCAAATCTATGGGGATAGGTCAAGACCTGCGATAGAATGGGCGGTCCTGTATAGAAATAAAGAGAAAACGAATAAAAAATCCGACTTTTTAGCACATTTTAACATTCGCCCAAGAGTAACTTATCGCATAGGAACAAGAATGGGGAAGCCCGAAGGCAGTAAGATGAGAGAAATGAAGCCTCCAATTCATACTATGTTTGTAGTCGGTCATAAAGTAGGAAACAAGCGTTTGGTTTCGGATGCCGCTAAAAGAGATGATGCAGTCCAAGTAGGAATTAGATATTGTAATAAATGTGGAGATTTCACCACCAAAGGTGTTTGTCCTAAAGATGGAGAAAATACTTTGTTTCAATCACATGAATGGGTCAGTCCTACAAATGATTACAAAGAATTATACCATGAAATCAGCCCTAATGACTTATGGGAAAGTGCATTACAACAAATCAAGACCGCCGAAGAGAACATGGGTATTGAAGAAGTCTTTGGTCAAGAAAATAAACATAAAAAAATCGCTATCAACCCCGATGTGAAAGGCGTAAAAGGTATGACAAGCAAAGACAAAATTAATGAGCATTTAATTAAAGGAATCCTCCGTGAGAAAAATGATATTAGCACATTCCGTGACGGAACTATGCGTTTTGACATGGTGGATATTACTATGACCCATTTTAAGCCCAAAGAGATAGGCATTACGGCTCAACAAGCAAGAGATTTAGGTTATGACTGCAATAATGAAAACCAAGTCTTAGAATTGATGCCTCAAGATGTTGTAGTTCCGCTAAATTGTTCGCAACACCTCTTGAATACTACAAAATTCGTTGATGATATGCTAATTGCTCTTTACGGTATGGATTCTTTCTATAATTGCGAAAAAATTAATGATTTAGTAGGTCATTTAATAATGGGTATCGCACCACATACAAGCGGTTCAATTTTAGCAAGAATTATAGGATTCTGTGATGTGAAAGGACATTACGGACACCCATACTTCCACGCCGCTAAGAGAAGAAATTGCGACGGAGATATTGATGCAATTATTATGTTAATGGATGGACTCATAAATTTCTCAAAGTCTTTCTTATCAGCACATAGGGGTGGATTGATGGATGCACCATTGATTTTAACCATGACTATTGAGCCTACTGAAATTGATAAAGAGGCATTAAATGTTGATACTATGTGGAATTATCCCGTTTCTTTTTATGAAGGCACTATGAACCGACCATCAGCCAAAGAAGCCACTAAGTCTTTAGGCGTTGAAACCGTTGAAGTTAGATTAGAAAAAGGATTGAATGCTTTTGAAGGTTTCGGTTATACTCATAAGACTACGGATGCTTGCGAAGGACCGAAAGCAAACCCTTATACTGCGTTGGATTCTATGAAACAAAAAACATATATGCAATTTGAATTGGGTGAGAAAATTAGAGCCGTTGATAACAAAGACCAAGCAGGGCGACTTATCAATAGACACTTAATTAGAGATATGAGAGGGAATCTAAGGGCTTACGGGCAACAGAAAGTCCGTTGCACTAAATGTGGTGAAAGTTACCGAAGAACACCAATTGCAGGTAAATGTATTGCAGTTATTGAAAAAGACGCTGAAAATCCTATGACGGGTGAAATTGAAGATAAAATATGTAATTACAAACTAATTTTGACTGTTCATCAAGGTTCAGTAGCAAAA
>Ga0209362_1002133_pt1 | contig 14984 bp, 18 predicted proteins | sample SaaInlV_165m_DNA_FD_184680 | JGI IMG/M metagenome (GOLD analysis project Ga0209362, IMG submission 184680) | Marine microbial communities from expanding oxygen minimum zones in the Saanich Inlet - Saanich Inlet SI037_S3LV_110m_DNA (SPAdes)... | ecosystem: Environmental > Aquatic > Marine >...
ATATCTTCTGCATCTTTAGATTTGTTAGGGTCACTCAATTTAAAATTCCTTTAATGATGAAATTCTCACTTGCTTTTATTTAATTTTTCAGGTTTTGCTCTTTAAGATAGTCATCAAATAATTTTTCGAGATCATCAGCATTGTCACATTTTTTAATTTTTTCAACCAAATTTTCTTCTTCGATCTCATAACAATTTAGAATGTCTTGAGAATCTTTGAATCCCAACATGGCCTTATTTTTAAAAATACAATGATAGAGTTTTTCTTGTTCCATGAGCTCGGGCTTGAACTTTACTCCACCCTCATCTGCAGAAATAGGGGAATCCATGAAAATAATGAAAGATGTTTACTATTTAGATGAATAGCATCAATTCAAATTCAATATCACAAGAATGATGTACTGAATTCCAATACGCTTAAGTGGAAACAAAATGTGGGCATTTATGAACTGTCATAAAAAAAGTGAAGCACATCTTTGGAGATACTCAAAACACAATAAAGTTCGCAGATGCCTAAAGTGTAAATCTAAAATTCCAATTACTGAGAAAGAATATCATCTCAGATGGGGCATACACGATAACATTACAAAACAAGTGTAATGAAAGATATTGGAAACAAGAATAGTTTTCCACATAGATTTTGATTATTTTTATGCTCAATGCGAAGAAGTGAGATCACCTGAACTAAAAACAAAACCAGTATGTGTATGTGTCTTCTCAGATAGAGGAGGAGATAGTGGTGCAATTGCAACTGCAAATTATACTGCAAGAAAATATGGGGTCAAGTCAGGAATTCCAATTGCATTTGCAAGAAAAAGATTAGAAGAAAGAAAAGATGCAGTGTTTCTACCAGTAGATTTTGAATACTATACAGAAATGTCTGAAAAAGCAATGGAGATTATGAAAGAGTATGCAGACATTTTTGAATATGTAGGAAGAGATGAAGCATATTTGGATGTAACAAGCAGAATAGAAGGGGATTTTATTAAAGCAAGCCATCTAGCACAGCAAATTAAAAACTCAATTAGAGATAAAATAAAACTCAGTTGCTCAATAGGCATTTCTCAAAATAAATTAATTTCAAAAATTGCATCAAATTTTCAAAAACCAGATGGTCTTACAATTGTATCACCAGAAAGAGTGGAAATATTCTTAGAGCAATTAAAAATCAGAGCAATACCAGGGATTGGTGGAAAAACTGAAAAAATATTTTCAGAGATGAATTTAGAGACAATTCAAGATTTAATGAAACTGGATGTTTTCACTTTGAATAATAAATTTGGAAGAAAAAGTGGAACATACATCTACAATGCAGTAAGAGGAATAGATAATGAACCGGTAAAAGAAAAAGAAGGCAGGATTCAATATAGTAAAATCATGACGTTGAAAAAAGATTCAAAAGATCCACAGTTTTTGTTAGAAAATATCAGAGAACTATGTAAAGAAGTACATACGGTGGTTAGAAAAAACAACCAGATGTTCAAATCTGTAGGAATACATTTTGTTCAATCAGATTTGTCAAATAAATCAAAATCAAAAATGCTCAGAAATCCAACTACAAGTCTTGAAGAATTACAAAAAAATGTTGAGCAATTACTAACAGATGCACTAGAAAATCAAACAATCACCATCAGAAGGATGGGAGTCAAAGTTGCAGAATTATCAGAAGTTCAAGGCCAAAGCGATATTACGAATTATTTTTAGAGGAATTACCTTCAGATTCCATTTTTTTTAGTCTCCTTGTTTCTATTACTATTACAATCAGAATGAATGCAAATAGCCACGGCAAAAACATAATTTCACCTGCAATTTTGTGATATTCTTCCCAGGCCACAGGGTCTGTAGTAACTTTTAGAGCATACCAAGACAACGAAAAAATTCGAATTAAATTAACAGTGATGGTACCAATTATTCCCAGAATAAAGTAAATTGATTTTCTGGCTCTTGGAATATTCATCTTTAACATAAATGCCCCAATCACCAAAGAGAAAATAATAATACTATGAACTCCAGCTGACGGCCAAAATACTTGAAGTGCCATGGAGCCATGATCACCACGCAAAAACATCACATTGTCTCTAGCTACTGCAGTTCCAAGTTCAAGTACTGTAATCACCCAAACATTTGCCTGAACAAAATACGGGACGATGTATTGTAATGGACCAAGTGTATCATATGGGAAAAATGCATCAAGTGAAAGAATAACTGCTGTACCAGTAAGGAATATGGGGCCAGCAGGGGCAATACGAATCCATCTTTTTCCAAAAAATATTGTAAGTACAACAAGAACAAAAATTGCCATCACAATGAAATCCCACATCCATGTAAATGAAAAAATTAATGGAATGTCAATGGATTCACCATATGAAATAATATCATCTCTTAAACCGTATTCCAATGAAATCAAATATGCAATTGTAACCAATGCAAAAGGAATTGCTGCAAGTAGTCGTTTTTTAGAAATAATAATTCTAAGACCAACAAGCTCTGCAACTACAAAAATCAATGCAAAAAGATAACCGCCTCTACCCTCATTCCAACTCCAAGCTATAGAATCAGGATATGCAATCATTGCAAAAAGTATAGGACTTGAAATAATTGAAATTCCAAAAATTAAATTCCAATTCATCATCAAAATGAATCTAAAAATGGCAAATAAATATCTCAATGTTGTAAAATTTGAAAATATGTTAATTTATGACATAAATTTGGAAAAGATGCTAATCTTCGGCATCTTCAATTTCATCAGCATCTGGATCTCGTCTACTAGGTCTGATTGGCACAAAAATGAATGTCATACCAATTATCGATAAAGCTAGAAGATACAGTCAGGGGTTGTAAAAATTTGTCTATTAGGTAATTTCTAATGAGTCAAAATCACTGTGAGATTTTACACTCAACTTTTAGAGATCTTACAGTTGTAAAATAAGTAATAGTCAAAATTCCAATAGCAATAATTCTAATTGGAACCTCATAATTTGTCAAAAACGCAGTTGCAGTGGCTCCAACTGAACCAAATGTGGAGATTACAGCAAACCCAATAGGACCGCAACTACAAGCCCCAGCTGCAGCACCAATTACAGAGCCAAATATGCCACCGCTCATTTTTTGTTTTGATTTTTTTAGAATGTTAATTCTAAATATATTCATAGGAATTACCAATGCAGACAAGGCAGAAATTATTAAAATTAAAACAAATCCCAATTCAGTTCCAGAAGGAATGTGACTTACAACGTAAGGTTCTAAAAATATATACTCTGATAAAATCAACAACCCAATCACCATAGCTGAAAAAAATACGGTTGATAAAATTAGATATTTAAAATTTGAGAAAACAAGTTTAATTGTATTTACCATCTAAATCATAGAGTCCATAACTTGTTTAAACACACTAAACGGTTGTGCACCACCTAGTTGCTCTTGACTATCAGGACCTACAATAAAGAATCCAGGAGTTCCACGTACATTGTGTTCTCTTGCTTGTTGATTGTTATATTGAACACGTTTTGAATATTTCCCAGAATCAAGACAACTCTCAAAGAGTTCTAAATCAATACCCAAACTAAATGCAAATGCCTTTAGTCTTTCAGAATTTGCCCAACCATTGTCAATTTGAGATTCTTGAGAATTGTAAAGCATGTTGTGAAATTCCCAATACATTCCCTGATCTTCAGCACAGTATGATGCTTGTGCAGCTTTAGGAGAATCACGTCCTAAAAATGCCAAATCAACAAAGACAAGATTTGCTTTTCCAGTTTCAATGTACTCTTTAGTTATTGCAGGTTTTGTGTTATGAAACCAATTATAGCATTGATGACATTGATAATCTCCAAATTCAACAATAGTGATTGGGGCAGAAGGATCACCTAAAAGAGGAGAGCCCATAGCAGTGGAAATCGTCCCATGAGAACGTCCCATATCTAAATTGACAGTTTCAGAAGAAGGTACAGAGAACGCAGTTGCAAGTCCAGCAACAATTGCAACTATAATTACGCCTATAATCACACTTTTTTTATTCATATCAGAGATATTGAAAATGAGTTAAAAAAACTTATTCCAAATTACGAGTAGATTTTCGTCTAAACAGATTCAGAAAGGATGCAATTACAGTATCAATAGGACAGACATCGCAAGGAATACTGGAAGAATGGCTATCAAAATGATTTTCAAATTTTTCCCTAGATTCAAAAATTAAATCACATTTTTCACAATAGACTTTTGTAATATTTTTTCTTATGTTCTTATCCACGACAAATTTGTGTAATTAGTGCTTATAAAGATCCTGTTGAAAATCACCATGTGAAAAAAATAATAGATGAATTGCAACATACTTTTGTTGTTATATCAGGATCATCATGACGTGATAATGTTAGATATCATGTTGAACCAAAAAAATATTCAGTAATTATTTATGATGTTTTTAGAAAACAAGTAAGAAAAAACTTCAGAAGAATAGAAGTTATAAAAAAATACATTTCAGCATATCAAAAAAATTAACATTATAATTTCTCAATAGCAATAGACTCACATAAAATTAGAAGGAATAGAATTTTTAAAAAGAATTACAAATAATGGATTTTCATATGAGTATTTAGTTCGACTTGGTAACGAGTAATGAATCCGCAATGAGTGCAAGTAAACATATTATCTTGAGGAGGAGTAGGATCTTGTTCGATTATTTTTCCAGAGATAGATGTGATGTTTATTGTATCGTTATTTGAGATTACAGCAAAATTATTATTTTCGCCAATAGAATCAAGGAATTCTTTAATTGCAGTGATCACGTTATTTGTATCAATTATCTCATCATCATCAAAAGTGGATAAAGTGAATTGTTGATTTTTTAGAGCAGGGATGGCAGCAACTTGATCAGATACATACACAAGTAATTCATTTTTTATTGATAAAACATCCTTACAATCAATTGTGAGCATAAAATATTACAATTCAGTCATTATTTTAGTTTAACAATGACTGAAAATGATTATTATGGTTCAATATTTGAAATTCAGTAGATGGGGGATTCAGAAACATTTGGAATAGAAAAAGATCATGGAAAAGAAGTCATAGCATGGTTAAACGAGTATGCAGAAAAACACAACATGAAACTAGAAGCTAGATTATACGGATATACGATATCCACAAAAAATTTTGGCGATTTTGAAATGTTTTCATGGATCGGGGATGTTCAAAATGCAAGAAAAATGATAATTAAAGCAAGTAAAAAATTCAAAATCAGAGTTATTGAAGGAGGATACAAACCTAAAGAAAAATTATTTAAAATGAAAAAATTTGATTTTGCCAAAGTCAAGAAAGGGGAAAAAACAATAGGACAGTTAGAGTTTTCAGTTTCAAGGATTGGAAATGACCAATGGGAAGTTGAAGATGAAGAACGACATTGAGGATTTGAAATGAATGTAGGAATTATCGGACTTGGGATGCTAGGTAATGCAGTGGCACTTCATTTGTTAGATTCAGGTTTTGAGGTAACAGTATACAATAGAACAAAAGAAAAAACATCTCAAGTGGAAAATAAAGGAGGAAATGTTGTTACATCACCAAAAGAAGTTGCAGAAAAGTCAGAACTAGTAATTATAGTAGTTAAAGATGCAAATGCGGTAAAACAAATAGCATTTGAAGAAAATGGGATCATTCAAGGAAAACATGAAAAATTGATTGTTGCAGATATGAGTACAATTGATCCAGTAGAATCAAAAAACATTTCAATAAAATTTTTAGAAAATAATATTCAAAAACTAGACATTCCAGTAATGGGAGGGCCAAATGTTGCCATCACAGGTGAGCTAGTAATGATGGCATCAGGAGACAAAGAAAGTTTCAATTATTGTAAAAAAGTCTTAGATACAATTGCAAACAGAGTATTTTTCTTAGGTGAAAGCGGGGTGGCACATTCAGTCAAACTAGCCATGAATTTACAGATTACTATGCTTGCATTAGCATTATCTGAAGGCATAATTCTAGTCAAAAAATCAGGAGTGGATCCAAAAATATTTCTTGAGATTTTAAACTCTACATATTTCAAAACTGGAATGAGTGAGAAAAAAGCATACAAAATGATTGATGGTAAATACGATGCCACATTCACATTGGCCAATTTAAAAAAAGACATTAGCACCATGACAAATACTGCAAAAGCATTAGGTATAGAATTACCAATGATTACCAAAGCAGAGGAAATCTATGAAAATGCAATAAATGAAGGGATGGGGGGTATAGACTATACAGGAATTATAGAATATATCAAAAAAATCAACGAATCCAAATAATATCAAATTTGTGAATAAAAATCAACAAAAATTCTATAAACTAGGAAAAATAAATCATAATATGAGATTAAATGATAAAGTAGCAATTGTAACAGGTGCATCAAGTGACATAGGTAAAGGTATTGCTAAGAAATTTGTTGAAGAAGGAGCAAAAGTCATTCTTGTTGCTAGGAATTTAGAAGGATTAGAAAAGGCAAGAAAAGAGATAGGGAACGAGGATGCCACTGTATCAATTCCTTGTGATTTAACAGATGAATCTCAAGCATTACAAGCAGTAAACCAAATTATGGACACATATGGGAAAATAGACATTCTAGTAAACAATGCAGGAGCAATTAATGATCCAATTCATTTTCACGAAATGCAAGATTCTGAAATTAAAAAACTCATTGACATTAACTTGTTAGGGGTTTTTCATATGACAAAAGCAGTTCTTTCAAAAATGTCAGATGTCAAAAGTGGTGCAATTGTAAACATTGGTTCCATATCTAGTGAGAGAGCAATCCCACGAGTACATTTAGCAGTTTATTCTGCAACAAAAGCAGCAATCCCTATGTTTACAAAATCAATTGCAGTAGAATATGCAAGAAGAAACATCAGATGTAATTGTGTCAATCCTGGAATAATTAATTCAGGTTCGATAAAGCCATATCTTGATGACCCACAAGCAAGAAAAGTACTTGAGGAAAGATTACCACTTGCAAGGGTGGGTGAGCCAGAAGATGTGGCAAATGCGGTATTATACTTGGCTTCAGAGGAAGCAAGTTGGGTTACAGGAACCATTCTAAATGTTGATGGTGGAAAAACAGCTTCCGAAGGATAAAATCTCAAAACATCAAGTAAAAGAAAGATTACGGTTTTTTCTCTTCAAAAATACAGTATAACTTAATCCAGTGACAATCATAACAATCCCAGTCACCACAGACCATACAACAAAAGAAGCGATTGCAGTTTCTTCCATAAGAAATTACATATTTTTGAACATCTAAAGTTTTGGGGATCAAAGTAAACGGATCGGGTTTGAAACATCTAAATAGATTTAATGCAAACTGCATTCATGCCTGAAATCACATGTCCAGACTGTGGACAAAGATTATTTCATGAGAATGAAACTACTTTAAAAGTAGAGGAAACAATTCATTCAAAATTTTGTAGAAAAGATCAAGGTAAAACACATAGCTATATGCACAGAGATCCGGCACATATGGAAACTTTTGATGCTGAAAGAGAAAATGACACTACGGGAACACCTGTTTTAAAAAAATAATTTTCAGAGCAGCCCTCAAAATTATATCCTAGATGTTAATGAGTTAGATAGATTGTCTGAAGAATTTCAATACGACATAGTAATTGTAGGCGGAGGTCCAGCAGGATCATCTGCAGCATTAACAGCTGCAAAAAAAGGTATGAAAGTAGCATTGCTTGAAAAAGAAAATTCAATTGCAGAAACAGTTAGAACAAGCGGGGTAACATGGATTCAAAATATCAAAGAATTTGGAATTCCAGATGATTGTTTTAATCCAATCAGTAATTTTTCATTTTGTTCACCAAATAATGAAGTTAGCATAAAAGATTCAATTCCAAGGGCAGCAGTATTAGATGTCAGGAAAACATACAGGTGGCTATCTAATGAAGCCCAACAAGCAGGAGCAGATATTTTTGTTAAGACCAACATTAAAGATATCATTAAAAATGACAATGGGGATATTGTAGGGGTAAAAGGAATCGGAGACAAAGGGGAAGTAACGTTTCACGCAAAAATAATAATTGATGCCAGTGGTTTTTCTTCAACAGTTTGTAAAGCAATGGGTTTTGTTACACAATGGGAGAGGTTTGGCGCAGGAGCAGAGTGGGAAGTGAAAGCAGAGAATGTGGATTCTCAAACGTGGTGGTTAATGGTAGGACAGCAATATTCACCTGCAGGATATGCATGGATTTTCCCCATGAGAGACAACATTGTAAGAATAGGTGTAGGGGTAGGAAAACCAGAATCGGATGTAGATCCAACTCAAAGACTCAAAGAATTAATGGAGACAAAATTAGGTCCAATAAAAAAACTGGGTAAAATTACACCAATTGAATTTCATTATGGATTAATTCCAAATGATGGACTATCAAGAAAAACAGTGTACAATAATCTTATTCTAGTAGGAGATTCTGCAGGACAGGCAAACCCATTGGTTTTAGAAGGAATAAGATACGCAATAAAATTCGGCAGAGTTGCAGGAAGAGTAGCAGCTGATGCAATAAAATTAGGAGACACAAGTAAAGAGTCACTTTACCCATATGAAGAAAATTGGAGAAAAGAAATTGAATCAAAAATAAAATCTGCAGGAAAAGTTCAAGACAGATGGATCGGATTATCAGATGAAGAATGGGATAAGGAATTAGATATTATCAAAGAATTAAAGTCAGAAGAATTTTTAGATTTTATAAAAGCAGATTTTGGTTTATCAAACATGCTAAAACTTGCAACACGTCATCCAAAACTTGCAGTAAGACAGCTCTTCAATTTAGTAAAAGGGAATAATTAATTATTTTACATTAAAAAAGTCAGTTACTATCAAATTATGATATTGTAACTGAACAACATAAACCCCAGGGGCAAATGATTGTTGTACAACTTCTGTAAATAATCCACTAGAATCATCTTTGAGAATAATCTCTTTTACAAGATCACCTTTTTGATCATAAACATCAATGAAGAGATCTTCACTAAATTCAACTAGCTTTAGAACACGGCCAGATATTACCAATTTATCCCCATCATATGAGGCCTCAATTGGAGCAGTAGGATTTCGTATTGGAAGGTATCGTTCAATGATTAGTCGAAGTTCATCCAAATTATCACATGGTAATGGTAATGGTAATGGTAATGAGAAGACAAAGAAAGCAGATGAGACAGCAGCTGAAAAGGTAGAGAAAGCAGCTGAAAAGGTAGAGAAAGCAGCTGAAAAGGTAGAGAAAGCAGCTGAAAAGGTAGAGAAAGCAGCTGAGAAAGAATTTATGATTAAAGACACAGTAATAAAAATAGTAGATGAAATTATTGAAGCAGAAGAAAAATCAGATGAAGGAATAGATGAAGTTGAAAAGAGAATAAACGATGCTCAAAAAAAATTAAAAAAAGAAATTTTGGTTGTAAAGGTTTTATCTAAACTAGATATAAAAAAACTTGATAATGAATTTGAAGGGAAATCACAAGAGAGGGAGAGAATAGATAAAATTAATCAACAACTAATAAAAGACATTCAAAAAGCAAAAATAAAATATTTTGATGAAATTCTCACAATAAGTCCAGGTTACACCATAGAAAAAGAAAACTTGGAGAAGAGTGAAATACAAGAAAAATATTCTAAAATGCAAAAACAAAAAGATGTCGGAATAATAGTAAAAAAAATAGATGCCAAAATCAAACGACTGTTACAGGATGAAAATCCAGATGAAAATGCATGGAAGTTTGGGGTGGATTCATACAAAGGTAAAACAAGAATTGTTTTAGAATTATCCAACATAAATCCTGAAACCATAGAAAAAATTCAGAGTTACTCAAATATCGAAATACAAGATGGGAATTTGATTCAAATCATAACAGATATTCAAAATATACCTAAAATTAATGCATTAAAAGAAGTAGAAAAAACTAGAACTGCATCAAGTCTCTCAGATTTTATTAAAGACGATTTCGATTTGATAAAATCTCCATTTTTGAATTCAGATAAAATCATTAAAACATTAGGAGGTATGGAATATTCGAATCTTATCCAATTAAGTAGTGATATTTCAGATTTGAATTACATCACAAAGAAAAATTATGACTATCCAGTATCTGAAGGAGTATATTCCATAAATGCAGATATTGTACATAGTTTTGGAATTACGGGGAAAAAGATTAGAGTAGCAGTACTTGATTTAGCATTCGATATAGATAATCCAAAAATATCAGAAAATGTAGCAGATTTCAAATCTTTTAAAAATTCAGTATTAACTCAGACAATTTCACAAGATAAGAGCGCAAATCACGGAACCGCAGTAGCTGAAATTATATCAGATGTAGCTCCAGATTCAGAATTATATTTGTATGAAATTAATACAGATGTGGAATTTGGACGTGCAATTGATGAGGCAATAAATAACAATGTAGATGTAATTACAATGGCAGCTGGATGGCCAAATTTACCAACAGATGGAACCAGTCATATTACTAAAAAAATTGAAGATGCAATTAGTAAAGGAATTTCAGTAATAGTACCTTCAGGAAATTTTGCACAAAGACATTGGGAAGGTCAATTTTTAGATGACAATCTGAATGCATGGCATGAATTTGCAGAAAACGATGAAGGTCTTTCAATAACAGTATCAGAATCACAAATAAACAATAATGTGCCAATAATGGTATATCTAAATTGGGATGATAAAAATAAAGACTATTCTGATTTTGAGTTGATTCTAGTAGATCCATCAGGCAAGATTGTAGAATATTCTGCAGACACACAAACAGTAAATTCTAAAAAAATAGAAAACATATTCTTTATGCCACAAACATCAGGAGTATATGCACTAGGAATATTAGATGCAAAGAAACCAAACATACTTTCAGATGTGCACAAATATTCAACATTAGAATTATTTTCAATCAATAATAATATAGAATATCCAGTATCTGTAAGTAGTGTAATAGTTCCATCAGATGCACAAGGAGTGATTGTTGTAGGTGCAGTTAACAACAAAGATGGAGTTATAGAACCATTTAGCTCACAGGGCCCAACAAACAATGGGAAATCAGTTCCAAATATAGTGGGACCAAATGGAGTCACCACTATTTCACAGAATGGAAATCTGTTTTATGGAACATCTGCGACTACCCCACACGTAGCAGGAATTGTAGCCCTAATGTTGGATGTAAACTCAGAATTAACACCAATTCAATTATTAGAAAAAATTCAACAAAATGCAAAGCCAGACTATTCACAACCAAATTATCAAAACGTGTATGGGTTTGGCATAATTGATGCAACATTTGTCATCAATGAAAAAGAGGCAGAGCATACAAGATGATCATAAATTGTTCAAATAGAATTTGGAATTTGGAAATTAAACTACTTAGTATCATGGTAATTATAGGCATAACATTTTCAGGGATGGTTTTTTTTATGTTAACTGAGGAAGTCACATCGCCATTATTTTCAGAAGAATATGAAAATCTATGCAATACAGGGTTGTGTTTAGTTCCGGCAAAGGAGAATGCCCCCATAGCAATGTTTGTTCAACAAAATTATGAGTTTGATTCAGAAGTAATAAAACAAAATAATGATGATTTTTCAACATTAGAAATTGTAAAAACTTCAAACGTGGATTTTGAGTTATTGGATAATTCAGCAATACTATATTCAACAAAAGATAGTTTTGTTAGAGAGGGAATCAAAACAACAAATGAAGGATCAAATGAAGTATTACGAGTAATGGGAACTGGTTCAATAAATAATAGGATTTTAGTATATTTTGATGATGTACAATTAAACACAGTGTTAGTAGAAAAAACGTTAGATTCTGCAAAATTGAAAATGTTTGTTATAGATAATGATGGAAAATGGGAGGAAGGACAAACAGTGGTTATTAGAAGTTTGACTAAAAACTGGCAAGAAGGGGTGGGAGTAAATGCACCATTTGCTAATGTTGTTGGGACTGAGAAAGGAGTGACATGGAATTGTCCGTCAAAAGATGATGATTGTACAAATTGGAGTGGTGGAAATTTTGAAATGAGGATTACAGATTCAACGGTCATTTCAAATGAAGTATCTGAAAAGTGGATAGAATTCGATGTTACTAAAGACATTTTATCATATATGGAAAATACACCAAATTATGGATGGGTTATTATGAAAAATGATGAAGAATCCCCCGGAAGAATAAATATTGCATCAAGGGAAACACAGACAAGCATTCCACAGTTAGAATTAATTTTTAAATAAAATATAACTCAAAATGATGATTTGTGGGGGTCAAACTATACATAATATTTGAGAGAAAAAGATATTAGGAAATAATCTAAACTATACTTATGGAAAGACGTTCAATGCCAGTATGTTTTACTGCAGAACAATTCAAAATGATCGAAGAGTTTGCCAAGAGAAACGGTATGCTTAATGCAAGTCAAGCTCTTGAAAAGATCTTAACACAATAGACATTTTTTACTATTTTTATTTACATTTATAGAATATACCAGATCATCTAATTTTGTAGAGATGGGATTATTTAGCAAAAAACAAGTGAATTGTGCCATATGTGATAAGGAATTAACACACAAGCACAAACCCAAAAAAGAATGGAACGTAAAAGGATCTCTTTGTGGGGATTGCCATTTTGATAAATCAAAGGAATACTATGAAGGAAAGGTAAGACAGCCATGCGCACAATGTAAAATGACTCAAAAAATTACAGACCTATGGGAACCACGATGGCAGTGGGACATGGATGGTCTGTTATGTAAAACATGTTTTGATAAAAAAGAAGAGAGTTTTGGAAAAAAGAAGAATTTTTGTGCACTATGTGGAGGGAAAATGGGGTTGATAAGATATAATCCAAAAGGAACATGGAAAGTGGAGGGTCAACTTTGTAGGAAATGTTGGGACGGTAAAAAAGCAGAGTTTGGATAAGAGTGGGATTTTTCAAAAAACACACATGCAATATTTGTAAGAAAAAATTTTCAAAAGAAGAAGAACTAATGAATCATAAACAGATTTTGCACGGTAAGGATTTAAAGTATGATTGTAAAGAATGCGACGAATATTTTTCAAACATGGAAGATATGAGAACTCATTTGCAAAAAGTACATAGTTATAAAAAAGACAGATAGATTAGATTGCTTTTACTGTTTTTACTACAGGTGGTCTATCTTTAGTAAATACTCTGAATCCACAAATACATTTGATTTCAGGTAAACGAGATAGTTCAGTGTTTGATACGCTGGTTCCACATCTAAGACAAGAGTAATTTACATCAAAAGTCTCAACAGGAGTTTCTTCTACTTCCTCTACTTCAATATTTTCTTCAACCATGTTTATCATCAAAATTTCTATAATTTAGATATTCCCAATCAAGTCAGAGACAATTCAATGTAGACATCGTCAGGGATTTTTAGTCTCATTAATTGTCTAATTGCCTTATCATCAGCATTGATATTGATAATTCGTCTATGCATTTTCATCTCCCATTTTTCATATGATGCAGTTCCACTACCACAAGGTGATTTTCTTGTTGCAACGTGTAATCTTTTTACTGGAAGTGGTGTTGGACCTTTAACTTTAACACCGGTTTTTTTTCCAATACCCATAATTTCACCACATACACCATCTAATTTTGGTAGATTGACAGAAGTGAGTTTAACACGGGCGGTTTGTGTCATAAAATTCGCCTAAGGTTTGTACTCTTCGGTGATTTCCTTTACAATTCCTGCTGCAATAGTTGCACCCATGTCTCTGAGTGCAAATCTGCCCATTTCAGGGAATTCCTTGAAGGTTTCAATACAAGTTGGTCTCACCGGTCTAATTTTTACAATTGCAGAATCTCCAACTTTAAGGAATTTTGGATTTTCTTCTTCAACTGCACCAGTTGCAGGATTAATCTTTTGGAGAAATTCTGTAACAGTTGCTGCCACTTGTGTAGTGTGTGCGTGCATTACTGGAGTGTATCCAGGAGCAATTGCAGTTGGGTGGTGAATAACTATAATTTGTGCTTTGAATTCTTTTGCAACGTTTGGTGGTGCATCAGGAGTTCCAAGTACATCACCTCTTTTGATGTCTTTCTTTTCAACACCTCTGAGGTTAAAACCAATGTTGTCACCTGCTTCTGCAGATGGCATTTCTGTATGGTGAGTTTCAATAGATTTGATTTCGCCAGGAGCGCCTGAAGGCATGACAACAATTTTGTCACCTGCTTTCATAATTCCTGTCTCGACTCTACCGACAGGTACAGTTCCGACACCAGTGATGGTATAAACATCTTGAATTGGAACACGTAGTGGTTTACCAATTGGTTTTTCTGCTACTGTAAAGTCATCAAATGCTTCAAGTAGTGTTTTACCCTTGTACCAATCCATGTTCTCAGTTTTCTTAACTAAATTATCTCCTTTCCATCCAGAGACTGGAATAATTGCTACATCATCTAGTTTGTAACCAACAGATTTGATTAGACCTTCACCTTTTGCCTTGGCTGCATTGAATGCGTCTTCTTTGTATTCGACTGCATCCATCTTGTTGATTGCGACAATTAGTTGGCCTACACCGAGTGTTTTGAGCAAGAATGCATGTTCTCTTGCTTGTCCACCTGCTGCAATTGCAGTATCGGTTTCACCTTCTTTAGCTGAAAGTACTAAAATGGCTGCATCTGCTTCAGAAGCACCAGTAATCATGTTTTTAATAAAGTCCCTGTGACCAGGAGCATCAATTAATGTGAAGAAATACTTTGCTGATTCAAACTTTTGGAAAGCAAGATCAATTGTAATTCCTCTTTCTCTTTCGTCTTTAATATTATCCATAACCCATGCATACTTGAAAGTATCACCTTTTCCGGTCTTCTCAGATTCTGCTCCGTGTGCTGCAATAGTTCTCTCATCTACAACACCAAGATCCATTAAGAAATGACCCATTGTTGTGGATTTACCGTTATCAATATGACCTGTTACAATCATGTTTAGGTGGGG
>Ga0209362_1002139_pt1 | contig 14975 bp, 10 predicted proteins | sample SaaInlV_165m_DNA_FD_184680 | JGI IMG/M metagenome (GOLD analysis project Ga0209362, IMG submission 184680) | Marine microbial communities from expanding oxygen minimum zones in the Saanich Inlet - Saanich Inlet SI037_S3LV_110m_DNA (SPAdes)... | ecosystem: Environmental > Aquatic > Marine >...
GAGGCCGCTAGATCTTTTTCCGAGGATGACAGCGACCGTTTCCTCATACTTATTTCCGACGGGGAGGATTTGGAAGGGGAAGGCTTGAAGAAAGCCAAGGAAAGCGCCAAGGAAGGTGTGCGGATTTACACGATCGGAATTGGAAGCAAAGAAGGGGCTCGAATCCCTCTTGACCCCATTCCTCAGAAGGCACGCAATTTCCTTAAGGATCCGGCAGGAAAGGCCGTCGTCACAAAGCTCGACGACACATCCCTACGAGGAATCGCAGAATCCACTGGTGGCAAGTACTTCCAACTGGGACCCACCGGCGAAGGTTTGGCTAGAGTTTTCGATGAACTTCAAGCAATCGGACACCGCAAACGTCACGCCATTCTCTCACAGGAACTTCCAATCGAACGTTATCAACCTTTTGTTGCATTGGCTATGCTCATGCTTGCCATCGAGTTTCTGCTTGGCAATCGACGACGAATTCGGGCAATCGCCCCCTCGCTCGCATTGGTGATATTGATCTTCCTCTCTGGTTGTTTCCGCAGGGACAATATAAAAAGAGCTGAGGAAGCCCACAAAAACAAGGAGTTTGAAAAAGCCGCCGCTTATTACGAGGCAGAGATAAACGCCACTAAAAGTGAAGACAAGCAGGTTGACCCACGCCTTCATTTAAACGCCGGCCTGGCTCATCTGGATGCCGGCAACCTGGAAAAAGCTGAAGCTTCCCTCGAAAAATCTCTGGACGGAACCGTAGACGAGCCCTCCCTTCAATCTACAATTCTCAATGCTCTAGGGAACCTTCAATACAATCGAGCCAATCAAGCTCTGGATCGGATAGACGTGAAGTCTGCCCGCGAAGCGTGGGAAAAAGCCTTGCGGCACTACGAAGCGGCCATGTCTATTGACGACAACCCAAAGGCCAATGTGAACAGAGACGAACTTGCCAAACAGATCGAAAACCGAATCAAGTCGTTGCTCTCTCTTATTTCAGGTATTGCATGGAGGGACATCGATGGAGACGGACGACCACAAGAGAAAGAACCGCGATTGCCAGGGAAAATCTATTGGGATCAAAACAACGACGGCGAACATAACGCTTCATCGGAGCCTTTTGTCGAAACCGACGAGAAAGGTCGATACGCCATCGAGTGGATTTCCGCTACTTACCCCACCTCCTTTCAGCTTGGATGTGTTCCCGCTGAAAGTAATGGCACAAAGGGCGTCACCCTTCTTCCCTTACTCGTACCCCCTCCCCCTCCCTTCAATCCGAACAATGTAAAGACACAGTTCGTGGAACTGCCAAAAGCAGGCAATCGCCAAGTCCATTTCCCCTATCGAGCCGCTCCCATGTTGCAGGGTTTTGTATGGAATGACGCAAACCGAGACGGAAATCGAGACGACAATGAAACAGGATTTGCCAAAGCCAATCTCTTTCTCGACCTAGACGGAAATCTCGCCCTCGATGAAAACGAAACCTCTTTCAAACCATCCGAATCGGGTGAGTTCTCTCAAATCGTTCCACCTGGGCAACACGTCCTATGCATTCAAATCGAGAGCGAGGATGCAAATGTCACCTTTCCTCTAAACGATGAAAAAGCTCACTTGGCATCCGTTGATTTTGAAACGGCTGCCAAACATCTGAACTTCGGTGTTTCCACTCCAGAAGGACAAGGAGAGTCACAACAAGACAATCAGAATTCCGAATCGGACCTGAAAGACTCGGATTCCGCCCCAAACCCGCAAGAGCAAAAGGACGGCGATGACGAGACCGCTGCATCACCACCGCCGGAAGTCCCCAAAGAAGTGAACGCTCTCTATGAACGCCTACTTCAGGAAATCGAGGCCAATTCCGAACCACTGGACATCGAGGGGAAAGTGGTTGAAGCTCCACGTCGAGGAAGGGATTATTAGAATATCGTGACAAGAATCACTCACCCTCTTTATTGTTTGTTGTCTTTCCTGCTCGCGGGCTTTTCGGCAATAGGACAACAGCAAAGCATTCGCATCGAGGCGAACTTTTCACCTTCCGCCATAACCTTAAGCCGACAGACCACCTACAAAGTAACCATTCACGGTTCACAGCAATCCCCCTCTGGCAGTCTTCCTGCAATCGCAGGGCTTGGCATTTCGGGGAATCCGCGCGTTTTTCGAGCAGCAAGCTTTATCAACGGAGTACCTTCGGTTCGCCTCGAACTCTCCTTTGCCGTCAAACCGGAACGACAGGGAAACTTCACAATCCCTCCATGGAACCTATCGGTACAAGGCACTCCCCACCAGGTTCCGGCGACTACCCTTCGAGTCCTTCCCCCGAACCAAGAAGATGTGCTTCGAAGTCAAGCTCGACAAAAACAAGAGTCCGATCTTCGCCAAGCTCTGTTCCTAGAGGTAAACCTTAGCCGAAAATACCTCTTTGAGGGTGAAACCACACTTGGTTCAATCGACCTTTATATTTGGGAGCGATTACCCATAACTCGCCTAGTGCAACTTCCTCAAAAAAACGGGGACGCTTTTTCCCAAAGCAAAATCAACCGCCCCTTGGAGAAACGCACCTCCCGCAACGGTAAAAACTATACCGTTTATTCATGGCCCGTCGCTCTTACTGCAGCAATGGAAGGCATGCACGAATTATTCTATAAAATGACCGTTCGCGTTCGCGTTCAAAACAATCGAAATTCATCTTCAGGCAATCCGTTTTTACAGGATCCATTTTTCCGTGATCCCTTTTTTGGATTTGGTCGAGAAGAAGCGATGTCGGTTACCTCCGAAAAGCTCAAGCTTGAGGTGAAATCTCTCCCGATGGAAGGTCGACTAAATTCGTTCCGCGGTGCCATTGGCACTATTTCCACAAATTCGGCTACGGACTCAGAACGAGTGACCGTTGGCGACCCCGTGCGCATTACTTTCACGGTCACGGGCAAAGGCAATTTTGGGGTGATGCCCGCTCCCGAAATCGATTCCAGTGAGAAGATCAAGGTAGGACCACCGGCATTCTCGTTCGAGGGAGATGAAAACCTTCGATACGAAGGCACCCAACGCTTCGACTACGTAGTAACTCCATTGCGACCTGGACAAATAGAAATTCCCGCCGTTCCCTTTGCCTATTTCGACCCAACCTTGGAGCGGTATGTCGATGCATCGGGAAATTCGCATATCCTTCGTGTCGATGCCGGCGAAACATGGGTGGACCCATCTCCACCTAAATTCGCCTTTTCTGAGAAACAAGAAGAAATAGAACCGGCCCGCAATCTCTTTCAGACTGAAAGCGAACCAAGCGAATGGCGAAAGTCCCTCACTCCAGAACCAATCTTCCGTTCCACCGCTTTCTGGTATGCGCAAATCGCTCCGCTCTTTTGCTTCTGCGGGATTCTGGGATGGAGGATCCGCAAAAGAAGCTCCTCGAGGGATAGCTCGGCCAAACGATTCGCAAAACTGCGAAACGAAATGAAGAGAGCCGCTCGATTTAACGACACCCTAGGCTTTTTCCGAGCTACTCGTGGAGCAATAAGAGAAAAAGTAGGAGCCATGTCAGGTCAAGAAAAGCCCGAGACTCTGGGAAGAGATGAGGTGGTTGCAATCTTACTTCAAAGAAAAGCCTCAGAGGAGCTTATCTCTGAGATCAATGAAGTTCTCGAAACTGCAGACGCTCACGAGTTTGCCGGAGACGCCAGCTCGAACCTGCCCCTTCTGGATTGGCAGGTACGCATCAAGCGCCTCCTCAAAAACATTCGTTCCTTGGCATGAAGCTATTGAGAATCGTTGTATACCTCGTCTCAGCAACATTTTGTAGCGGAGTTGATGCGAACGAGGCAAACCGACCATTCTACGACGGCGTTAGAGCTGAGGCGTCAGGTGACTTGGACGCCGCCATTGCTTCTTATGAAAAAGCCGCCGCCATTTCCCATTCGGCCAATCTCCACGGCAACCTGGCCAATCTCCACTACAAGACGGGTTCGTCGGGCAAGGCTGTCCTCCACTATCGACAAGCCCTATTGCTGGATCCGGGAAATCCGGAAATAAGTTCCAATTTAGCCTTCGCCCGGAAAGCGGCGGGACTACCTTCCGCCAGCCCTTCCGCCGACGATTTTTATTTCGCTCCCGAATCAATAAGCATTTGGGTATGGGCTACTACCATAGCTTTCTGGCTAGGCATATACTTGGGCTTGATTCTAACTAGATCTTATATTTCCGGATTCGCTAAAATCACCGGCGTAATCGGTTGGGCGGGAATTGTCGCCTTTGGGACTTACGCGATCTGGCGAGCAAACCGCAACATAGACTTCCTAGAGCGTGAAGCCGTCGCCGTACTTCCGGCTACAACCAACGAAGGTAACGAAACTGCCGTGATTCGACTTCGCCGCTACGCCGGTGGTGCCAACGACGCCAATGCCGAACTCAAACCGGGCGAGGTCGTAAGGATCGATAAAGACGATACAGGCCAATTGAAAATGCACGTCACGAAAGATCAAGTGAAGTGGTATCTTGCTCGCTCGGTTTCCGGTGGCAAAAAAGGTTGGGCAACGGAAAAAGAATTAGTCCGAATTCTCCAATAAAGCTTTCGATGTGAGTGCTTTAAGAGAAACCTTCATCAACGAGCTTAGACGGATCGATAGTCTATCTCAAGTGAGCTCGGTTCTAGGTTGGGACGAGCAGGTGAATTTACCTTCGAGCGAAGCCTCTTCGTCGCAAAGGTCGTCACAAAGCTCCGCCTTGGCCGAAATGGTTCACCGTGAATTCACAGGATCCGCTTTTAGTGATTTGCTGAAACGACTGGAAGACGAGACTGACGAACCGGACAAAGACCTCGAAATTATTCTTCGTGAAGTTCGTCGCGACCTCGACCGAGCACAAAAGCTACCGAATGAATTCGTAGCCCGAAAAGCGGCTCACGAAAGTTCGACTTATCATGTTTGGAAGAATGCTCGCGAGAAAAACGACTTTGCTGCTTTTGCCCCCGCGCTAGATAAAACCATGCAATTCGCTCGCGAGGAAGCTGCCTACGTCGGATATGGCGAAAATCCATACGATTACCATTTGGACAAGCATGACCCGGGCATGGATGCCGGAGTCATCGGCAAGCTTTTCGATGATTTGCAAATTGGACTGGTTCCACTCGCCGAGCAAATCCTCTCCTTATCCGAAGAGACGACCATACCAGAGCTGAAAGGATTTCCGAAAGACAAACAAGAAACATTTCTCCGAGAGGTAGTGGAAAGCCTAGGATTCGATTTCACGAGAGGCCGAATGGACGTCGCCGTGCACCCCTTTTGCTCCGGAAACGGATCCGATACGCGACTCACCACCCGCTACGACTCTGATAATCCGCTGGATTCTCTCTTCTCTGCCATACATGAGGCAGGTCACGGTCTTTACGAACAAGGATTGCCCCACAAATGGCTAGGCACGCCACTCGGGGAGGCCGCCGGCATGGGAGTACATGAGTCGCAAAGCCGAATATGGGAAAACCAAGTGGGACGTTCGCCTGCTTTTTGGAATAGGTGGGAACCTCGCTTTCGCGAACTATTCCCCGAACCTTTGGCGGACATCTCTTCGGAGCAACTGTTTCTCGCCATCAACAAGGTGTCCAGAAACACCATTCGAGTCGACGCCGACGAGGTAACTTACAACTTGCACGTGATTCTTCGCTTCGAGTTGGAGCAAGCCCTTTTTGCAGGCGATCTTAAAGTGGAAGATCTTCCCAGTGCGTGGAGCGAAAAGGCGGAAGAACTTCTCGGACTTCAACCAACCAGCGATTCGGAAGGCGTCCTGCAAGATGTTCACTGGTCGGGCGGAGCATTCGGTTATTTCCCAAGTTACTGTCTAGGAAATTTGCTGGCGGCCCAGCTTTGGGAAAAGGCAGTGAAAGAAGATGTGCCCGATCCGAGCGACCCATCCAAACTCTTGTCTTGGTTACAGCTCAAGGTGCATCGGCATGGCAGGCGAATGAACTTGCTGGAACTTACTGAAAATGCGACAGGCGACTCCCTTGCTCCTCGATGCCTGTTGCAATACTTGGAATCTCGTTACCTGTCTCTCTATCGAAAAGCGAACTAGATCAACTTGTCGTGGTCTATTCTCTCAATCGCAAAGTAAGTTCCGCGAAAATCCTCCTCGAAAATCTTACGAGTACTCTTAGGCAAGGTTTTTACCCGCTCGGCAATCTTTGCCTCATCGACGATTTGAGAATCAGGCAACTTGGATTTTCCGCTCTCGGAATCATCGACAACTGTCTCGGGAGTGGAAACGGAGCTGGCAGGCAGTCTAATCGGTTCCTGTTCTTCCTGAACCATCTCAGCGGGGGTAGGTCCCTCCGCCTCCTCAGCACCAAGAACCACCTCGGGCAGATCCTCGATGGGTTCAGGTTTGACTACGGTTTCCGCCTCAACCTCAACTTCAAGCTCGGAATCGACTTCAGGAACGGACTCAGGTTCGGCTTCAGGTTCCGCTACATCGAGTTTCACCTCGACGGCAGAAGCTTGTATTTGCTGAGCGGAAGCTACGGATTCAGTTTTTTTTTTGGATTCGGCAGGTGGAACCATACCTGAGATTTCACGAATCACCGAATCGATGGCCCGTGATCGGCCGGCTTCCACTCCTCGAAAGAGAGTAACCTCGAAATTCGCCTTGTCGGAAAGTCCGGAACGAACGGATTCCTCCCCCGCTCGCAAAGCATCCAAGATTCGGGCATACTGCTCGGAGGAAAGCCCAAGGCTATCGGATTCTCCACGAATACGAGCAACCAAACCGGAACGCATATGCTCCTGAAGATCCTGCAAGGCCCGGTACAGATCGATTCCTTCGGACGCGAAAGCATCCGCAGACTTTAGGATGGCAGAAAAGTCAGCCTCGCTCAGTGCTCGAGCCAGTTCGGAAATTTGCTCCGGAGAGGCCAACCCGTAAACCTCGAGCACGTCGGCTTGCGAGATCTTCATTCCGCAAAAGGAGATCATTTGGTCTAAGATGCTCTGACCGTCTCGCATTCCGCCCATGGCCATTCTAGAAATGGTCGCAAGGGCGGCGTCTTCCACCTCGACTTTCTCGGTGTCGCAAATCTCACGAAGTTTGTCCGAGATCAAATCCGCAGGAATGGAACGAAACTCGAATCGCTGGCATCGAGAAACGATAGTGGGAAGAACCTTGTGTGCCTCGGTGGTCGCAAAAACAAACTTAACGTGCGGAGGAGGTTCCTCCAAAGTCTTGAGCAAGGCGTTGAAGGCCTGCTGGCTTAGCATATGCACCTCGTCGATAACGTATATCTTGTAGCGGCACTGAGCGGGGGCGTACTGACATTCGTCTCGCAAATCCCGGACTTGGTCCACGGAATTGTTGGATGCGCCGTCTATCTCTATGACGTCGAGACATCTCCCGTCCATAATGGCTTGCCCGAGTTCCGAATCTTCGGGAACTTCTAGCGAGGGTCCGTCCTCCCAGTTCAGGGATTTGGCAAAAAGCCGGGCCGTGGTGGTCTTGCCGGTTCCACGAGGTCCAACGAATAAATAGCCATGGGCGATACGCCCCATCTCGATTGCATTTCCCAAGGTTCGCACCACGTGATCTTGTCCCACGAGCTCTGAGAACTGCTTGGGACGCCACCGGCGGGCAATGACTTGATAACCTTTTTCTGCCATAAATATTGTCTAGCGACTAATTGCGACCAACCGCATTGCACGCAAGCGAAACCGCAACTTAATAGAACAACGAAAGCCCGAAAGTCGAAAGATGGGTGCAAAATGCGAGCAAAAAAAAGGCCAGGCACCCCACAGCGCACACAAACTTAACTTCCGCTGCTCCCTTCCGGGCCTGACGGGGTTCGTTAGTCCGTAGTCGCATGGGACCCGACCTTAAATTGTCTTTATCTTAAAGTTTCGTACTCGAAGCAAACATTTTCCTTCGGTGCAAAAACCTGTCTCGGAAATTCTCGTGGATTTTTCGCTTTGCCTTTTCTCCCTCATTTTTGCTCTAATAACTTCGTGGGCAATTCTTTCGGTACTCTCTTTCGGATTTCAACATGGGGCGAAAGCCATGGTGGCGGGATCGGCGTGGTCATCGACGGTTGCCCACCCGGATTGCCGCTAAAGGCGGAAGACATTCAAGTCGACTTGGAGAGACGCCGCCCTGGGCAAAGCAAGATCACAACTCCTCGCAAGGAGGACGATCAAGTAGAAATCCTCTCAGGCATATTCGAGGGCGTAACCCTCGGCACTCCCATCGGCATGCTCGTAAGGAATGAGGATGCCCGCCCCCAATCCTACGACGAGATGAAAGAAAAGTTTCGTCCTTCACACGCGGACTTCACCTACCAAGAAAAATTCGGTATTCGCAACCATGAGGGCGGTGGGCGTTCGTCGGCGCGCGAAACCATCGGTCGAGTGGCTGCCAGTGCCATCGCCAAGAAAATCCTGACCTCGACCGGTATCGAGATTCGAGCCTATGTCGAGCGGGTGCACGAAATCGAAGCTCCCGAAATGGAAAAATTTCCCACTTTGGATGAAGTGGACGCCTCGCCCGTACGCTGTCCGCATCCCGAAACAGCCGAAAAGATGGTGGATCACATCTTGGCGCAAAAAAAAGCGGGTGACTCCGTTGGCGGTTTGATCCGCTGTCGCGTTCAAGGAATACCCACGGGACTCGGCGTCCCAGTATTCGACCGCCTCGAAGCTGATCTTGCAAAAGCCATGCTCTCGCTTCCCGCAACAAAGGGCTTCGAGATCGGAAGCGGATTCGCGGGCACCTTGCTCAAGGGATCCGAGCACAACGACGCATTCGAGAACCGTGACGGTCACATACGCACGAAGACGAACCTCTCAGGCGGTGTCCAAGGTGGCATCAGCAACGGCGAGGAACTCTATTTTCGCATTGCCTTCAAGCCCACCGCCACCGTCCTACAACCTCAAGACACCGTAGACGTCGACGGCAACGAAACCGAACTTATCGGGCGCGGGCGACACGACCCATGCGTCCTCCCACGAGCAGTCCCCATCGTCGAGGCCATGACAGCCCTCGTGCTGATCGACCACCGCATGCGCCAAGCCGCGCAATGCGAAACCTTCTCGTTCTAACTACGCTAAAGTGCAACGCCTCCTCTACCTCGTACTCGGGGCGCCCGACTCGGGGCGCCGAGCCCTTGTTCAAGACTTGATCGAAGGGGGACTCACGGAAGAAGAATCAGCCCTTAGTCTCACCAACGAGAAATTTCCCGATGGGGAAGGATTAACCAAATGGCGTTGGGAAAACGGCTCCTTCCAAATTCCCGAAAACAAGGACGACACGCAACCATCACATCAGTTCCTCATATTTTCGCCCTACCTTGACCTCGCCGACCAAATCGAAGCCTCACTCGACCTGCTCGACTCAGACGACGGGCTAACCCTCGCCCGCATTCTCTTCGTCGTCCACTGTGGTCTATTAAGCGAAACATCCCCCCAGTTGCAAGAGTGGCACGACGCCTGCGCACACTTTGCCGACGTCGTGCTACTCAATCGTCGAGAAAGAGTAAACAATAAGAAAATCAAGGCATTCAAGGAACACTACGAATCCATGCGATTGCCATTCCTCGTCGAGTCCGTCCGTAAAAACCGAATTGCCAACCCCGCGAAAATACTCGACCCGATTTCAAGACGCATCTCCCATGCACTCGATCCAGAGGTAGACGTCGACTCCGACCTGCCCGACCCATACCTCGAATGCCTCTCCACAGGCGAAAGAGCCAAGAGAATTCCCCTACCGTTTGGCGAACCGCCTAAAACAAAATAGCTTTTTCCTCGACCATCTCCCCCGCATTCTTCATTTTGATTGAACCCCCTATGCCGGGGTGGCGGAATTGGTAGACGCGCTAGGTTCAGGACCTAGTGTCCGAAAGGACGTGCGGGTTCAAATCCCGCCCTCGGCACCATTCTACCATTTCAGTACACCACCCCACAAAATCATTGTCAAAAAAACCTAAAAAAAGCTTGCGCACAGGTCATTTGCCAGTCACTTTTCGATCATTCCTTTACAACCCCAAAAAAACAAACTATAAATTCCGATCCCTATTACGGTTATGAAGAACCCACTAGACACAGTAAAAAAATGGTTCATCCTTACATTCCTTGTGTTGGCATTGCCTGGCACAACCCTTATGGCTCAAGAAGGTGACGGTGGTGGCGGTAGTGCAGCCGAGGCTGCGGTAACCTCCGGAGGTGCTTCAACGCCTGCAGCAGCGGCATCGGGATCCACCGAGAGCAACCCTGTGGTAACATTGGTTCGAGCAGGCTTGGGATTTCAAAATGCCAAAAGCATTAAAATAGAAGATATAAAAACCATTGCCTTGGCCGGGGGCTCGCTAACAAATTTGGTTAAGTCGGCAGTAAATATTGAAAAGGGTGCTTGGAAGGCTACAGATTTGGTAACACTGATAAAAGTTGGAGTAAGCTTTGAAGATACTACGGGTACTCTTGATTTGGTCAATGCCGGTGATTTGATTCTAACCGATGTCACATCACTGCTTGCCAAGGGCTTGTCTATTACTGACGCTAAAACTAGCGCCGTTTCAATTAAGAAAGGAGACACAACCCTCGAGACTGTCTCTTCCTTAATTGATGCGGGTTTATCTGCTGAAGACATTGCTGGAGCGGGAAGTACAAATACTGCTCTCTATATTTCAACAAGAGCTCTAACGACCAATGACGTGTTGTACGCCGCTACAAAGCAAGTAATTGAAGGAAGCACTGGTTTCACTAACTTTCAGACTAACTTGGAAACTGCCGTGACCTTTGCCAACACTGTTCTTACCGACCGGACAATCACTTCGGCATCCGACTTTGACAGTATACCGGAAGTTTCATTAGCAAGTCTTACTGCAAGCCCTCAAACATTGGAATTCATTCGCCTCTTGGGCAAATATGGAGCCATCGGTTCCGACGGTTCCGCCCTTTCCGACACGCTAGCGGGGGCTTTCTTTGGAACCGATTTCGCCTCCGACGCAAAAACTGGGACAAACTTGCTTAGCTTTTTGGGTTCCAATACAAATGAACACGTCGGACAACTCAAAACCAGCCTTGGCACTCGCACCCTACCCTCTGGCGCTCAAGACTCTACCGTATTGCAAGTTTCAATGAGTAACGTCACCTTGGCTCCGGGTGCCAATATTACTGTTGGAGCTTCAGGTTCGACTTCCACGATCGACGTATCAGATGTCCTTACCAAGGCTAACTCGAATGAGGAACGCAAAGTTGCCATCCTCGGTGCAGCCAAGGATTTGACGATAGCTGGCGACGTAACGTTCACCAACACCAACACTGTTGAGGACCACGCTTTGGTACTGGGCGCAGCCGACGACCTGCAATTGCGAGGTCAGGACAAGGACTATGTCGAAAACGAAAAAGTCAAACTGACATATACCGGGTCCAACTTGGGTTTAGGTTCCAACGATACGTTGCGACTCATAAACGTAGATATTAAGACTGGAGGCAATTTGGCAATAGGCACACTGGATGATCTTTACGTAGGTTCCGGCTCCATCAAGGATGGTGGTGCACAAGGTCAAACCCACGGAATAACATATTCCACGACCAATGGCACTTCAAAATTTGAGGTGGGAGTCGATGACAATGTTTACCTCTACGCCAACAACCTGATCAGTATCAATGGACTTGAGTTCGGCACCGGAATGGACGACATCTACATGGACGCCATCACCATCGACCTGAGCAACGTCACCTTTCCACAGAACTCCGACGTAATGCTCCGTAGTCGAGATGGTTCCATGCAATTCGGCCCTGCCAACCGAGCCGTAGGAAGTGTTAATTTCATCGAAAATGTCAAATACGGCGCTACTACCATCGAGTCCGCCGGGCAGTTTAACGGAAAAGATGGACACTGGGACTCCACTGACCTCACCTTACCCAACGGAAAAGCCGCCATCAAGGTGCGTGGTTTCTGAAGCTTGCACAAACTAGATTAAATACAATTTCTGAAGATTATATTTGTACCCATGAAACAGCTAAAGACTCTCAACAAACTTGCACTAGCCACAATCGGCTTATCCCTAGCTCAAGTTGGCTTTGCTCAGAAGCGTAACTTGGAAGCAACCGAACGCCCTGGAGCGCCGGCCAACATCGGTCAACCCGGTAACGCACCTGCTGCATCCGGTGAAGCATCCGGAGGGGCACCTAGTGATGCGGGAGCTCAACGCCCAGTAAAGCTGAAGAAGAAAGGCGTGTCCACTTATTTTGGCTACAGTTCAAAGTACTTTTACCGATCCAATGCTCTCATGACTAGCGGTCCCAGCGAACAAAAATCAGCAATGTGGACCAATACCTTCTTTGCCGGAGCAGGCTTGGGTGTGATAGAAACCGATTCATCGGTTATCACTCCTTATGTTGGTGGCAGTTGGACAATCAACGATTACATAAAAGGCGAACTCTCTCCATTCAATTACAACTCCAGCGGTGCCTACGCTCTTCTTATGGCACAGTATGGAAATGGTTGGTCGACTCGGGCCGGAGTAAGTTACGCCAGTGATCGTAGTACGGAAAGAGACGAAGAAGACTACAAGGAGTTCTTTCCCAGCATCGGAGTAATGAAAGCATATCCGCTTAGTGATTCCACTCTCGGGATTTTTGATGCATCCGTTGGTAAGCACATTACGGACTCGTTTGACTTGTTTAATAACACCGATGCCGGAACCCTCGACAATTGGGAGATGTCCGCATCATACGGGTTAAGATGGAGACCCAGCGAAAGGCTATCTTTTGGACCTCAGTATCGCTTGAGTTACAAGATTTACGATGATGGTTCAAACAAGGATCGAGTTGACCTAACCAACATGGTGTCATTGAGAATCGCTTATGAACTGTCGACTTCAGTAACGCTTGATCTTTCGACGGCATACACCAACCGCGACAGCTCAGGGGTAGATTCCGGAGTAGATCTCGACTTCGAAAACATAGATACTGGAGCTGGCCTTTCGCTGAACGCCCGTTTCTAGAAGTTTCATTTTCCAGATCGGCCTAGTGAAGGTCGGACGGAAGAAATCCACTTCCACATATCGTTTGCATAGGATCAAAATTATATTGATCAGCAACAAGCCAAAGTATTTCTATACTGCATTTCTATTTAGTGTGGTATTTTCAAATGCCGCCACAACGACATATGTCGGTGGCAAGGTTGAGGTCATCGATCCCACTTTGTCTGGTGAAGAGTCGATATCCCTATTGGAGATCAACTCCACTATAGCTCCCAAGCGAGTAGTTTGCACGGGAAGAGGTTCCAGGACTGAAATCCACGACGGTGGTACCATCCTTCGCCTCGGAGCGAACACAGTGGTCAAGAAGGAGGAACCCGGCAAATACTGGATTCACTCTGGGAGTCTTCTTTTTTGCTCCACCGTCTCCACCACCGTTCACTTCTCTTCCCTCCAGTCATCCGCCACCTTCGAAGGAAGAGGAACGATCATTCTCGAAACCACCGGAAACGGAGGCTTCAAGCTAATACCCTTGGAAGCCAAAGGGTATTTCAACACCGCTAAAGATGGAAAAAAGGAAGCCAAAGCGGGGCAGTTGTTGTTTGTCGTAGATAACCCATCTAATTTCGGTGATGCCTACGACATAGATCTCATGCTTATGCTGCGCTCAAGTCTTTTAATAAACTCTTTTCCCGACCCCCTTCCCACTTTTGAACATATCGGACTGGCCATCTACTCGCAGGAGTTAAAGCTAAAGGGAAAGTACGATGCCTTGATCGGAAACGCCCCCACTAAAGACAAAGTGCAATTGTGGGCGTTTGAGAGAGGTCAGGGATTTAGCAGAGAGAAAAAACCGTCAAAAAGTAAATCCACAACCCAAAGCAAAGGGTTTCTGGGACGACTTTTCGGTGGGAGAAGCAAAGAGTGATAAGAGCTATACAGGTCTATCTTTGGTTCGTCGCCGCAATAGCGGTCACTTCAGTAAATGCGAAAGATCTAAACGACCTTGGCAAAATCAAACTTAAAGCCTTAAGCGGAGATCCGAGCTCACAACTTCGCTTGGGTTTTCATTACTCCACTGCGAAAGAAAACCTTGAGGAAGCTTTCTTCTGGTATAAGAAGGCAGCCAAGGCGGGAGAACCATCGGCTTATCATTACGTCGCCAAGGCTTACGCCACAGGTCGAGGTACCCCTCTAAATCTAGAATTAGCCAAAGTATGGTACGAAAAAGCAGCCTTAAGAGGGAGTGCAACTGCCATGGCCAAACTGGGAGATTTGATCTCAGTGGACGATGCAAACAATACCGTTAACGCGCTGGCTCACGCATGGTACGCCCTAGCCGTGGGAAACGGAGAATCCGCATGGACGGAACGACGAGACCGACTGGCCGAGGGAATGTCGGAAGAGACCTTGGAACTCGCCCGGAAAAGAATGGAGGAAATAAAAGGGAAAATCTTGCCTCCCAAGGAACGCCGACCCACCCCACCCTCTCCTACCAAGAAACGAGGTGAATATCATTTTCAATCCGGGCAGAAATACTTTGGCGATCTGAAAGAAGGGCTTCCCCACGGTTATGGTCGTATACAATCACCAGACGGCGAGCGGTTCTTCGGAGAATTCCAAAACGGAAAACCTTACGGATACGGCACGCATTTTTCGTCCCAAGGTTTCATTATATTCTCAGGTCTGTGGGAAGGCGACAAGGCAATCGCAGGGGACAGTCCGCAAGCCCGCCTGCGAGCCATGCTCAAGTCGCCCTAGCCTGCAAACATTACGACTAACCTGTACCACGAGATTCCAACGGACGACACAAGGAGCAAAGTAAGCTCAAGTCCCCCGGCAGAATTCATCTGATTGAAGACCCGGATTCTCCCGCCAGGTTAGAGCGGAATTCAGAGGCTTGAATGCGATCCGTCGCAGTGGGCGCCTTGCAAGGAATGCTTGCAGTTGCACAAAGCGATGTTGCGAGTTTCGGTAATCTCGACTTTTTCGGGCGAAAAACCAGTACCCTTGTGAGATCCGTCGCAAAAAGGTTGTTCCGCGGAAC
>Ga0209362_1002140_pt1 | contig 14973 bp, 15 predicted proteins | sample SaaInlV_165m_DNA_FD_184680 | JGI IMG/M metagenome (GOLD analysis project Ga0209362, IMG submission 184680) | Marine microbial communities from expanding oxygen minimum zones in the Saanich Inlet - Saanich Inlet SI037_S3LV_110m_DNA (SPAdes)... | ecosystem: Environmental > Aquatic > Marine >...
ACAGTACCCATTTATTGTCAGCTGCTTACCTCCCAGCTCTCCCTGCACCAACCTGAAGAATCCAGTGAAGTTATCCATCTTGTAAAACCTCCCATCTGCTGTCCTGATGTATGGATCTCCACCACCACCAGCAGCCACATATCCACTGATGGCATCAGAACCCAACTCTACCTCTGCTGGCGCAGTCTGATTGGAGCTACTTCCAATTCCCAAATTCCCATAGTAATTGTATCCCCACATTTTGAAAGTTCCATCATCCAATAGTGCACCCATAATATTTTGACCAAGTCCTCCAGTTGATAATGACTTCATGACACTTGTTGAATATATTGTCCTTCCACTTCCTAAATCAACTGCTGTTTGAGTTGCCCATGTTTCACTCCCATCATCACCATACTGAGTAGTATTTCCAATTCCCAACCCTCCACTATTATTCTTACCCATTGTCACCAATGCATAGCCATTTGTGACCACCCAACAATTATCTTTACTGGCACCAACAGCAACTGCTGTAGCTGAGCTTGGAAATGCGCTTACTGTATGAGGTGTATCTTGCTCTGTTGTATTTGCGAGTCCTTGTTGTCCACTTGTATTTGAACCCCATATTACAACTGTACCATTTGATTTTAGTGCAATACCGTGGGAGTTTCCTGCAGCAATTTGTGTAACACCACTTGATACTGGTACTCCAGGTTCCCAGTTACTTGTAAACCCAATAGATGTTGTATTGCCATTACCAAGTTGTCCTTTAGTATTTGCACCCCAAGTAAGAACTTTTCCATCATCTAACAAAACTATATTATGATACCCTCCACATCCAACTTGTACTACCGTTCTAGCAGTGTAGTTTCCATCACCTGGATAAGTACTAGATGCACCTTGGATATTAATATGTCCACTGGCATCCAGTGTATTTGTTCCACTATTCAGCGAATCATCTGTCTGGACTGATGTTACTTGTTCTACTGTAGCATATGCGATTCCTACACCTAAAACACCATGATCATCACTGTGATTCCAACCCCACGTCTTTACCTTTCCTGCACTGGTAAGTACAAGTGTGTGATGATATCCACATGCTATATCGGTGGCATTGCTGATATTGGATACTGCAGCAAAGGTATTTCTATTACCTGTACCTCCCTGACCAGTCTTACCACCATTACCGGCGCCAGTCATCCAAACTTCCCCATTATCCAAAACTACACCTGAAAAATAAGCTCCACATGCAATAGACACGACAGTACGTCCACTCCCAAACAGACTGGGACCAAGTGCAGTCAATTCATCAGGCTCCTCTGAGGAATGATCACCTACCTTAGTATCAGAACTATCACCATTCCCTAAAGCTCCAAGATAAGCTCTTCCCCACAACTTTACAGTCCCATCATCTAATATTACACCTGTATGATCTAATCCCGTTGCAATTATCGTAGTGCTAACTGCAGCCATATTTATTATATAATAATAAAATAAATATTACTGATATTAGTGCTATTTAATTATTATTATTAATTATTAATTAATTAACTTATTAATTCATTAATAATTATTTTTTCTTACAAACAAACTGCTATATTTAAACGCATACCAATAATCAGTTTAATATTTAAATAAAAAAATATTGCAAAATTTTTTATATTAATTTCCATCTGAATAATACTTAAAAGTATACATTATTCCAAATAAATGGAGGAACTCTTGAGAACGAGAAGGGAACAAGAAGAGGAATGTGCTACCATTCTTAAGAAAAATCGTGATTCTATATTCGAGCACAATCAACAAGTCAAAATAAATGAAGAGCGAGAAAAAAGAAATCCATATATCGATACAGATATTAAAGTACATTTAACTCCTGCTCATGAAGATATAATGGATGAATGGCACGAAGAATCAGGTCATAATAAATCCATGATTGAGGAAAACAAATTTAAGTGTGAGCTATGCGATAATTTGGTCGAAACCATGACACAACTACGATATAACAAGGGAGGACCCAATAATGATTCACCATGTTGGTTAGGACATAAAAATGGATGTATAACCAAGTATGGAAAATATTTGGTACTTATGAGACGAAAACTATGCAATGACTGTGATTAATCTTAAATAATATTAATTCTACAAACAAATTGAAAACTAATAAACGCACTTTAATATTTTAAAAATATAATTTTAATAAACTCAATGGTATTTCACCATTTTCTAAAAATTTTTTATGAAATTCTTTGACATCATTGTTTTTCTTCAAAAACTCTTTTTTTAATTTTAATATTTGCATTTGACCTATCTTATAACAAAGTGATTGACCTGGGTCAGCTATATATCTATTCACTTCAGATTCTATCTCTCCATCTCCATGACCAAGATTATTTTTCATATAGTTTACTGCTTTTTCTCTACTCCATTTTTTTTCATGTATACCTGTATCCACAACCAATCTTACTGCTCTAAACAACTCACTATTTAACTTGCCATATTCTAACATTAAATCTTCATATTCATATAATCCTTCTACATAAAGACCCCATCCTTCATCATATGGTATAATTATATTTGGATGAAAAATTGTGATAAAATTTATTTTTTTAGAGTCTTGTGAAATTGTAGCTTGAAAATGATGTCCAGGATTTCCTTCATGGAGAACAAGACTAGGTACATCATATTTTGGGGACATAACTATTGAATTCATATAGAATATACCTTTTCTTTTTGGACCGAAAATTGATCCTGGTAGATAGCTTCCACATGGTAAATTTTCTGAAACATCTTCATTAAATTTTTTTATTACATAATCAGATGATGGAAAAATATTAAATTGCTTTTTCACTACTTCTTTATCAAAAAGTTTCTTATATTTTATTATATCTGTTTTTAATTCAGAACCTTTTTTATATAAATTATTTTTATCCTTTTTCATTTTTTCATGAAATTCATCTACTGTACCATTAAAATTTAACTTTTTCATTATTTTTTTTATTAAATTATTTATTCTATTTACCTCTTTTATTCCAATTTCATGTATTTTATTTGCATCTAAATTAATATCATATGATTTAATAATATTTTTGTAAATATTATTATTTACTATTTCATTTATTGATATTGAATCTCTACAATTATTTAAATATTCATTTTTAAAAAAATCAATAAATAATTCTAACTCTTTCAAAAATTCTTTTTCATACAAATTCTTGAATTTATTTAAAAGTGAGTCATTTACTTTCTTTGATTTTTCAATTAATTTTAAATATGATTTATCTTTTCTATAACATAATAATTGTTTTAACACTTCATTTGCAATTACTTTTGGCAAAACAATATTTTTTTTCATCCCAAGTCTCATATTTTCAATTGCTACTTCAAACCATTTATTAAATTCTTTTATTTTTGAAATTAAATCTTTAAAATCATCATCTTCTTTTATTTTGTAATAATCTTCATTTATTGTGTCAATTATAAACTGAATTGGACTATCCATTTGATTTAATGGCAGTAATGAATATGGAATATTTGTTATTTTTTCTTTTGTTTTACTTCTTACCAATAATTCACTATCTATCACTTTTTTCATATCTTTTAAAATTAATATGCATGCTAAGCAATTCATTTTTTGTTTTTCATCTTTTATTTTTTCTTTTATTTTTTTCAAATCAGTTAAATACTTATTAACTAACTTTTCTTCTTTTAAAATATGAGTTTTTGAAATATTTATTTCGCATCTATCATTATATTTCTTCAAACCTAGATAAGATGCAGTTGTTGGATATAAATCTAAAAAATCAAAAACCATTTTGTCATGTAATAAATCAAATTCTGTTTTCATTTATTACCTTATTTTTATAAGAGATTTAAATAAAATTATGTATAATTTTATATTCAATAAATAACTGATTTAACTGCCCAACATGATGGACTAATATCTTCCACCCAATTTTCACCATAACAATTATTAACAAATCTTTTATGCAATTGTTCTTTATTATCTGATATTTGCCACCTAACAGGTTCATTATTCCATTTTTTCCCCACGGTGTATATATTATATCCAGACTTCTTGAAATATCCTTCATTATGTTTCCAAGTCTTATTTGCAATTGTAATTGTTTTGTATTCAATACCATATTTCTCTTTCTTTTCTTTGCAGTATTCTACTAAATCTTCTGCTGGTCCTATTACTTCCTCGACATACCATCCGTTGTCAAGACCTACACATTGAACATGTTGATAACGGCGACCCAGAAAAACTTGTTTACTTTTTATTTCTTCTGAATTCTTTCTGACTTCTGTGTGCTTTCCATAGCCATGTTCACAGGAACCCATAATCGAATGGCGTGCCTGGTTCTTTCTTTCATTCTTATTCTCAGTGTGCCAATTGTTTCCATACTCTTTTCTGCACCAAGCTCTTATTGTAGATACTGGTATTTCTGAAAATTTTTTCTCACATCCAGACATCTGTTTTTTAATGGCTTATCAATACTCATAAGTATTTTTTAAATAAAAAATAAAATTGATTTATTATACTATATTATTATTAAAATGTTTTATCTTTTTAAAAAACTAAGAACTCCATGTGATGAAGTAAACAACCAAGAATTTGTCTACTCAGTTTGGCTTGTTGACTCCAATGAAAATAAAGATAAACTATATGAAACGCCAAATAAATATTTTTCAAAATCAATTGATGAATGGATGTATGTAGAAAGTACTTTAGATTTTAAAAATGAAAGATTATTTAAAATTACTGATTTTGAAAAAAAATTTACAAAATGGATTCCAGAATAATTTAAATTGCTTCATCAATTGATGATAAGCTATTCATGCTCTCAGACAAGCTTTTCCCAACTTTTTCCATTTTAAATATTTCTGACACCGATTGATTATTGCTTATCCGTGAAATAACTTCTGATATCAATGGTGCTATACTGAATACTTTTAATTTATCAGATTGTGCTGCCTTTTTTTCTTGTGGTATTGAATCACTCACAAGCATCATCTTTACCTCGTCAGTCGCATTCAACCTTTCCATTGCTGGGTCAGATAATATTCCATGAGTCACTGCTACTATTATATCTTTTGCCCCAGCATTTGTAAGTATATTGCTTACTGTCTGAATTGTTCCAAAGGTATCACACATATCATCAACTATTATAGCCGTCCTGCCTTGTATCAGATTTGGATCACCTATCAAGTGAGCAGATTTGACTTCATTCTTCTTTGAATCATCCCTCTCTTTGCTGACAGCCACAACCTTCAAACCAAAACGAAGCGAGTAATCTTTTGCTCTTTTCAATGCCCCTTCATCTGGTGCAACAACTACATATTTTTGTGTATAATCTTCTTCTTTTGAAAAAACATTTTTCCACAAATAATCCCTTATTAGATTCACAGCATACAAGTTATCACATGGAATTTGGAAGAATCCTTGAATTTGAGAGGAATGAAGATCCATGCATACAATTCTGTCAACTCCTGCATTCTGAAGGATATCAGCAACATATCTTGCTGATATACACCCACGTGGATTATCTTTTTTATCTTGTCTTGCATATGGATAGTTAGGCATCACCAATGTGATAATTCCAGAACCAGCACTCTTCAATGTCTTAGATAATATTATTACTTCCATTATTGTATCATTTAATGACTTCTCTTTTCCATCAACAATATTACCACATCCAGATTGAATTATTATTATATCTAGCCCTCTTACACTTTCACGAATTATTGGTCTAATCTCACCATTCTTGAAATATTGAATTTCAGCATCAATCAAGGATGTTTTCATGTTTTTTGCTACTTTTCTTGCCAACTCTATGTGTGAATTTCCAGATATTATTCTTGGCAAGAACATTCTTTTAACTAAAACATAGTTTTTATTTTAAATTTTTTATTTCTTTGCTGTAATTAATGAATTTAAAAATATTATTAATTTTAGCATTTCTTTTATTACTAACCATTGAATTCACTAGACAGAATGAAAATTTCGAGGATGGAGTATCATCAAATGATACTAATGGAGTATCATTATCGGATTCAATGGTTGTTGAACCTGAAGATCCCAAAGCTGTCAAAAATAGAATAGATGCTTATAACCAGCAGACAGTTGACTTTCAAAATGAACTTAGTGAAAAAGTAGAAGAAAAAAATAAACAAAAATGTAGTCAAATTTCATTCAGACCACTAAAAGGAAGTGAATTTCCTCAACTAAAAGGGACAAATAGTGGTTTAGAGTGTGCTTCAAGAAAAGGTACTTGGAACAGAGAAACTAACTTATGTTGTGATGCTGAATCTGCAAAAAAAATGATAGAAGAACACAATAAAAGTATTGAAAAACTTATAAAAGAAAAAAGTGAACCAAATTCATCAGGTTATGCTGACATGAATGATGAAGATGACGCAAATGTAATAGATGGTGTTTCAGAGGATGAGTTCAAAAAATCTCCTGAAAATGTTAAAAAAGCTTTAGTGCTAAATAATCCACAGTTCATGAGTTTTCATTCTACTTCTGCTTGAAATAAATTATTATATTGTTATATTTGAAGATTCTGATAACCCCATTACTTGAAATACTGTTTTCATTTTATCATAATTTGCTTTCAAATCAACTGGTCCGACAATATCAATATCTGAATCTAATGACAAGTTTTCCCAGTTTTCCCAGTCTGTTCTTTTTGTCATTCCATATGAATTTTCATTTGTAAAAAATATATCCTCTCTTCCAACTAACAATAAATTTACTGCACCATCCAGTCTATTAACTATATTGTATAAGAATCCTTTCTCTGAGAAATCTATGTTTGTTATGATACCTTCTTTATCAGAATCATTGAATCCTTCTATCACCAATGACTCTATCCATGAATTGTAATCCAACAGTTTATTATTAAAAATTTCTACAAATAATCTAGCTTTGCCCATTAAATATTCAGACTTTAACTCTGGCCATGGTATTATTACATTATCTTTCAATTTATATACCAGACTGCTTATCCAATCTCTATTCAACAACAATAAGTTCAATTCAGAAAATATTACAATATCTTCACTATTCACTAATTTGCAAATATAATATTTAATTAACTTTGATTGAGTTTCTTCTGGAATATTCTTTATTTTAAAAAAATTATATACAGTTCCATAATTATTTAAATATGACAACTGTGATTTTGTTAAATCTCCTAAAATTCCTAAAATTGGATTTAATCCAATTTTTCCCCACATTTTACTAACTATTGGCCAGTATTCTAGTAGTTTTGAGGAACTACTACAACTCATTATTACATTAATAACCATTAAATATAACAAACTATTCTAGTTTTAAATATTTTTGAATTTTAACTTATTGGGAATAATAAATTACCAACTTAATAGACCACCATAGTTTCCATTAAAACATCCAGTACATAAATTATCATACTTCAACCCTGAACTCATTACAGAACCAATCATCTTTTCTCCATTCAGATATTGCAAACTGTCTGCACCAACTTCCTTTCTTATATCATCAACTGTTCTAGCAGTTGCTATCAATTCTGTTTTATCTGGAATATCTATTCCAAAATAACATGCATTTTTTACTGGTGGTGAAGCAATTCTTATGTGAATCTCCTTTATCCCGGCTTCTTTCAACATTGTAATAATTCCTTTTACTGTATTACCTCTTACTAATGAATCATCTACAAATATTACTGATTTTCCTCCTAAATCTTTTTCTATACTAAACTTTCTTTTAACTGCATCAATTCTATGTCTTTGACTTTTTTCAATAAAAGTTCTTTTCTTCACTTTTCTAATTATAATCTGATTATATTCAAAGTTATTTTCTTTTGCATAAGCCATTCCAGCTGATATTCCTGAATTTGGTGCTCCCACAACAATTGAATCTTTTGGTGGTAAAGTATCATTTTCAATATCTTGTATACACAAATAAGCTCCCATCTTCTGTCTGGCATCTTTTACTAATACACCATTTACCAAGCTGTTCTCTCTCAGAAAATATACATACTCAAATACACAGACTGCAGGTTTGCGTTCACATACTTTATATGAGTCCCATACACCATTTTCCAAACAAAATACTTCACCTGGTTCAACATCCCTGACTATAGATACCCACTCTGGAAAGGCGCAACTCTCACTTGATATCCATAGCGAGTGATGACCCCCCAGTCGTCCCATTCCTATAATTAATGGTCTCACACCATGTTTATCTCTTACCAAATATAACTTTTTTTTATGCATTATTATCAAACAGTAAGCACTATCAATATCTTCAATCAAGTCATGAATCACTTCTATCATCTCAATACTTTTATTTAATTTATTTGAAATATATCTTACTAAAAACATTGTATCATTTTCATCATCCAATGAGTCAGTCATATTTTGTTTAGGAATATTTCCATTATGACATACTGCAAATACTCCATCATTATATTTTCCAATCAATGGTTGCACTTCATTTTTTGAACCCAAGTTGCTTCTTGATGTAGAATACCTTACATGTCCCATCGCAATAGACTTTCCATATGGAAGGAGTGGTATCGCATCTTCCACCAATCCTTCCCCACTGACTAATTTAATGGTATTTTTAGATGGATAACATATTCCAGCACCTTCTTGACCTCGGTGTTGTAATTTGTTTAAACCTATCTGTGTTTGAAAAACTGCTCCCTGACCTTTACTTTCTGCACATATTGCAAAAATACCACAATGAGTTTTTATATCATTCATTCTCTGATGGTTATTTATAAAAGTTATTTATTTTTTATACTGACATAAAAATGTATTAATGAATTATTAATAGTAAATGGATAATAAAGTTAATTGTAGTAATGTATCAGTAAGAAAATCAGTAATTGGTGATGGTGATGGGGTTTTTGCCGAAAAAGATTTTTTACAAAATGAAGTTATTGAAATTGGAATTGTAAGAGTAATTCCTGTTGATGGTAATATATGTCCATATGTTTTCACATGGAGTGATAATTTTGATAAATTTGCATTAAGTTCTGGTTGTGCAACATTCTATAATACAAGTTCAAAACCAAACAGTAAAATGATAAGAGATTTTGAAAACAATACTTTTCAAATAATCGCAATTAAATACATTAAAAAAAATGATGAGATTACTCATTTATATAAGGGTATCAATCATAGGCAATGCTTCCAAGATTTAGGAATATGTACATTTTCTTAATTACTTTGTGCTCTTTTTTCTAGACTTAATAACTTTTACAGTTTTACGTTTAACTTTAACTTTAGGTTTTTCTTCCACATAATTTTTATCTAGTGCTTTCAATCTTGCTAGTCTTAGCTCATCTATTGTAAGCTCTGGTTCATCTTCATCTTCAATAGCTTTTTCTAAAGCTTTTTTTTCGTTCTCTTGGTCCATTTTTAATGCTTCTTCTTCTTCAAAAGCTTTTCTTTCTTTCTCTTGGTCCATTCTTAATGATTCTTCATACTCGTCCAACTGTATTTTTCTTAGTTCATAATAATCACTATAACTCATATTAGATATGAACGTATTTATAACTTTATTCAATTTTAATTTAAAATAATTTTATTCTTTATTTTTCCTGAACCTAATTGCACTGTATTATCTATTATATCAGCAATTACTGGTACTGGACCATTATTGTTAATTATGTAAGTCAAATGAACCTTTTCACTTAAAATTTCTAAATTTGTTTTACTTTTTTTATTATTTCCTCTTCCAACAATATTTTCAGTATGTAAGGCAAGATATATACTATTTATTATATCTGGGTCAATATATCTACTACGTTGTAATGCTCTTCTCATTGCAATCTCTAATTCAACATCAATATGTACTAAAATTGTAAAATAATTATTCTTAATTGCTTTATTTATCATTGTTGTATAAGATTTATAGTTCTTACCTGTACCATAATATATAAAAAAATATTTTTCTTCTAAAACCTTTGTCATAATTTTGCTAGAAATTATCACACCATGTTTATTAAAATCTGATGCATTACTTGCATCATAAGTTGGTATATATTCCATAAATATATCTGGATCTATATGAACAAACATATCTTCTGTAAATCTACTTCCCTGTGCTTCACCAATGCTATGGTGTTGTAGTTTAGAAAGTAAAAAATTAATTGATGTAGTTTTCCCACTTGCTGGAACTCCCATCATAAAAATTGCCAATGGCTTTCCTGCACTTACTTTATATTTACTTCTTATGTCTTCCCATATTGTTGATACAATACTATCATAGGTAAAATCCATATCTACTATGTATTTATATTAAAATATTTACATTAATTAAATGGCACCTAAAAAATCTCCAAGAAAAGTTAAATCTGTTAAGAAGAATAAATCTCCCAAGAAGAGGTCTGGTGTAAAATGGGGGCCTTTTGAAAAAAGAAAAAATAAAAGTTATCGTCCAAAAGGAAAATGTTTTTTAATTGAACAAAATGTGGTTGGTAAATGTGTTTCTGACCCAACAGATAGGCTTAGTTATAAATGCTGGGTTCCAAGTACAGATAAATCAAAAGATTGTGGACATGAATTTTACCAAAATAAAGTATATAAATTAGTTTCTGATTTTTTAGTAACTTCAGAAAATAGAAATACTATATTTGATGATATATCAAAAATGTCTGAAAATAAAGTAATTAAATCTGTTAATGATAAAATGCCTTCATTAGAACATTTAAACAAATCACATCAAATACGTTTACAATTACAAGATAGTACTAAAGATTCAGAAAAAAATATATACAAATCTATTTATGATAATTATAAAGGAAATGGTTATCAAGAAATTAATACATTTTTAAGAGGCACATTTGGTACTACAAGTCAACCATTTATAAAACATATTTCATATAAAATTGATGGAGAGAAAACATCTAACAAATTTGGAGATTCATCATCCCCCATGATTTTATTATTTAAATATTTATTCAATTTAAAAAAAATTACAGAAAGTAAAAAAAATAGTAAAAAATACAATAAAATATTTTTAAATAAAATGAAAAAATCAATTGAAGAAATGTCAGAACACTTTTTAGAAAAAACACAAGATTTTAACAAAGTAATTAAAAATATTAAATTAGGTATTGAAAAATCTCCAGCTTTAGATAAAGATATTGTTGTTTTTAGAGGAGTATCACTTAATAATGATATTTTTGAAGATGTAAGTTTTAAAAATGATACACATCAAAAAAATATTTTAAATATAAAAAAATTTAATGAAGCAATTAAATTTTCCAAAAAAGGGAAATGGACAAATATTGATGCATATGGTGAAAAAAATAAAGAAAAAAATTATTGGAATGAACCTTTAACAGAAATAATACCTAAAATCTTTATTGATAGTTATTCAAGTAGTTGCAAATATTCATTAGATGAACTTAATAAATTATATAATAATTTCTTTTCATTAACCATTAGTAAACTTAACAGTGATTCAACCTTTACTGAAAAAGGATTTTCCAGTACTTCATATAACCCAAATGTCGCAAGAGATTTTGGAGGAGGAAGTAATGGTCTTATTGTCGGTTTTAATAAAAAACCAAAATGTTTATTTAGAATTAATGTACCCAAAGGTACAAAATGTTTTACAATAACAGAAAATGCATATGATGAAGATTATAATAAAACTTCAGATTTTGGGCATGACTATGAATATGAAATAATATTACCTCCTGCTAAGTATAAAGTTAATGAAATTTTTAGAGCTCCTTCTAAATATGAAGCTGGACGTTTTTATGATAATGAATGGATAATAGATATTGACTTATTAGAAGCTTTATAAATTAGTCATCCGGTATAATTTCTTCTTGAGAAGTGTTCCAACTTTCACATTCATTACATTGCATTGCTAAAAAATGATAATCTGTAGTTGTATCTTTTTGACAATCATTACAATGTATTACACATTTGTAATTTTTATATTTATCTGGCATTGGCTGTGTTTCAACCATATATTTAATACTATCCCAAATTGGTGTTGGGTCTTCAACCATTGTTATTTTACATATTGGACACTGATACTTACTTGAATTTAAATATTCTATTGCACAATCTAAATGTAATACATGGCTACATTTTTTTATAATATAAACATCCTTTCTTGATGAGTGAATATCTTCTTGACAAACTGGACATGAACTTTTCATTCCATCAACATTACAATCATGATTATCATAAATATTTAGATTTATACATCCATTGCATTTATTACAATGTTTAAAATCTTCTCTTTTTCCAACTCTACATATTTTACATTCATCACAATGATAAATATTTATTTCTTCTTCACTTTTTATCCATAAATGACAAATATCACAATAATAATCTCCCATTTTTTCATCGCATTTTAAACATTCATTGGATACATTTTGTATTTCATTACATAATTTACATTTCATCTTCTTTGTCATAAACCTATTTATCTTGTGGTCTTCATTTTCATCATGACAAATCCTACATGAATACCATTTTTTACAGCATTCTGCTTGTATAACACAATTTCTTGAGTAATGTTTACATTCTTCAATAATATTTTGGTTTTCTTCTAAATTTACTTCTTGGTATTTTAAAAGCATCATTTCTGATATTAATTTTTGCTTTTCTTGCATTGAAAGATTTTTATCTTTATTTATCTCTCTTATTTTCTTCATTTTTTCATTTTGAAAGATTACTTTATCAGTCTCTTTTAATACCAAATCTAATATTTCATTTACAATTTCATTTGTAAGTGAATCTTTATCCATAAAATTAATATATATTAACAATAAATTTTTAAACCTTCAAATAGGAATTATATATGCCTGTATATTTTTTTTATTTTCTATATAACTTGCTACTATTCTATGTGCTCCATCCAATAAAATATATTTTTTATCTTTTAATACTAACCAAATTGGTGTAATTATTTTTCTCTTTTTTATTTGTTTTTGATAAAATTTTACACTGCTTATATCATTATTACCACGTGGCCTATCATTTAAAGGATATGCTTTCACTGCTGAATTTTGTAATCTAATTGGATCAAAGTTATCTACATTTTTAAATTTTGATAATGGAAATTTGACTAGTTCAGACCGAAATATATGTGCAAATGATGAGGCTTCACGATTTTTAAAAAATTTCTGATCAACAGATGTATCTATTGAATCCTGTAATAATGATATGTAATCCATATAAATGGATTAGATAATTTTGAAACGATGGGTGTGGGATTTGAACCCACGCGGGGAAACCCCAATAGATTAGCAGTCTATCACCTTAACCACTCGGTCAACCCATCAAGTTTACAACTTAACTTATTTTTAAGTTTATTTTCTTTGTTTTCTTTGTTTTCTTTCTGCACTTCTTTTAAATAATCCTGAGAATAATCCACGTCTTTGTTGTACAAGTACTTCTCTTGGAACTGCTTCTTGAACAATTACATACTCATCTGAACTGGTAGAACTTGGTCTTCTGGGTGAAGAAGATGCTGAAGCTAATGGAGATGTTCCAGCTTCAGCTCCAGCTTCAACTTCCAGTTGTGCAAGTTCATCTTCAAGACTTAAGCTTGATGGACGAGAGCCTAATCCTAATGCTTTCATTTCTTTAGATAATGGACGTGAATCTGTTCTTCTTGGAGTAAAACCTAACTCATCTAATTGTCTTTCAATATCTTCATCCCTTGATATATCAGTAGCTTCTGCCAGTCTCCTCATATAAGTTCTAGGAGATACTCCTCCTTTTTGTTTCCTTCTTCTTCTAGATACTCTACTTCTCTTTTGTCTTTTATTTTTCTTTACATTCTTTTTCCTAGGTGATTTTGTTTTTCTTGGCATTATTAAATAATGCAGAGAAAATTCTAAAATACTCAATTATAATTTAAAATAATTTATTATCAATTGTATTATATATTTTACTAGTTAATAAATTCATATTTATCCTACTAAAAATATTATCTGTAAATATTTGTTTATTTAACATTTTTATATATTCTTCATCATTATTGTCCAAATATTTAATATGTTCAATCATTTCTTCATCACTATTAAAATCATGGCGATTTATAAATGCCTCTTTATTAAAATCATTAGATATCATTTTTGAACCAAAATATATTGGTACTGCTCTACCCATAAAAACATCAAATATTTTTTCTGTTTCATATCCTGGATATCTTGAATTTTCATAGGTTATTACAAATTTACATTTTTCATAAAATTCAAATTTTTGTAAAACACCTTCATGTAATCCATTTGATTTTAAAGTTTCCATATTATTTAAAAATTTACATGGTGAATAAACTTTTTTATATTTATTTAATTTAGCAGATATTGTTTCCCTATTAAAATCTGATGCCCAACCTTTATGGGATGCACATAAACCAAAAGTATATATTTTATGTGAAATATTATTAATAATATTTTTTACATTTCTGTTATTTAATTCATTTAAGAATCTATCAAAATCTAAACTGTTAAAATTTATTTCATATGGTTGCAATGATTTTTTTAAATCTTTAATATTTTTTTGAATTGGATATATTCTTTCAATATACCATAATGGGAATCTTAAATATTTTTTATAATCAATATGTTCCATTGCAACTGTTAAATCTGCCTTCTTCATAATTTCATTTGGTCTAATATTTTCTCCAATTATTTGAAAGAATACTACATCATTCTTACCACAGTAAAAATTATCAGTATCTAAGTAAAATGCAACAACTACATTTGGTTTTTTGTCTTTTGATACAAACTCAACATCATATTTATTTTTTAATAACTCTGTTAAAAAAAAATCATTTTTATCTTTCCATTCATTAATATACAAAACACGTAATTTTTTTTCAGTAAACTTTTCAATATTTGTTATACACTTATTTAATTTACAAATTAAAAATAATATTGCAAATAATATTAATATTAATATATATTTTATATATTTCTTAATCATATATATATATATATACATTTTTAAAAAATA
>Ga0209362_1002141_pt1 | contig 14971 bp, 11 predicted proteins | sample SaaInlV_165m_DNA_FD_184680 | JGI IMG/M metagenome (GOLD analysis project Ga0209362, IMG submission 184680) | Marine microbial communities from expanding oxygen minimum zones in the Saanich Inlet - Saanich Inlet SI037_S3LV_110m_DNA (SPAdes)... | ecosystem: Environmental > Aquatic > Marine >...
TATGTGATTACTTCGTTATCTATATCTTCAATAAGTTCATTTGCAGTCTGACTTCCAACAACATTTGGATATACAAATTTACGATATGGATCAACCCACCAACCATTATGTTTCTTACCATCTTGAACTCCATCCATAAATGCGGCAGCTGCATTATATTCAGCCATATCATTTGTAACATGAGCTGCGAAAGCAGCGTTATCTGCAACTACCAATGCTTCATACACACCAATTTTTGTTCCAAAACCATTAATAACAGTTAAAATTGCAGATGGTGTAGAAGTTGCATTTAAAATTATAGCTTGTACACCATAAATTGCAAGATCATATGGAGTACCAGACCACGGAGGATCTGACAACATATTTGCAGTAGCTGTGTCTATTGTATCATCAGCAGTAAATAGACAATTAAGTATCTTTACAACATAATTTTCAAAGGGTACACCAAGTTCATCTTTTAATTGTTCCATTTGAAATGCCTGTGACATCAATATATAATAATCTGGTACAAAGGGGTCTATACCTATCCCTTGCACACCACACCATCTCTCGTTATGCTGTCTAAAAGTACCAGTTGTTGGGCCAATACTTGCAAACATAGCATCAACAGCAGTTTTACAATTATTTAATGATGTTACATATGCAGTAATAGAGGCTTTTATAGTAACTAAATCTCCAGCTGTATATCCAGCATTCTCCCATGCAATTGGTAAATTACTAAATCTTACAGATAATACAGAACCACCAGACATCTGTGGATTTCCGCCTGCACCACTACCACCACCTCCCGTGTAAGTTATACTTGGTGCTGAACTATATCCAGAACCAGTATTTATCATACTTATTGATGTTACTTCACCTCCAGATACATTAGCAGTACCAGTTGCTGCTTGTCCACCCCCTGATGGTGCAGAAAACACAACAGTTGGTGCAGATGTATATCCAGAACCACCTAAAGTAGTGAGCCAAACATCAATCTGGGCTGTATCAGAATTACTCTGAGATATTTCATCATTTATATTAACTTGGAATGGAGGCAACCGATTGGCCAAAGATGTTAATGATGCATAAGTCGTACCACCAGCTGTAACTGTAACATCACTAATTGCACCACCAAGAATAGTTGCAGTTGCAGTTGCTCCTGTCCCACCACCACCAGTAATAGAAACAGCAGTATCAACATATGAACCACCACCAAAAAATGAAATAGCTGGTAGAGATGTATAACCACTTCCAGCAGCAGTAAGTGTAACACCAGTTATAATACCATCTAATGTAGTTGCAGTAGCTGTCGCACCAGAACCATTTGTTCCAACATTATCAAACACAATTACTGGTGCAGATGTATATCCAGTTCCACCAGAATTTAATGCAATAGATGTTAAATATGTATGAACTTCCAATACAGCAGTAGCACTTGCACCAGAACCACCACCAGTTCCAGTATTATTAAACACCAAAGTTGGTGCAGATGTATATCCAGCACCAGGCGCAGTAATTGTAATACTAGTTACAGCTCCGCCCGAAATATTTGCAGAAGCTGCAGCTCCTGTTCCACCACCACCAGTAAACGAAATTGTAGGTTGTGAACCATATCCAGATCCTCCAGATAAACCAGATGTACCAGCAACACTATCACCTGTAATAGATGGTGTTGCAGTTGCACCAGAACCACCTCCACTTGTTAATACTGTAATATCAGTAATAGTACCAGATGCATCCGTAATTGGAACAGCAGTTGCACCAGTACCAATTTTTGCAGTAACGGCAACTCCCCCACCTTTTCTTATAGTATGTGTTCCATGTCCACCAGAAAATGTAACATTTATAGTACCAGCTGGATAACCAAGACCACGATTAACCATAGTAACTCTATCAACTTGGCCTGCATCTGTCAAAGTACAAGTCGCAGTTGCCTGAGTTCCACCTGTTGGAGGAGCTTCAATTGTGATTGTTGGTGCAGATGAATATCGGCGACCTCTATCATTATCTGTTCCAGTCACTTGAATAGCAACTATCATATTACTAGTAGGTTCACCAGCTGCAACACCAGTAGCCTTGAGTACTTCACCTATAGCAGAACGTGGCCAAATGTCAACAGCAGTTCCACCAGAAGTTTTAGACAATTTAAATGTATCTGTTGTGGCATCTCTCACATAAAAATCTGGATTTGCATCTATATTACCATATGCATCTGTAGTATAAAGACCAAGTGGTAACACATTATCAGTTGTCAAATGAATACGATCACCATCAGACATACCATGTGCGACCTTGGTAAATACATCAGTTGTTGTATTAATATCTTCATCTGTAAATGTGGTTACAATCTCATTTCCAGTAAGAACAACTTTTGGTATAGTCGTATATCCAGAACCAACATTAGTTATAGTAAATCCAATTACTGAACCATCTGTAGGTGGTATAGCAGATGGATTAATAGCTTCTACAGTAGCTGTTGCTATTGCACCAGAACCACGAAAACTACCAGAGTTCACAAATGTAACAGTCGGTGGAGTTAAATATCCAGAACCACCATCAGTAATAACATAATCACCTAAACCAGATGGAAATGCAATCTGTGTTTCTAATGGATTAACGACACCAACATTACCTTGAAGATGTTCTGCAGCTCTTCTGTCTGATTCTTTAACAGAATCAAAACTTTTACTATCATATTTTACTGGTTCAAGTCCATATGTATATTCTATAGTCATATTATCTCCTTAAATAGCAAAATCAATTGCAGCTACTAATCCATCATTTACTCCACCCGAAGCCAGTGGAAAACGACCAATTACTTTGGCATGCACGTTATTTGTCAAATGAGTTTTATCTGTAAGCTGTCGTACACCAGTAGATGATTTAGTCATACGTTGTAATGGCCCAGGTAATGTTTGACCGCCCAAATACTGTTTGATATTATTTAAATCTCTGGAGTCTATATCTACTGCCCCATTGATTGAATCCAATGCATAATTCGTACCAGATGATATCACATTACCTAACTGAACATTCAAATCCAATGCATTTTTAAACTTTCCAGATTGAAAAGCAGTATTGAGTTCTAGTGCCAAACCAAGTACATTATTACCAGCTGCCTGACTAGTATCACCAAGTTTTGGTGCATAGTTAGCTAGTAACTTAATAGTTCCAGTTGATGGGTCTTTAAAAAAGTTCTGAATACCACCAGTACCAAAATCACAAGCATCAAATGATGTACCAAGTCCAATAGCTGACTTGGCTAAATCTGTAACATTTATATCTACAAATCCAGATAACTGATCTAATCCAGTATCTTTTGCAAATCCAGCAATACTATCTCCCCACTTACCAGTAGTTTCTGCAAGTGCAGCACCCCATCCATCTTTACCATCAAGACCAACTAACTTACCTATATCAGTTCTGAAACCCTCCAACAAACCATCAAACGCACCTGATGGCACCATGAGTTTAATAGCCCCGAAAAGATTACCATTGGATGCAGCCATAGCAACTTTTATTGCTAATGGCATAAAAGGAATACCAGACATACCAGCGAAACCAAGAGCAGTACTAATATGTCCAGTAATACTACCTTCTAAACTACTTAAATTTAAACTAATACCACAACTTGCCATCTTCTATCCTTAATTCAATGTAATTAAACCAGCATTAGCTGTATAAAGACCAGAAATAACAACATGAAGTGCAGAAACTTCATTAAGATCCGGTGCTGCAACATTACACACACCACCTGCAATAATATCAATCAACGGCGCGCCTACATTAACCATCGCAACAGCAAGAATATTAATATCTGGTGCTAATATATTAATAATACCAGCTGGTGCAGTAATATTACAAAGTGTTGTTCCAGTAATATTAGTAATTAAACCACCAAGACCAGCAGTAGTACCAGCTGAAAGATCAATAGCAAGTATAGCATCCACAAATACTGAAGTGTCAGCATTTATTGTAGTATTGGCTCCACTAGTGGTACTAAAAGCACCACCAGCAATAACAGAATAATCTTTACCAATTTGTTTTTTTGCATTTACACCAACATTAATTACTTGACTTACACCAACTTTCAAATCATCATCTTTCTCAACTTTCACTTTACGAGCAGACATTATTTCTTGAACCATGTTACCACCAACTTTGATTCTCATATCTTGTGCAACATTCAAATGATAGTTGCCTCTCACTTCTTGAACTAGACTACCCATAGTCAACAAACGACAATCACCTTCAACAGTTACATTACAAGCACCACTAACTAGTACATTTTTATCACTAGCAGTAATCTCATAATCATCACCTAAGATTTTAACAACTCTAGTACCATCTGCTTGTATTTCTTCAAATGTACCAGAACAATGATATCTATGTAATCGTTCTGCACCAGGAGTATCGTCCCATTCTTCAACATGACCTTGTTCAGATGCTCGTACATGATTATATGGATATGTTGAAGATTCTGTCGTTGCAAATTCTGTTTTACTTTTTTTAACTCCACCATATCTAGGATGTGGTTCATTCCAGTAATAGTTAGCATCATCTGCATAAGTCGCAGGGTCTTTATCTTTATCTTCTACAATTCCAGATACATCTTCACCAGTAATAGTTACAGTAGCTGTAGCTTGAGTTCCACCCTCTGGCGGGGCAGAAAATGCAACAGTTGGTACTGATGTATATCCAACACCAACACTATCAACTACTGTATTATATACTTCACCATCTTCATCAATAAATGCAGTTGCTGATGCTGCCGTAGTTGCACCACCACCAGTAAAAACGACAGTTGGTTTTGTAACATATCCAGAACCACCATCTGTAATACTTAAACTGGCAATTGAAAAAGTATCAAGATTTGCTTCCAAATTACTCGTTGTTCCACCAACATTCGTTGCATAGATTTTCTCATTTGTATTATCTATTGACGAACTTAAATTACCAGCGAGAGCTTTTGGTACTGCCTCTTGTCTTGTTGCTCTTTTCCATTCCAAACCATATTCTTGTTCACCATTTGATCGTGGTACACTATCATTAGTAAGACAATCAGAGTTATAAGTTGGTATAATAGCATTGCCTGTTGCAAGTCTATTAGTATCTGGTTCAGCTGGTTTTGGTACAACTGTCCCATCCGCTGTTTCTCGTCCTGGGTCTGGTAAATAATCTTCTAGTGGATACATACCATCTGGATCATTAAAGCCCTTGTTTGGATCGGGACCTTCTTCAGGCATACCACCAATCGTACCCATGATAACTGGTTCTTGTGCATCTTCACCATCACGAAAAAAACCAATAACCCATGTACCTTCGACAGGGCCTAATGGAGTTGTACCCATTCCACTTAAAGCTGCAGATGTTGTTGGTTGCATTATGGTAGCCCATGGCAAAGAATCAGTTGGTATTTCTTTTATATCATCTGTATGATAACCAAGAATACGAACACGACATCTACCAAGCATCAACGGATCTACACGATCTTCTACGACACCCTGCCACCAAACAAAATTTCCATATATATTAGCCATATTATTTTCCCATCCCATCTTTACATAGTTCTAAAACCATTTTATATTCTTGATTTCCACCAATTTGTGTTATTGTATGCTTAAGAGCTGTAATCATACATTTTCCACTTAATACTTCATCTTCTGAATGTTCATGTTTTCGATAAGCCTCTGGTGACATCATATGAATATCAACACACATACCAACACGGAGAAGTGGAAGACCACCCATCTGTACATAAAATTTAGTACCATCAAATAATGTCATCTGTGAATTTCGTTGCAATCTCCAATTTTCAACTTCATTGTCATACTCATGTCCCGGGTTATTTGCATACATCTGATTATGTTTTGGTGAAAATAAAACTACACTATCATGAAAATTATTTAAACTAGAACCATATGCTTTATTGTTTTTATCTTTATCGCTTAAAGGACCAAAAGAAACAGAGTTAATATTTGTTATTTCTCTTGGTGCAAACAAAACTGGAGGTATCTTATTTAAATGTGCAGTTTTCTTCCAACTTTTAAATAAATCATAACTATGCTGTGTAATTTTTTTCGTTACAATATCATGTGTAATTAATTTTGATGCATAACATCCACGATTGATATTTTTAACCATCTCTGGTTGATGAACAAGATCAATAGAATCACATTTTACTACTTGATTAGCTAAATATTCTACTTTATGTGGATCAGTAGCTGCAGGTTCCATAGAGAGTAATAACATAGAGTCTTTCACTATCATACTATCTATACTTCTAAAATGAGAACCAGACATAGTTTCATAAAATACATAATTTGCACACTCTGGATTCTTGAATGAAGTTGCTCTGCCCGCTAACCAATTAAGTGCTTTATATGGCGACCAGTTTGGAATAACACATTGTTCAAGTTTAAAACATGGTTCAAATATTCCACTTGTCCATCGAGCCAAATGCAGATATTTTGTATATATATCCCATGCAATTTGATTCGGCTTCTTATCGCAATATGCTTTACTTATTCGTGAATGAATATTTTTCATATATGCAGTAGATACTAATTCAAGAGAAAGTGCTTGACTTTGTGGTGCTGTTAATTTTCGATTAGAAGTTTTGTGGACATACATTGGAAGTTCATTGGCAAGAGAAGTACCATCATCAAATTTTTGAGTCATTCCGGGAATCGAAATATCAAACATGACTCTTTCTTCACCAACAATCGGAAATTTTTCTGGAAGATTTATAGATTCATCAAGTGTAATATTCGCTGTTAATGCGTTTGAAAATAAACTCTCATAAATATTTATTTCTCGTATATGTGGGACTAAATTATATGGAGCTCCACCAAAAAATGATGCAGATTGTAAAGTAACACTATTTATTGTAACATCAGATACAGATGACTGTCTTTCCATAATAAATCCTTAATTCTGAACTAATAATCGTGTAAATTCATTTATTACTAAATCAATATACTGTCGTTGCATAATTCTAATTGTTCTCTTTGAATCATTCAATCTTTCTTCATACACAAAACGAGTCACAGCTGTTGCACCAACTGCCACAGTAGATATTTCTGCTACTGCACCTATCTGATCTTCAAAATCTACTCTATTTCCAGCTGCATCTTCATAATGGTGAGTTACATATTCATTACCAACACCATATTTTTTAGTAACAAACTTAGACAATGTAAGATGTGTCATTGGCCAATCATACCAAGGATTAGAAATACTCAATCCATTAGCATACATAATTAACCAATGTAACTCTGAATCACCATAAAATTGATCTGCAAGTGTATCTGGTCTATCTCCATCTCTTATAAGATATTTTTCATAATGACAAACACCAACTAATGCCTCATGTGCTGAACCATCTGTATCAGCCCAACCATGACATTTAACCAGAACGCGGGAAAGTAAATTTGTAATCAAATCATATTGTTCATTATTATCTATTCCACGAACATCATAAGCTATCTTTGGAAAATATCTAAAATATGCCATTATACACCTCTACGAATTATTGAATGTAGGAACTGGAGCGGCTTGTTCTCCAACATACCGGTTGAACATACTTCTTGCACTTTCATCAGAACTTTCACCTTGCTCTTCATTTGCAGGCCATTCTGATGCAACATCATCTGCCATATACAATTCTTTCTCTTGAAATGATAGTCCTAATGTAATAGCAACTGGAGCTCCGTCTTTATAAGCTGACCAAATATTATTTGGTGTAAAATTTGTTTCAACATTAGAACAAACACATGGTTTTAGTTTTGGTAAATGTTGATTTGGCATCCAATTCCCTTTAACATCAGTCAGAAAATGAATTTGATATTCTTGTGGATACTCCATGAATGATTTACCAAGCATATTTCCAACCCAGTTCGGTCGAGAATGTTGACGAAAGGCTTGAATAATTTTTCCTACTTCTCTAATTTCTGATTTATGTCTTGGATGAAAAACAAAATCAAATTTAAACTGACGAAAACCAATTCCAGAAAACATCATTTCCATATATGGATTTTGTGCTACACTAAAAGCTGCTTCTGCCCCCTTTTGTATTGCACTACCACCAACCATACCTACTATTCCACCCATAGCGAGTCCCATCCTACCCAATACAGAACCAACAATACCACCACCAGCTGCAGCTAATACTTGTCCAGCGGAACCAGCACCAGCACCTAACAAACTAGATACCATATCACCATCACCACTTTTTAATCCACCTTTGGTCAAAGCTCCTACTACACCAAGTGACTCACCACCCCATCCAGCTGCTTCTGATAATGCAATATTATTGGGCATATTTAAATATACAGAACCCAATGGATCAATTAGAGAATTTTGTCTGCGGACTTCTGCTAAAGCTTCACTTGCAAGAGATAAGTAAGCAACACCTTCTTTTATTATTTCCTTTTGACTATCTACGGGATCATGGCCATGTTCTTTTCTATAAGCTGCATAGATTTTTTGTTCTCCTTCAGCAATATTTATGTTCTTCATATAAGCAGGACGCCCAGTACTTATCTGTTTTTCATTCACACGGTCAACTTCAGCCTGCTCTGCCTTTAATTCTGCAAACTGACCACTCAACCAATCCATTCTCCCTCTATGAGCTTGGAAAACACCTGAGTCTTTCCACTTATTTTGAATATCACTCATAACTCCATCAAAATTTACACCCAATCTTTTATTAAAAGTAAATTTAATAGCTTCAGGAAAAAAAGACTCCATTCCACCTGTTTCTAAATCCATCGGATATTTATGTTGAAACCCTTGAACTGCCATTTATACGGTCCTCGCTTCTTTTGCTGTTTTATACCAGATTTTCTTACTGGCTGTTCTTCCACCACCTGCTGTTTTAAATCTTTCTGTCGGCACCATGATAGCTAACTCCCAATCTAATGGATGAACTTGAATTACTTTTGATTGAACTTGATCGTTTCTATATTGTCTATATGAAACTTTTGCATGACGAAATCGTTTATTCTTTTTAATAACATCACGAAACTTTCTTGCAAATATCTTTGTTCTTTCAGTATAATCTTGATTTGACATATACTGTAACATATGACCAAGAAGTACAGCTCGTAACTTTGGACTCAAGTAATGAAAATTAATACCAGAGAAATTATCTGCATCTTCATACAACATAAAAATTAATGGAAACTCATCATATGTTTCGTATGGTTTGTTTGGTGTGTATCTAAAAAAATACATTCGTCCTAACTTTCTATCACTAATTCTTTTACCACCTTTTCTTAACATTTTAAAAGAACGATAATTAACACCTTGGTCTAATGCATAATCATGATACCATCTTCTTGATAATTCATTTCTTCCAATGATGCCCATCTGTTTTGCTTCTTTATGTGCCTTCTGAAAAAATGATTCTTCTTGTAAATAATCTATATGCTGTTGAAGATTAGCTACTATTTTCTTTTGAAATGGTTTAGTGTCTACTGAAGTTGCACCAACACGAGTAGCAACAGCTGACTTACTTCCAATAAAACCACTCACTTTTCCATCTACTATTCCTAATCGTGGAAATCCAATTGGCTCCAACAATTTACGATAGATGCCTGTTTCAGACATAGTGAATTTTGCAATTACTTTTTGAATACCTTTTACTTGACCAACAGAACTAAAATCTTTTACTTGACCAGCTGTAAATGCAGATGTAATTCTTGAAAAGAAAAGTCTAAGACCTTTAAACTTTGCGGCACCAACCAATGCTCCCAAAATCACTTTATCTTGATGTTTCTTTAATTTTAACCCTACTGAGGGCTTTGTTGTTTTTGTTAGTTTTGTTGATTGTGCCATTTCGTTTATATTTATAAGATTTTGATGGAATATCTAATTCTTTTTCAGTTAAAATAATGAACTCCATACCACGTTTTTCTGCCCATTTACGAGCAGCCTTGAATTTACTCTGATTCACTATAAATCGTTTCAGATCATTCTTATACTTGATAGAGATTCTCTTTCGTTTCTTTGGTGGCTTGCATTGACTAGCAGGCTTCACTTCAATTATATACTTCTTAATCACTCCCTCTGGATTCTGTATTTTCACATAAAAATCAACAAAATATCGTCTGGTTTTCTTCTCAATCTGGTTATAGTATGGTATAATGACATTCTCTGAAGCCCACTCAATTACAGATGGGTGTCTATCAAGATACTTCATGTACTTGAGCTCCCATGATGATCTGTACACAACTTCCTGCAAATCTGCTACATATTTTGCCTTATTATGTACTTTATATTTGCCAACGTGCTTCTGATAATTCATATTAGATGTATAAATATATAGATTCAACAGTATTTATAACGGAGAATAAAATGGCAGTAACCATAGATAGCATCAAAGCAAATATAAATAGAGGATACGCAAGACCTAACTTATTTACTGTAGACCTTGGAAATATTAAACCTGCTAAAGCTTTAGCATATCGTCTTAATTGTTTTCAAGCACAACTTCCAGGCAACACTATTGCTACAACAGATAAAGATGATGGTTTTCGTTCTGTTGCATATAAAAAGGTATTCGCTGATGTTATACTTGGGTTTTACTGTAGTTCAGATTTGAGAGAATTAAAATTTTTTCAGGATTGGATAGACAGAATAGTTGATAAGAATACAAACCAATTTAATGTTCCTGAAACATACATTGCTCCAATGACAATTACACATTACAATCGTCAATGGTCAAAAGTTGCTGAATGGAAACTATCTGATGCTTATCCAAAACAAGTTGATGCAATTCAACTAGACTATGGAACAAATAATACAGTTATGACTTGTAATGTCACTATGACATACAGACATTATGACGTTACATATCTTAATGGTGGGGTGCCAGATATTATTGATAGAAAATCTGACCATCAAAACAACATAACATTAAATAAAAATACTAATTTTAATCAAAAAGCAGGAGGAGATACTAGTGTATATGTACATCCTGCACTAGCCGCAAAACTCGCGATAGAAGAAGCTGACCGAAAAATAAAGCAAAATACCACAGGCGGCGCATTGAATATGACAAATGAGGTAGCACAAGAAGAATATTAAACACTATTAACATCATTTTATATAGGAGTGAATGAAATGGGATTACCAACAATTGCAGTACCAGAATATACATTAACAATACCATCAACAAAGAAAGAAATTAAGTACAGACCCTTTCTGGTAAAAGAAGAAAAAATACTTTTACTAGCTATGGAAACTGAAGATCAAAAACAAATCATCAATGCAACAAAAACCATTATTAAGAATTGTGTCTTTGGTGATATAGATGTTGATACATTAGCTACATTTGATATAGAATATATATTTCTTCAACTAAGAGGCAAAGCTAAAGGAGAGGACATTGAATTAAAATACAAATGTCCAAAATGTGAGAATGACATACCAGTTAATGTTAATACTGATGAAGTACAAGTAACATTTAAAGATGAACATACTGATAATATCAAATTAACAGACCAGTTGGGAGTGATGATGAAATATCCTAATATTGACAGTCAGTTGAAAATATCAGAGCAAAAAGATAAACCAGAAATTGAAGCATTGTTTGATACTATAGTAGATAGTATTGATTGTATTTATGATAACGATACAACCTATGCTTCTAAAGACCATACAGAAAAAGAAATGACAGATTTCCTTGAGTCTTTAACTGATGAACAGTTTCAAAAGATATCAAAATTCTTTGAAACAATGCCAGCAATTCGTCATCAAATAAAACTAAACTGCACAGGAAAGATTAAAGGCAAAAGTAAAAAGTCTTGTGATTATGTTGAAGAAGTCACGTTGGAGGGACTCAACTCTTTTTTCGGATAGCCCTTTCTCACGATTCATTAGAGAATATGATAATGACAAACTTTAATATGATGCAACACCACAAATATTCTTTAACTGAATTGGATAATATGATTCCATGGGAAAGGGGAGTTTATATTGATTTACTTATTAAACATATAGCAGAAGAAAATGAACGAATACAACAAGAGAATAATAAACGAGGATAAAGACTAATGGCATTTTCAGGAACACCATTTATGTTTGACGCACCACAACAACCAAAAGACACTTCGTCCAAAGCAGAACCATTAGCCACGGAAAAAACTTTACGGGGTATGCGTGATGGGCAATCCATCATACAAGGTGATCTTTTTGCCATAAATAGCAAACTAGGTGAAAAAGGAGCAATTTACGGAGCTCTTGTAGACATCGCCGATATACTTGATAGTTCTGCAATAGCTCGTCATAGTAATAGTCCTCTTGAAACATCTCTTGCAAAATTACAAGAATCATCTGTTTCATACAATGAGAAAACTATGCGTTGGCATGATGACCAAACTAACTTGATGGTCAAAGGCACTGATCCTCGTGTTGCTGAAGCAATGAAAATCTCAGAAAAACCTCGAACAGTAGAAGCAGAAATTCATTGGGGTGCTACCATAGCTGGTTTTTTAAGTGATATAAAAGATGATACTGCAACACTAATTAAATTACAAAAAAGTACTAGAAAACTTATAGGGCGGGGTTTCTTTGGTAAGAAAAAGGAGAGTGTTGAAGAAGGTATGGAAGGTAATATTGCCGACAAAAATGCTACGAAAAATGAAACGAAACAAACTGGATTCTTAAAAGGTATCTCTGACCACTTTAATAAACGAAAAGAAGAAAGTGGTATATGGAAATGGTTTAAAGATAATTGGGGTAAGCTTGCTTTAGGTCTGTTTGTTGCTCTTGCTCCAATGAAATGGTTTCCAAAGATATGGGAGTTTCTAAAAGATACAGTATGGCCAATACTAAACGACCTATTCACATGGGGAACAGAAAATCCCATGAAGGCTTTAGGAACTATGTTAATAGCATGGTTTGCAGGTCCAGCAGGTTTAGCAATGCTTGGTGGAATGATCGTAGGTAAATTAGGGGGACTTGCTACTGGTTTAGCTGGAACAATAAGTAAGTATGCAATGCCACAGGGTGGGCCAGGTCTAGGACCGAGAGTAGCTGGTGGATTAGGTACCAAAGTTATGGGTGGTGCTTCTCTCCTTGCTGGTGTTGCATTAGCTATTAAAGATGGTATGGCAGGTGCAAAACTATCAGAGGAATGGGGAGTTGGTAAAGCATCTGGTGTTGCTGGTGCAGTTCTTGGTGGAACTGATAAAGGTATTTCTGGTGCATTTAAAAATGCTGGTAAATGGGCATTGATAGGAGCTGGTATTGGTAGTTTTGTTCCTGTCATTGGTACAATGATTGGTGGTTTAGTTGGTGCAGGTGTTGGTGCTATAGCAGGATTCTTTGGTGGTGCGGCAATTGCAGGTTGGATAGATTCAATTGCATCCACTATAAAAGAATGGTTTTTTAGTGTTATAGGATTTTTTAAAGAAAGTCTTATGCAAACTTGGGAAGGGATCAAAGACATATGGGAAAATGGATTATCATGGGAAAGAGTATGGAACTTAGTCAAAGCCAATCCACTATTTCGACTTAGTGATATAATTGCTGAAGGACTTGGAAACTTATGGAAAAGCATTAAATCAAAATTCTCACGGATACCCGGATTCGGTCCTGACGAAGCAGAAGCAAGTGAAGGAGATGGGGATATTCCTAAAGGACAAGTAACAGCAACAGCAACAGCACCCAAAACATCTGATGAAAGATCAAAAAGTAAAAGCAATATATCAAAACTTCAAGAACTTCAAAAAGGTGAAATGTGGGGTACTGATTCTGAAACAGAAAAATATATTGATGAAATGGATGTGGGAGAGTTAAGAAATGCAGTTCAAGTAGCAAGAGTTTCTGGTATTGATAAATCTGATAAAGCTTTATATGCATATATGGTAGAAGCGTTAAAAAAACGAACAATGTCAGCAGATGATAAAGAAGATACAATAATGACCAAAAATGAATGGACAGCATCTGATGAATTTAAGAAAACATTTCTAAATCCAGAAACAAATAAAATTGAAGGAGCCTCAACAGCTGTTCAAGAGATGGAATACACAAACTATGTAGAAGGTAAACGTGGTACTGCTGGTGTGGATTTATCAGGACCTGATGAAATGGATATTATGGAAAAAGAATTAGAAAGAAAGGCAGCTGTAGCTGGTTCAGACAAATCTGGGAAAACAGAAACATTAGTACATGGCAAAAAAACAACAATTAGTGGACTCAATATTACTTCAAAAATGGAAGATAAATGGGCTGAACATAGAGGCATTGAACAAAGGGGCAAAAAGAGAGTAAAAAGAAGAAAAGCAAATCTTGATTTGATGAAACAAATGAACCGAGGTCATAGTGCAAAAATACGAGAAGTATTAGGAGATAAGCTTTATACACAAATGACAAAAGATTCAAATATTGGTGGTAAAGTATCACAAGCAGACATGAAAGGTAAACGTGGTGCTGTCAAAATACCACCTAGAAGTATTTTTAAAACTAAGATACCAACAGCAACAGGTCTCATGCCAAATGAAGAAGGTTGGGATGATGATGATGATGACCTAATCAAACAAGATGACATAGCAAGAAAAAAACTAGGCAAACCATTTGGTAAAATTAAGTATCAAACTAGTGGAGCTGAAAAACTAGTACCATCAAATCCTAATCAACAGGGAGCTACATTAACTGCTGGACAACAACAAACTGCAAATTTATCTGGTGGCTCTGCTGGTGGTAATGTTGGAATTAATACTACTACTGTAAATAACACAACTCTTGGTGAATCAACTATGGTAGTTGGTCAACAAAGACCAGTAGGAAATCCTAAGATGGTAAACCTAACATAAAAATGGAGAGGGCATGAAGCCCTCTCCGATATGAAGTTACTCTTGTTCTGCTAACTTCTTGAAGTAGTCCAAAGTATCATCAGTCTTTTCTGCTAAAACAGCAGGTTCTGTCAAACCAATATCTGAACTCTCCTCAATGTTACCAACAAACTCATCTCCCTTACGGG
>Ga0209362_1002149_pt1 | contig 14936 bp, 18 predicted proteins | sample SaaInlV_165m_DNA_FD_184680 | JGI IMG/M metagenome (GOLD analysis project Ga0209362, IMG submission 184680) | Marine microbial communities from expanding oxygen minimum zones in the Saanich Inlet - Saanich Inlet SI037_S3LV_110m_DNA (SPAdes)... | ecosystem: Environmental > Aquatic > Marine >...
CCTCTTCCGTTTATAATTCCTAGCGTCCTGCCTCTTTCTTTCTTTTGTTTTATGTGTGTTATTAATATTGCAGCAGCATTCGCTACCACAACAGCCAATAGCCCAAATATGTTCATCACATCCATTATAAATCTCCGTTAGGAGAATGTCTGAGACTCCCCATCCCCCTCTGACGAATCGTTGTCGTCCTTCTTCAAGGGGTCTCTATACAGTATATCTATCTTCCATTCAAAACCCAAAAATAATTCTATATCAGGTTGCTCACCCATCAAATGGGCTGGGTAAAATTCGTCGTCTTCATCATTCGTCATCAGATTTCTCGCGTCTCCCGTAGATGGGGAGTAACACGTCTTCAAAAACAATGTTCGCTTCTTCTGATGAATAGTATAGTTTTACATAAGCCTTCCGACCTTCATGGTCGAAGGCTGGACAGTTCTCGAATCCACATACATAGATAGCCTTGTAGTGGTGCATGTCTTGGTCTGAGTGAATAGCGTTAACTAGTTGCAGTGGTTTGCTGCATAGGGCGCATTCTTTATCTGGGTAAGGGAACCCTTCGATAACTCTACCAAAGATTCTACCGGTATTTATGTTATTCGGTATCCTCATCGTCTTTTTCCAATTTTGATATAAACTTCAAGATACTTTCTATCTCGACAGGGCCGTCTGGTGAGAACATAGACTTCATTTCTTTGAGTGCACTATCTTTTAGTGATTTCAACAATGAACTAATCATTGAATCAACCCCACCAATAGCCAGCTCTAGGCCGCTAATTAAGCAGTTAAGTCCCTCGACAGAAACGTTATAGTCATCTGAAGGGAATGAAATAAAGAACACGGGAAGAACGCCCCCGTCTCCATCAGGTAGTATCTTGACTGTCAAAGACAGTCCGTCAATCTCTGATACATCTTCCCCAGTAGCAGGTGTTATTTTCAAAGCAATCTACTCCCTTTTGACCGCCGCAATTAAAGGCGCAGCCAGCATGTATGCTGCAGTGATTAACATTGCAACACTATAGTAGTTTACCACATTTCCATTTATTTTTAAAGCAAACCAAACAATGGAGGCTACTGCGAGACTCCAAAACATGTTCGCTACCATGCCGATGAATATTTTTTCCATGACTAAAGTATACCACGGAATGGAAGGAACCATCGGTACTGAGCGGATTCCTAATGTTACGGAAGTGTTAATAATATTACAATTCCTTCTGGAGAGGTTGGTTTATTAAAAATCCTTGAATAAGATTCCGCTCTAGCTAGCTAGCATGCCAAGCACACCAACAAAACCTGCCTGCTTTGGAAGTTAAATATATTAACCTTAACTTCTTCAGCCTTTGGGGCACTGGCTTGCCAGCTTGCTAGTATACTAGTAGAGGAGCGGAATTGAAATATATAGCAGTTGCGGAATGTTCTGATTGTCCACCAACACCGGTGATTGATGAAAGTTACATCTCAGTAATCAAGATAGACGATGAGTATCTAGGAATCACTCGCTGCCAATGGTGCCGGAGACCAATCCAGCACTGGATGCCAGAAGATGATGCTATAATGCTTAGCGAGATGGGAGTCGAGGTTATTACATGGGTTTAAAAAAAGACATATCGTGGTTTACCCCGCAAGCTATGGACTTGGGTGGAGATACATGGAGAAGCCCTGGGTACACTGAAGTGTCTCTAAAGTTATTTGAGGCATTAAAGAACGAGGGGCAAAATGTGCTTTGGAGCGCAGAAGGTGTTCCTTGGCATGTAAACTATTGCTCTCCTTATTACTATCAATACACAGGGAAACAGAATGTTGGATACACACCTTGGGAGTCTACTTCTCTTCCTGCTGCTTGGGTTGAGAGGATAGACAAATGCGACCAAGTATGGACTACATCACGGTGGTGCAAAGAGGTCTTTGAAAATAATGGAGTAGAGTCTGCTATTGAAGTTGTCCCTCACGGTATTTCTCCTGAGTGGAGAATTGAGGAAAGAGAGATTGCTGATAAGTTCTACTTCCTCCATCTAGGTGGCGACTTGACGAGAAAGAATGTCCAGCTAGTTGTTGATGCCTTCCTTGACCTGTATGACGGAGACGATGGTTTTCATCTCATACTAAAAGCATCGAGTGCTATATCTTTAGTGTTGGATGATTTTGATGCAACAAACAACCACCCTCAGATAACTATTATAACTAGATTCCTAGATGAAGACTCTTTGGTTGCCCTGTACTCCAATTGTCATTGCTTTGTCTATCCCACATCAGGCGAGGGGTTTGGTTTGTCTCCCTTTCAGGCCATCGCTACTGGTATGCCGACTATATGCACTGACTTGACTGGATGCACAGAGTATTCTGGATTGTCTATGCCGCTCGATGCTAAGTTTGTTGCTGAGGAGGAGTACTATGGAGATATTGAATTCACTAGTGTCGGACATCCTCAGGTCGCCGCTCCAGACACACGGCATCTCAGAGAATTAATGACCGACGCTGTTAAGAATTTTCCAAAACACAAAGCACAAGCAATTCGTAGTGCTCGTATTCTTCACTCGATGCAGTCTTGGGACAGCATTGCTCGTCGTATTCTAGATTTGTTGGAATTATCTTAAATTCATTGTAAAAATCTATTGGGTTTGAATGTCCAACGTGGTATGATTATAGACCTGCACCCAGTAAGGATTTTGATTAATTCTTGTTGCAATATTTTGTCCTAAGGAGGAAAATGTGGCTGTCGTAGATAATGTAGAAAGCGCTTCTAATGAAGTTGTGGTAGGCAATGTGAGTATTAAAATCCCATCGTTTTTTAGAAAGAGTGGCTATCAAGGTTATAAGATTTTTTTGGATAGGTACACCCTGAAAGCTGAAAAGGGAGATGTCGAGGTTGGCGATTTGGTCTTGTCTATTATTGCGTTGGACCCTAAATGGCCGGTTAAAGAAATCTCTCGTGTGTTAAATGTCTCTGACGATGGAAGAACTATTTCCGTTCGAACTTATTATGGAGAGATTCATGATGTTGATTCTGATCTTGTCTCTAGGCCGTTGGAAACATCTATTGAGGAAGTCAAAGCCCGCGTTGCAAAGGCGCTGTCTCGTTGCGAGTCTTCGGAAGAAATCGACCAAGTAGAAAAAGATTTTAAAGATATTCTTTTTGATCACTTTATTCCAGGCGGGCGTATACTTGCCGGAGCGGGCGTAAAAGGCTTGACCCTCCAAAATTGTTTCGTCCTCCCCCCTCCAGAAGATTCCAGAGGAGGCATCTTTGATCGTGTTAAGGAAATGGCAGAAACTCACTCAAGAGGCGGTGGGGTTGGTGTCAATCTCTCTTCTCTCCGTCCTCGCTATGCTCCTGTTATTGGGGTCAATGGTATTTCTAGCGGTTCTGTCTCTTGGGGAAAGATGTTTAATCTTTCTACGGGACTCATAGAACAAGGCGGCTCTCGTCGTGGCGCAACGATGCTAATGATAAATGACTGGCATCCTGATGTGGAAGAGTTTATATCCGCAAAGCATGTTGCCGGTGAGTTTGAAAACTCAAACATGTCGGTATGCGTATCGGATGCTTTCATGGCTGCGCTTAAGGCAGACGATGATTGGGATTTAATATTCCCAGACACCAAAGACTTTGAGTATGACGAAATTTGGGATGGCAATATGCATTATTGGCGCGATGTCTTGGGTAAAAAGGTTATCGTATACAAGACTGTTAAGGCTAAAGAGATTTGGGATTCCATTGTCGATTCTGCGTGGGCATCTGCTGAGCCTGGGCTTCACTTTTTGGAGCGGTCAAACAAAATGAGCAACTCATGGTATTTTGCTCCGCTTGTTGCTACAAATCCATGCGGAGAGCAGCCTTTAGAAGCTTATGGTGTTTGTACGCTTGGCGCTCTTGACCTGTCTACTTTTGTGGATGAGTCTGGTGAGTTTGAGTGGAATAACTTTCGGTCTGTTGTGAAAAGCGCCGTTCGTATGCTCGACAATGTTGTAAGCGCTAATGAATATCATTTTGAAGAAATAAAGAAGAACCATGAGGGAAACCGTCGTATTGGTTTGGGTGTCATGGGGCTTGGTGAGCTTCTCGTTCGAATGAAGCTTCGTTACGGATCCGCAGATAGTCTTATCTTTGTTTCCGAGTTGTTTAAAACGCTATCTGCTGCTGCCTACCAGTCATCCATTGATTTGGCTAAAACTAAGGGATCGTTCCCTGAGTTTCAGAGCGAGCAGTTTTTGCGTTCTGGCTTTATGAAAGGCATGCCAGAAGATATTCGTGAACAGATTTCCGAACATGGAATTCGCAACGTTTGCCTTCTAACAGTGGCACCTACCGGAACTACTGGAACAATGAAAGGAACCTCAACGGGGATCGAGCCTTACTTCAGCTGGAGTTATACTCGCACATCTCGTTTGGGAACAGAGATTGAGACCGCCCCCGTTCTTGAAGACATGGGGCTTAACGTGAACGATCTTCCTAAATACTGTGTGACGGCTATGGATCTCCTCCCAGAGGAGCACGTCGCGGTGCAGGCTGCAATTCAACGATGGGTTGACTCTGCTATTAGCAAAACAACGAACTGTCCTTCTGACTTTACCAAAGCAGACACGGATCGTTTATATCGTCTTGCTTACGATCTTGGGTGCAAGGGAGTTACTGTCTATCGAGACAACTCCCGTTCAGAGCAAGTTCTGAACGATATCGACTCCGATCAGTTAACGCTGAATCTTGATGACGATGCTGAAGTCGAAGTGTGTCGGATTGATGATCCCGACTGCGCGACTTGCGCTCTATAATTTATGAATAATGACTATTGGATAACATATTTATACGAAAACTCCAACGGAGTGCAAGAAGAAATAGAGATGAGCGGAGACATAAGTCCTCCGCTTTCTCTGAGTATGCCATCCCCCACTGGGAGATTGGATACTTTTATGCTCGTTGGTGACGATTTTGATGCTATTTCGGAATAAATTAGCATTTTCTATTGGTTTTTTGTCTAAATTGTGGTATCATCATAACATATGAGCGATCAATTTATAAAGAAGGGCAAAAGACTATATGTACCACAAGCCGCCTTTGGCGTCTGTGTGTGGAAAATGCCTGACGGTGGAATTATTGCGGACGCTGATGGTGCCTACTTGTGCGCTGAGGGTATGATTAATGATCCGAAAGTTGAAGGCTTTGTTCGCGAAGCGGCAAAGTACTGGACGCAAAGCGATGAAGGCTATGCCATGTGGATTGATGGCGCTCGTAAAGTTTCTGCATCCGAAAGAGAAGACCAGGTGGAGCGCCTCAATAATGGCTTAACCCCCGACCCTCTTGAGGATGCGATTATTGCTCTGTCTAATGAAAGGATAAAGGGCGTTTAATGGATATGAATAAAACTTCTTTCATTGAAGATGCTGAGTCTAGTGTTGAGGTAGATGACGTAACGTACATCCCTGTCCACTCAGAGAAGGTTGTGACGGATTCGTTTAGAAAGCTAAACCCATCCCGTCAGTCTGCAAAGATGAAGCGCAAGATGCAAAGCTTGGCGAAGAAAGCAAACTCTGGTTTGGATTCTTCTTCTTCTAAGTTTGTTAATCCTGAATCGATTGACGGATACGCCCTATACGATGTTGTAGAGCCGCCTCACGATTTGGCAATACTCGCTGACTTGTATGAAACAAACACTACGCACTACGCATCTATTAATGCTAGAGTCGCTAATACTGTTGCCCTTGGGTACAGGCTTAAGGATTCAGAAAAGACAAAGCGGCGCATTGAGCGGGCAGACTCTCCTGAAAAGAAAGCAAGAGTTCGTCAAGACCTTATTCGGGAACGAAAGAAATTAATTAATTTATTTGACGACTCAAACGATGAAGACACATTCGTCGAGACGATGATAAAGCTCTGGACTGACTACCTGGCGATAGGTAATGCTTATTTAGAGATAGGCCGAACAAACTCTGGAAAGATTGGATACATCGGACATATCCCAGCAATCAACCTGCGAGTACGCAGGGGGCGTGACGGATATGTACAGATCGCTCGTCATGGAAAGCTTCAGTCGGTATTCTTTAGGAACTTCCAGGACGTAGAGACCTCAGACCCCATCAATGGCGACTCTAGGCCAAACGAGATCATTCATTTTAAGTCGTACTCTCCAACAAACAACTACTACGGAGTGCCCTCGGCTGTAACAGCTATCGGCGCTATCCTTGGAGACAAGTACGCAAAGAACTATAATATTGATTACTTTGAAAATAAAGCTATCCCTCGATACGCTATTATTCTCAAAGGAGCTAAGCTTAGCAACAAGTCTAAGCAAGAGCTCGTCAATTACTTTAGAACAGAAGTAAAGGGGCGGAATCACGGGACTTTAATTATTCCCCTACCCGCCTCTCTTGGTAGCGATGTTGACCTCAAGTTTGAAAAGCTAGAGAACACTGTCCAGGACGCTTCTTTTGATAAGTATAGAAAATCTAATCGTGATGAGATTTTGGTTGCGAATAGGGTTCCTGCTCCGAAGGTGGGGGTTTACGATAACGCAAACCTTGCCGTATCTCGTGATGCAGACAAGACCTTTAAAGTACAGGTTGTCGGGCCTGACCAGAAAATTATTGAGAAGAAGATTGGTCAGATTGTTAAAGAATTCACCGACCTTGTGAGTTTTGAATTTGAACGAATCGATCTGGTAGATGAAGATGTGCAATCGAAGATACGTGAAAGGTATCTACGCACGGCAGTCATCTCGCCCAATGAGGTGCGAGACTATCTTGGTCTACCGGACAGAGAAGATGGGGACGATGTTCTTCCTTATCCAAGTGTTCTCAAAGAGATGGAAATTGAGATGCAGACGGGCAAAAACCCATTCACAGGCGAAGATATGGAAGAGAAAGAACCCCAAAAACCCGTGGGCGCTCCTGAAGGGAACAGCAATGCTGACACTCCCCCTCGTGGAGACGACTCAGCGAACGAAGGCGAGAGTGGTGAGCGGGGTTCCGGTCAAGACTCTGGTCAAGTTCGCGAAAGAGATTAGGAGGACAATATGTATGCAACTAGTACAATAGTATATTCTAACACTGGTGTCTCAAGCACTGATGGAGAGGTTTCACTTGGTCATCATACCGACGCTATCTACCTATACAACACTCATGCATCTACTGATGCATCTGTGACGTTTAATGGTAACCGGTCGGTATTGATCCCAGCAGGTGGAGCCGCCTATGTTTGCGTCCCCGGTGACTATACTAAGTTTGAAATTACCACTGCATCTGTTACTTTAGCCGTCTATGTAGTCGGTTAATTGTAATTTAGCCATTTTTATGGTATGATTAATAGTGGTTTTATAAGGAGGCAACAAAATGCATGATGAAAATTTGCAATTAATGTTTCCTGTTTCTTTAATTAAGAAAGAGGAACGTATTGTTGTGGGTGTTGCTACTTCTGACAATGTTGATAAGTCTGGTGATGTCGTCGGTTTCGATGCATCCATTGAGGCTTTCAAGAATTGGCAGGGCAACATTCGCGAGATGCACCAGCCACTTGCTGTAGGCAAGGCTGTTGGGCATCGCTCCGTAGACATCAATCATGATGGTCAGAACTTCAAGGGAATTGAAGTTTCTGCTTATATCTCTAAGGGCGCTGAAGATACTTGGGAAAAGGTTCTTGACGGAACCTTGAGCGCATTCTCTATTGGTGGTCGTGTTTTGGAACGAGTCGAAGATGAAACGAAATCGTTCCGTGGCCAACCGGTGAGTGTTATTACTAAGTATGAACTCGGTGAACTTAGTCTGGTAGACAACCCCGCCAACCCTGCAGCCAACATTACGTTGGTTAAGGCTGAAGGTGGTGCTTTAGAGTACGCCCTTGATGTTGTTGACGGTGAGTGCTATGAGATTGGTGATACTACGGTATGTATTACTGACGCTAAATCTGAAGATACTTCAGGCGAATGTCAGTGTAAAACAGAAGATTCAAGCGAAATGGAGTCTAATATTACGGAAGAGTTGCAAAATAAAGATATTTCTGCTACTATCCAAGGTATGGACAACGTAAAAGAAGATACCGTTGTTGAAACCACTGCATCTGAGGATGTTGTGGTAGATGACGTTGTATCTAAAGAACAAGAATCTAATGAAAATGAAAAGATCTCACTTCTACAAAGATTTCTTACTTGGCTAAATGATGTTTCTGACGAAGATCTAATTAGTGCAAGTATGGTTGTTGATGTAGACGTGGAGAAGTCCGCTGAGGCACAAAGTAAGTTTGAGCTTAAAGTAGACGATATTGATGAAGGAGACGATATGAATATCGATGAATTAACTTCGGCTTTAGGTGTTGTTATGGATGAGAAGCTAGCTAGCTTTGCTGAGACCTCAAAAGAAAATGTTGAGACTCTTATTGAAGAAAAGCTTGCTGCTGCAATCGAAACAGTATCTAAGAGCCAAACAGATCTTGAAGAAAAGATCGAAGAGACTGCAAAGTCTGTTACCGAACGTATGGATGGGGTTGACACTCGTGTTGAAACTGTCGAAAACGCCGGTGCTATTAAAAAAAGTGTAGACGAGAGCGAAGTAGACGCTGAAGAAGAGGTAGTTGAAAAAGCTGCCGAAGAGGAGACCTCCATTTGGGGCAACCTCTTCCTTCCTCAGAACCTAATTAAGTCTCTTGGATACAAGTCATAGGAGGAATTAAAATGGCAAATGAAGAACTGCTTCAAAAAGCAAACGAAGTTACTACCTCTGTGGTGGGTAACGACTCGGGTGGTATTCTTAAACCAGCCCAAGCTAACCGTTTCCTCGATTTCGTTGTTGATCAGTCTGTACTTATGCAGCAATCACGGGTCGTGCGCATGCGCAGTGACTCGATGGAGATCGACAAAGTATCAGTAGGGACTCGTCTACTCGCTAAGGCAACTGAAGCGACCGACACAGGTGCAAACGCAGCTGTAACTTTCTCGAAAGTTGCACTGTCCACTGTCAAGCTACGTCTTGACTGGGAAGTAAGCACTGAATCCCTCGAGGATAACATTGAAGGTGACTCTCTTGAAGATCATATCGCTCAAATCATGGCCCGTCAAACGTCCAATGATCTTGACGATTTGCTAATCAATGGTGATACCACCAACAGCAATACCCTTCTCAAAGCCCTTGATGGTTTTGTTAAGCTGGGTAAAGCAAACGGTACCGTTGTTGACGAAGCTGGCGATAATGTCAGCCGCTCGGTCTTCGACCGTATCCTTCGGAATCTTCCGAACAAATACCTCCAACGTCGAAACGAACTCCGTTTCTTCGCTGGACCTGGGCTTGTACAAGATACCATTTGGTCCTTGCAAAACCCTAACTCAGCTACTGCTGCAACCGCTGGCGCTCCGTCTCCCGGTTCTACTGTTGGTGATCGTTTGATGACCGGTGGTGCAGGTGCAAATGGTGGTCCCGGTTCAACCGGATTGGCTCCATTCGGCATTCCGCTGATTGAGGTTCCTCTGTTCCCAGAGGCAGTAACTGGTGATCACTCCGGTGCTTCAGGTAGCCACGGCTACATCGCCTTAACCTTTCCCAACAACCATGTTGTGGGTATTCAACGTGAAATCACGCTTTATCGTGAATTCCAACCGAAAAAGGACACCATCGAGTTTACTCAATACACTCGTGTGGCTGCTAACATCGAAAATGCTGACTCTTACGTAATCGCTAAGAACGTAGGCATTCGCGCTGCTTAATTAACTGTAGATTATCTATAGTATTATAGAAACCCCCTGGTAGGTTTATCCTGCTGGGGGGTTTTCTATGTTGCTATTAGTTTAATATTATGGTATCATTGTCTCTATGGCTGACAAAAAAGTAGTTAAAACAGAAGATATTAATAATCCCGAAATAGAGGGTGAAACACCAAAGCCCAAGGTGGCGGCTAAGAAAAAGCCTGCTGCTAAGAAAGCTCCTGCCAAAAAGGAACCTGCTGCTAAAAAAGCAGAGGTTGTTAGTGGTGACGTTATGTTATTCATGCGTCATGGTGCCGGTTATGCCGTGGGGAATGTGAAGTTCACACGAACACACCCATATCAGTTAGTTGCTGGTGATCTCGCTGAGAGGTTGCTTTCGACGGAGCAGTTTGAAGAAGCTGCCACTGAAGCGGTTAAAGAATTCTATGGAGAGTAATTATGTCTGGAATATCGAATTATTTAGAGAATAAGCTTCTTGATCATGTGTTGAAGAATGTTACTTATACAAAACCAGGTACTGTTTACTTGGCTCTGTTCACAAGCAACCCTACCGATACAGATAGTGGCTCAGAAGTCTCAGGAACAACGAGGCAAAGCATCTCCTTTGGTGCGGCCTCTGCTGGGTCTATCTCTAATAGCTCGAGTGTGTCGTTCTCTAGTATGCCTACCGCCACGGTAACGCATATTGGCGTCTATGACGCATCAACCGGAGGGAACCTTTTATTTCACGGTGCACTGTCCTCCTCTGCTTCAGTTACGTCAGGAGATACTTTTACAATCCAAGCAAATGATTTACAAATCAGCTTGGATTAATCTTTTGGTAAATAAACGTCAGAATGGTATAATCAAGTTATGTCCTTTAGCTATAACCTGACAATTAATCAGGGTGAAACATTTTCTAAAACATTTACATACAAGTCTGGCGGGAACGCTGTTGACTTAAGTACTCACACTGCTCGTATGCAGGTTCGAACAAGTTTCGATGCAAGTAGTACTTTGGTTAACTTGACGAGTGGTGGTGGTGATATTACGCTTGCATCTAATGGTGTGATTACTGTCACTATCTCTACATCTGCGACCGCTGCTCTTGCCGCTCCCAACTCGGGAGTTTATGATTTGGAGATTATCGCTTCTGATGGATCAGTTACTAGATTGCTGCAAGGCAATGTAACTGTAACGCCAGAGGTGACTAAATAATGTCAACAACAACTTTAACGGTCAACGAGACGGTCGATACGCTTTCTGTGATTGCGGATGACCGGATGATCACGATTGAAGACCCAGCGAAGACTCTTGTTGTAGTTGAGGATAATAAAACGATTACTATCTCTGAGATACGGGAAACTCTTGTGGTTGAAGAGGGGGCTAAGAATCTTGAATCAGATTCCCCCAAAGAAGTTTTAACTGCAATTGATACCGGCCCTCAGGGAGCGCAAGGTGATGCTGCAACCATTTCGGTGGGAACGGTGACTACTGTTGCTAATGGTGCTGGGAGTTCTGTTACTAACTCCGGCACATCAGAGGTCGCTGTGTTAAACTTCCAATTGGAAGCGGGACCAGCCACTAACTCAACAGTTGTTCATGATCAAGCAACATCTAGCGCAACGTGGACGATCAACCATAATCAAGGTCGATACCCATCCGTAGATGTAACAGACTCTGCGGGAACGCACGTTATCGGGGATATATCATATCCAACTGTCGATCAGATAGTTGTTTCATTTGATAATCCATTTGCCGGTAAAGCTATTATTGTTTAGGAGGAAAAATGGCTAAAAAGTTTCTCGTCCCAATAGACCTCGAGTCTTATTTGGACCTTAATAAAAACGAACTTAGAAATGCAGTCATCCAAAGCTTGGGTACTGCGCCCTTATCCCCTGCCAATGGCCAGGTATATTATGATACTAATGATAATAAACTATACCTTCGGTCCAATGGTGGATGGGTTTATGTAAATAGGAACGCTGCTACTACTTCGATAGATGGCTTGATGTCGTCTTCGGACAAAACAAAACTGGACGCTGTTGAAGCGAGCGCAGATGTCACTGACAGCATCAACGTTAACGCTGCCGGTGCGGTTATGGAGAGTGACTTCAATACTGGAACATTCCTTTATGCTGCCGCAGATAACACTCCAGCAACAAAGAACGCTACTGAAGTTCGTTCTCTTCTTAACGTCGAGGACGGAGCAACCGCAGACCAAACAGCCAGCGAGATATTGACCCTCCTCCTTACAGTTGATGGCTCTGGCTCTGGTATTGATGCGGATAATTTTGATGGTCAAGATTCTTCTTACTACACAGGCCGGGCGAACCACACTGGTTCACAAACAGCGAGCACTATCTCTGACTTCGACACGCAGGTTCGGACTAATCGTTTAGACCAAATGACGTCCCCTACGGCCTCTCTGTCTATGAACTCTCAGAGGGTAACCAGTGTTGGTGCGCCTACTTCTGATACTGACGCTGCAACTAAAGCATACGTTGACTCAACGAAAGAAGGTCTCTCTGTTAAAGAGCCGGTTCGAGTTGCAACAACTGCTTCGATTGCTATCGCCACGGATCTTCAGAACGGAGACGTCATTGATGGCGTAACTCTTGCTACTGGTGATCGAGTTCTCTTAAAAGACCAGACGACTGGATCAGAGAACGGTATCTATGACGTTGTTGCTTCTGGCTCTGGTACTCGTTCTGATGACTTCAACTCTTCCGTGGAGACTGTTCCCGGATCGTTTGTTTGGGTCAATGAAGGATCGGCTAACGGTGACGTTCAGTATGTTTTAACAACGAACGGGCCTATTACATTAAATACAACTTCTCTTACGTGGACGATATTTACGTCTGCGTCTACTCTTTCTGCCGGTAACGGTCTTGCGAAGAGCGGCAATGAGTTCTCTGTTGATCTCGACGCTAACCCAGGGCTTGCCCTTAGTGCAAGCGGGCTTAAAGTTGATGCAACAATTGCCGGAACGGGACTTACGTTTAGTAGTGGTGTTATTAATCGGGATACGATTGATCTAACCGCTGACATTACAGGGACGCTTCCTCTTGCCAATGGCGGTACTAACGCTACTTCGGCATCTGGAGCCAAGACAAGCCTTGGCTTCATGACTCGATACACATCGACGATTACTGCTGACAGCACCACTTCTAGCTTCGCTCTTACGCACAGCTTAGGAACTAGGGCTGTAACTGTTGCTGTCTACACTGCTGCATCTCCTTATGCTGAGGTTGAAGTTGACATTGAGCGGACCAGCACGAGCGCAGTGACTATTGCTTTTGGTACTGCCCCCACTACAGGGACAGATTACGAAGTTGTAATAATCGGTTAATAAGTTCGTTTCCTGAGGGGAACATGATATAATATATACATAGGACGGTTGAGGTCGTGGCTAAATCTTTTAAAACAGTAGTCTCTCTTGATGATGCAGGTTCTGCTGCGTCTGAGTCTCTGCGTACAAAGGTTTCTGGCGACACCCAGTCCCGTCTTTCGATTGACGCTGGCGGTAAGCTTACTTGGGGTTCTGGTTCCGCTACTGGCGATGTTAACTTGTATCGTGATGCTGCTGATGCGTTGAAGACTGATGACACTCTTGAGGCTGCCGCTGGCCTAATTACGTCTACTTCTGCTGGTGCGCCTACGGCGACGATTGCTGATGGTGCGTTGGCGGTTGATACGACTAATGATGCGTTTTATTTCCGGTCTGGTGCGGCTTGGCAGCAGGTAACGGGTGGTGGTGGTTCTATCACTACGTCGGATACGGCTCCTGTTTCTCCTGATGCTGGTGACTTGTGGTACGAAACTGATACGGGTCGTACGTTGGTTTATTATGCGGATGGGACTTCTTCTCAGTGGGTTGAGGTTGGTGCTTCTGCTTCTGTTACCTCTCGTCTTGTTTTGCAGGATGATGATGCGGATACGAAGGTTCAGGTCGAAGAGGGCACAGATGATGACACGATAAGGTTTGATACTTTAGGTGTGGAGCGGATGGTTATTAAATCCGACGGCAAAGTCGGTATCGGTACTACAACGCCTGCCACCACTTTGGATGTTGCCGGTGATTTATCTGTAGAAGGCGTGACCGTCACCGATGCCACAAACGCATTCCTCACCCTGAACGACAGCGGCGGAACTGTTGGTACTAATACGTCTTCTCGGGTGACTTTTCAAGCGGGAGGCGGTACAGCCGGTCAGATCGGATATTTGGGGACTGGCTCTGGGATCATGTCTATACGTAACTATGATGGGCCAATGTATATCCAGACGGATAGTGTTGACCCGATCATCTTTAAGACAACCGCTACTGAACAGGTGAGGATAACAGATGCTGGCAAGGTCGGTATCGGTACTACTGCACCTATCAACGAGTTTCATGTGGCCGTTGACGGTGCTTGGGGTGGTGCGTCGTCGTCGCTTCACAGCATCATTACCTCTAATGACGGGGACAACGGGATAGGGATTTACAGCGGGAATACCAAAAATGGTTACCTCCGTTTTGGCGACACGGATTCCCAGTCTTCTGGCGGGTTCAATTACGACCACAATGACAACTCGTTGAAAATACGCACCAACGGAACCGACCACATTAACATCAGTTCAGCAGGCAAAGTCGGTATCGGTACTACTGCGCCGACGGTGCGCCTTGACGTAGCGGGTGAAGGTGGAACCGCTTACGCAGCACGAATAACGGCAGGAGCAGGCACCGCCCACATGATCCAAGTCAAGGCGGGTTCACCTTCACCGGGCACGAACTTTATCCAGTTCGTAGATTCAACCTCAACGGAACACGGCAACATTAAAGGCTGGGGGGCGGGCGTTCAATACCTGTCCGCTTCTGATCGTCGCCTAAAAACTGAAATAGTAGACATTCCACTGGGCCTTGAAAAAGTTTTATCGTTAAAACCGCGCTCGTTCAAGTGGATAGCGTCACCCGAACTAGGCACACAGGCCGGATTTATCGCCGACGAGGTAGCCGCCGTTATGCCATCGCTAGTGCATGGCGACGAGGGCGCACTTCTGACCGTTGAAGCGACCGAAGACGAACCAGCCTTTGAGGGCATCGTCCCTCAGCAACTAGACACCATCGGCCTTGTGCCGCTGCTGGTGTCAGCGATTCAAGACCAACAAACACAGATAGACGCACTAACGGCCCGCATTGAAACATTGGAGACAGCATAATGGCTATAAACTTTCCTGACTCTCCCTCTGTAAACGACACCCATACTGTTGGTGACCGTGTATGGAACTGGAACGGCA
>Ga0209362_1002184_pt1 | contig 14794 bp, 13 predicted proteins | sample SaaInlV_165m_DNA_FD_184680 | JGI IMG/M metagenome (GOLD analysis project Ga0209362, IMG submission 184680) | Marine microbial communities from expanding oxygen minimum zones in the Saanich Inlet - Saanich Inlet SI037_S3LV_110m_DNA (SPAdes)... | ecosystem: Environmental > Aquatic > Marine >...
CAATTGCACCAGAATTTAAAATCTTATTTTTGATTCTATCTTCAAATGGAGTTGTATTTTTGTATAGTGATGATTCAAGTCCATAAATAATTGATTTGTATTTAAAATTTTTTGGTAAAAAACTATGAAAAAATGATTCTGGCCAAAAATGAAAGTAATAATCAATTTTCCATTTTTTATGATATTTTTTTGTAATTTCTATTTCTCTAGGATCTGCACATCTTGTAATAACTGGAATTTTTGAATTTTTTATATTAATTAGATCAGGTGTACCAAATTCATTATTTTGCCATAATAGTATCACATCAAATTTATTTTCTAATTTTTCAATATCAAATTTTTCTTCTTCTGTAAAATTAGTTACTTCTATGTTTTTGTTTCTTGGTAATGCTTTTAAAAAAAAATTATAATAATTATTATCAAAATGTTTTCCAGTCATAAAAATATTTGATGCTTTATAGATAAATGCAACTTTTATTTTATCCATACAAAATAATTTTTAATATTCTTTATTATGTCTTTTTAATTTTTCTATTTGAATTCATCAAGTTTTGATGTAACATCAATAAATTCTGGATATCCACTTTTCTCAAATGGATTAGACTCACTCCAATAAGATTTATCCTCTAAAATTTCATAATCACCATTAAAATAATAATTAAAAATTAATCTAAATGAATTCACAGGAGTGACATCATCATACAAAATTGATTCTCCTTCATGTGGTAAATAATAGGCATTAAAATTATGCATTTTTTCATTCATTCTCTCTAACTCTGTTGCATCTTCAGGAAATTCTGATCCATGATCACTTTGTATGATTATGATTGGTGGTTCTTTTGAATTTTCAATTATTTTATCAATTAATTCCAAAGTTTTTTTATTTACAAATTGAAGTTGTTTAATATAATCAAAATTTCGTTTTTCAGAAATACCTCCAAGTTCTAATGTATCAGTGTTAAGTGGTTCTCCATTTGGACCAAAATAATATGGTTTATGAGGAACTAATAGATGTGCAAAAAGAAAAACTGGTCCATTTGAATCATCAATTGCTTTTGGAATTCTATCAAATTGACAAAGAACTTTCTCTCGTCTATCATCAGTAAAGAATTTTGCATAAAAAGATTTTAAGATACTATTATCAAGAATAGAAATTAGTATTTGTGAATTATCAATTAGATTAAATGTTCCACAATAATTGATATCGCTGATCTCAAAATTTCTAGATGTTCCCCAACCTGAAGAAACAGTTGCAATTTGATAATCCATCATCTTAAAATTTTTCATCACTTGATTATTTGGAATCATATTATATGTTAATTCCATATTATTGCTAAGTTCATTTTTTTCATAATTTTCAAGATATTTCATATTAAGTGATGATGGTAATGAGAGCATTGTAAATCCATAATTACTTTTACTATTTTTAATAGTGTTAAAATCACGCTCTCTTAATTCTTTTAGGAATTCAGAATTATCAAAGTCATAAAATTCTTTTAATGCTTGTTGACCTCCATAAGCATCTAAGATAATATAAAATACATTTGGCGGATTTTCATATTTTGAAAATAGATTTTCTTTAAATTCTACAGAAGTGGAAGTGTTATTACTATCAATATTTACAAAATTAATTAATGAAATAATTACTATGGTAAATGCTATTGAATTAATGATTTTTGTCCAATTTTTAAAATCTGAATTCTTTTTTATCACAATTATTGTTACTATGAATAAAATTAGTAAAAAAATTGGAATTAGAATTTTATTTCCAATATCAAATTCAGATGCTGTTAAAATTTTTTGGATATGACCATAACTAAAAAAAAGAATTATTGAAAATGATAAAATAATGCTAGATTTTTTTGTATTTTTAAAGAGTAATTTTAGAACAAACCATGACACAATAGTTATTCCAATTAATAATGATGATGGATAAAACAAGTCATCAAAATTAAGAAAACTAATGTTATTTGAAAAAATGAATATGATTGGGAAAAAAGCAAATAGGATTGGATGTAAGAAAGATGATTGTGAAAATTGAATGTTCATTCAGAGATGTTTATTTTCCATGATATAAATAGTTCTTTCAGAATCTAGAATTTTTTTTGAATTAATTATTTTAAAAAATTTAGAAAATTCTATTTCAAAATTTTTCTCATCATAATTTTCAAAGATGTCATCTCTTGTTAATAGTAGTCTTTTTACTTGCGAGTCAGATTTTGGTACAAATTCAATTATTAAAAATTTAGAAATCTGTGAAAAAAATTCTGCTAATTTGTTTAAAGGAACATTATTAGATATAGCCAAGTGATGTACAAGCGCTAATGCAAAAACCATATCCGCAGGACCACGTTGTATTATAGACATTCTTTCATTATGATTCCAACCAATACCGGAACTAGGGTTAGTAAGATCTAAGATTAACGGGAGAATATTTTGTTCAGAGTTTTGTGACGATAATAAATAATTTTTCTCAACTGCTAAAGGATCAATGTCGTAAGATATCGTGTTAATTCCTTTAGTTGATGCTAGACGACTAAATACACCAGTATTTGCACCCATATCCCACACCAATTTTGGTTTCACTTGATCTATTGCCAATGAAATAAACTGTTTTTTTTCTTCAAATGATTTTTCTGTGTAATTTGTATCAGAATAATAATCACCCCATTCTGTATTATCTTCATTCCATGCCATTTTTTCAATAGAGGATTTCAGACTTTCAATTAGTCCTTCAAAAGAACGTTTTGAGAATGTTTTTTGTTTAATTTTTGCATCTTTATCTTCATAATGTTTTTGTGATTTTGCGTGAGCATGGATATGTGCCATTAATCCAAAATTTCCAAAAGTTGTTTTTGGTAGAAGTTTAGCGGCGAGATCAATTGGAATACCATCAATAAATATTTTAGATAATAAATTTAATCTAACATCTTTTTTGGATATTAGTGCAAGAGGTGCAAGGAAGTGTTGACAAAATTGCTTATACGGTTTCCAAATTTGTCCTTCTTCATATATTTCAAAAGATAATGTATCAATGAATATTGGATGACCATTATGAAATTGTATATTAAATGCACTACCATCTTTAAGTGTCATTCCATATTTCATAGCAGCTTTTTGTATTCTCAGAGTTAGTAATGCAGCATCCTTTAATTGACTAAATGACCATTCGTAGGGATAAGAGATGAAAGGAATTTTTTCCGGTTTTATTATTTTATAATAATCACAGTCAATATCCAAATTTTCAATTTCAGAGTGAGTAATGATTAGATTTTTTTCTTCTAGTTTTTGGTATAATTCAGAATTCATGAATTTTTCATATTGTTTTTTATAAGAGAAGTTTATTATTCGATAAATTTCATTTTCGTAATAAAATAAGAATCCACTTCTATCTCGAAACGAACTATTTTCTATTTTAGATATCTTCATCGCTATTATTTCTCTTAAAACTTGGAGATAATGCTGACTTTATCCTATACCAAAATACTTTAACCGCAATTCCAGTGCCTACTAATCCACCTATTATCATTTGAATAATTACACTACCAGTTCCAGGATCAATGTATGCAAAAGCATTCGGAACTGAAAATTGATAAAACATTGATGGAATTATCATTAATATGAGAATTTGATATTTTTTCAATCTACTAGTCATGATTTTGGTACTATTTTATAGATTGCTCCAGTTTTTGTATAGTCTGTAACATATAACATTCTCTTCACCCCTGACTGACTCAATGTCTGAAACACAATAGAAATCTTCTATAATCAAATATTTGTAATGATCAATTTCTTTGAAATTATTTTTTATATTTTAATTAGTTGTTATGATTCTATACTTTAAGAATAATTATTTAAAACTGATTTTAAATAATGCACCATTATGAAGATGACTTGCAACATATAATGATCCATCAGGACCAAATTTCATATCTGATATTCTGCCAAAACCAGTACCAAATATGATTTCCTCATAGGAATCCCCCTCATTTAGAATTAAGTCTTGAAGACTATTGTCTTTGAAAATGAAACCATCTCTGGTATCATTCAATTCAAATTTGTAAATTATTCCATTAAGATAGTCTCCAACAAATAGTGAATTTTTATATTTTTCACCCCATTGATTACCTGGTATTGCTAAAGATGTTGGAGCAACTACTGATTTCCATTCAAATTCTGGATTACTATATTCAAAACCTTCAATTTCTGGGATTTTTTCAATGGTTTTTTCATTAACAAAACCCTGTGCTAGTGCCCAACCACTATTGAATTTAGGAGAAACAAGATTAATTTCATCACAACAGAATTGACCATTTTCAGTGTCCCACATATTTCCAGTAATCGGATCAAATGTCAAACCAAAACTATTTCGAATACCAATTGCATAATAATGTGAAAAAGGATCATCTGAATTCATGGGTGAAATTTCATTTTCATCAAACCCAACTTGAAAAATTATACTCGTATCATCAACTTTTCCATCAATCACATTTTGTAATTTTCCAGGAGTTCCGCCTCTAATATTCTCTAAATCTCCAATTGTTGCAAATATTTTTTTATCTGGACTAGTTACCATATAACCACCTTGATGACAACAACTTCTAGAAGGTAATGAATTAACTAATTTTTTATCAGTGAATTCGCCATCTATCCATAAAAATCTGTAAATATTATTTTCATTGGGGATTTTTCCTTGTTCATCTAAAGGCTCTGAAACGTAGATGTAAACATAATCATCATTTATTGTAATTCCCAATAATCCTGCCTCAACAACTTTGTATACATCAAAATGATACACGGGTTCTTTTTGAACTTTGGAATTTTTTATCAATTTTACATCTCCAGTAGTTTTTTCCAGATACAAAATATTATCATCTATAAATGCAAATGTTGTTAAATCCTCTGCCCCAATCACAACTTGATCAATTTTTAAATTTGAATCAATTGTTTGAGGGGAGGTTCCTTCTTTTATCTGAAGAAGTTTTCCTAATTCCCATCTAAATTCTGGTTGAGAATATAGATATAATGATGAAATACTAAAAACTATAATTAATATTAAAAAAAGCTTCTTTTGCATATTAAAATTAATATTTTTAATTATTTAATTATTATGAATTTTTTAGAATTACCCTCTGGTACAATATAAAATCCATCCGATAAATTATCAATTACCGTTACATCTGCTTGTCTTTCAACAAGTTTTTTTACAATATTACTTCCAACTGTACCTGCACCACCTGTCACAAGAATTTTTTTATTTTTAATTATCAGAAATATTTAATTATAAATTTTTTTGACTGTTTATCAATGAAACCAAATATTTTATTTCTAGTAATTGATTCATTACGACAAGACAAATGTTATGGAAAGGAAAAAACTTCTATTACCCCTAATTTGGATTTTTTAATTAATAATGGTGTATTTTTTTCACAAGCTATTAGCCCTGCTTCAATAACAATTCCTTCTTTATCTTCTATATTTTCTGGATTATATTCATACGAGTGTACTACTTTAGATCATGATCTTTTCAATTTGAATTCTGATATTCATACTTTCATTGATGATTTTAATGATTCAGGATATCATACTAGTGCAATTATACCTGAAGCAATTAATCATACCAATCTTGTAAAGTCTTTTTCTAATGTAGAACTTTTTGATTCTTTTGGTACATTGTATGATGGTGTGGGAGATCAAATAATTTCAAAAATTAAAAACTTCCAAAATTCTCCATGGTTTCTTTATGTTCATATTGAAGATTTACATGGTAATGCAATTTTCCACCTTCAAGATGGCCCAAAAGAATTTGAAAAAAAAAAATATGGAAAAAATCAATATGCTAGAATGTTATCTGCAATAGATCCATGGATTGGAAAAATTACTGAAATATTGGATAGTAACACTCTATTTGTTATTACTGCTGATCATGGATCATCATCTGCTGATTTTACTGATTTTATGCAAAAATTTAGCTTAAATAATTCTAAAATATCAAATATTAAACCTGGATTAGCATACAAATCTGCTCATAAACTAATGAATAGTTTACCTAGCCAATTTAATCCATTAAGAAAAAAATTGGCAAATATTTATACAAACACAAAAAATAAAAAAATTAATAATAAATTATTACCAAAATTGGAAGATATCGACTCATTTGAATTAACTTCCTATCAAAAACGCCTTTTAAGAAAATCAGTTGTTTATCCTAGAGACTGCTATGATGAAAATTTTAGACCAGCTTTGTTGTTTTACGGAAAAAATATTCCAAGAAACAAAATTATTGATAATCAAATTAGTTCACTTGATATTTTTCCAACCATTTTTGATTTAATTAAAATTTCCATCAAGAATACGAATCATGGAAAGAGTTTATTTTTTCTATTTAATGATGAATTTTTTGAAGAAAGACCCTTGATGTTAGATGGGGCATCTTCAGAATCTGAATCTAAAATTAGTAATACCATTGGAATTCGTACCCCAAAATTTAAATATTTTAGAGATCGTTTTGATAAGAATAAAAATATTCATCTTTTCGATCTTGAAAATGATTCATTAGAAGAAAAAAATATTTGTGAAATAAATAAAATAATTGTTAATAAAATGGAAACTGAATTGGCAAAAATTAATTCTAATTGTGATTTTTCTTTTAAGAAATCTGATCAATTATCTAACACAGAAGAAGAAAAAGCAAAAGACATTCTAAAAAAATTAGGATATATTTAGACTACAATATTCATAATTATTTGTAAATTTTTTAGTTTTTTTGTTTGAATATTTTAAAATTAACTTTTAGTCTCTATTCCTTTTTACATAATAGATTTACCGTGTCCGAAGATTTAAGACCTAGTAAGTGTTTTTTTGCAATTTCTGTATATTTCTGATTTTTGTAATCAGGTGAATAAATTTTAAAATCATTTTTGTATAAAAATCCTAAAACTTTTTCTGGATCATCACCTACCAATTCAATATATTCGTGATCCCATTCAAAGAAAATTTTGACATGTTTATTTTTTAATATGGATTCCGCACTTTGTAATACTGAAAATTCAGGTCCATCAACATCACTTTTAATAAAATTGATTTTATCTGTCAAATTTCTTTCATTAAAATAATCATCTAATCTGATTGTATTGGCAAAAGTTTTTTCAGCTATTTCTTTACTATCTTTTTCAGATACTAATAATTTAAAACCTGTTTTTTCACTTTTAGAAAAATAAAACTCATCTTTTCCATTGTGATTCATTACTGCTTTTTGCTCTGCTATGATATTTTGATAACCATTTATCTCGATATTTTTTTTCAATAATTCAAATCTTTCAGGTCTAGGTTCAAATGCAAAGACTTTGCCTTCATTCCCAACTAATTGTGCAAATATCAACGTAAAATAACCAATACTTGCACCAACATCTACAACAATGTCTCCTTTTTTTATTTCCTGTTTCACTATTTTAGTATCTAATTCCCCATAAACCCCGTATAATGAATAATCATCATTTCCTGGATGTATGTACATATCGTGCCCTTGAATTTTAACAAAATCCGATTCAAATATTCTTGCAACAATTTTTAACATAATTTTACCTAATCTAGTTTTACCAAATCCATATCCTTTGCTAAATTGTTTTACAATAATTCTATAGATGGGAAGAAATATTCTTAATTCCTTCATAATAAAATGCTTCTAACTTTATTTATTAATTTTCCGAATAAAATTTGTCAAAATAATAAATTAAAATAATAAATAACCTGATTGTTTTCAAAATTTAATTGATAATTACATCCCAAAATCTTACAAATTATGGAATGGATCTTCCTGAAGACACTGTTTTTAGAATTAATATGGCATGGTGTGATAGTGTAGAAGAATTTGAAAATATTTTAAATAAATATAGAAATCATGATTTTTTTGTAGATCTCCCAATTAGACGAGTAAAACCCCCAAATAACAAGTATAATCTCGAAGATTTGATTCCAATTATAAAATTACATGATCATATCAAATATTTTGCTATTTCTAATGTTGAATCATCTGATGATTTAAAAAAATACATAGAAATTTTACCTGATCATATAATTATAGTTCCTAAAATTGAAAGTCCTACTGCAGTAGACAATATTAAAAATATCGTTGACTCGTTACCTAACCAAAAAATCATAATGTTGGATCATGATGATTTATTTTCTTCTTTATTGAAACAAAACAAACCTGCATCTGATTTTAAGGAATACATAAAAAATTTAGTGACATACTGTGATAAAAATAATGTAATCCTTCTTAGAACTATTGGAGTAGTTTTTAGTGATAGTGAAAAACGTATATCTCAATATATTAAATGATTTTAACTTGATTAAATTAGGACATATATCGTGTTTGATTTAGTAAATTGTCTGATATTCGCTTCAGTAATTTTAATTTTAATTGAATTAATTGCTATCTTTACAGTAAATATTGTTAATAAAAAATTTCAATGGTTAATTATTAGTAAAGATCAAATTCCAAAATTATCTGATGGTGGTTTAAAAAAATTTTTCTCACATGGATATGATCCTGTTTTAGGTTGGATTAGAAAACCAAATACATCACATTCTGAACAAAGTGGAAATAAAATTACTAATTGGAATATTAATTCCCAAGGTTACAGGACAAATCTTGAAAATGAATCATTGCCAAATAAAATTTCATGCTTTGGTGATTCATTTACTTTTGCAAGACAAGTAAATGATAATGAAACCTGGGAATATTATCTTTCTAAATTAACAAATACAAATGTAAAAAATTTTGGAGTTGGAAATTATGGTTTAGATCAAGCATTACTTAGATTAAAGCGTGAATTTATAAAAAATAAAAGTGAATTAGTTATTTTAGGCGTGGTACCTGACACAATTAGCCGTATAGTCAGTGTTTGGAAGCATTATTATGAATATGGAAATACTTTTGGTTTTAAGCCTAGATTTTATTTAAAAAATAATGAATTATGTTTATTTAAAAATATTATTAATTCTGAATCAAAATTTTCTAACTATCATCTAAATTTAAATAAAATACAAAATTTTGATTTTTTCTATAGTAAAAAATTCAAAAAAGAATTACTAACATTCCCATATTTCATTTCTATTCTAAAAAATCCTAAAAGAAATATTTTGATAATTTTCTGGATATTGCTATCTATATTTTTTAAATTTTTTAGAAAAAATACTTCTGTTGTTGAATATAATGCTAAAGAAATAATTATGAAAATCAATCTAAAATGGAGATTATTTTTATTTGATGATGATAAAACTTTGATTTTATTTAAAAAAATTTTAGAGGATTATGTACAATTTTCAAAACAAAATAATTTTAAAGCTATTTTTGTATTCTTTCCTCAAAAAGATGATGTACTTTTTATTAAATCTCATTATAATTTTTATAAAAATTTTGTAAGTCAAATATCTTCTATAGATGGATTGTATTTTATAGATATTTTGCAGCATCTTATTGAAGAGAAAAATCTTGATTTAATTTACTCTGATGATAATTCATATGGTGGACATTATTCTGCAGTAGGAAATAAAAAAATGTCTGATATTATTCATTCAGAAATAATTAAACTTAATTTATAATTTTTATTTTAAATTGATTTTTAAATTATTTATTTCTAGATAATGTGCTAATCTTTTTTTTAAATTAATTACATCTGATAATTCTGATTTGTAAATATTGTTTTTTTCACATGGATCTTTAATTAAATCATAAAATTCCCAAATTTGTGGTGTTTCATTATAAATTAATTTTTTATTGTTTATTTTTACACAAAATACATTTGGTTTGGATGGAGATGGCCAAGGACCATATAGGCCTCCTGTTTCTACAAATAATTCCCTTTCATTAGATTCATCATCATTAATTAATTCATATAGACTACTACCTTGAATATCTGAATTATTTTCAACATTTTCTGTTATATCCATTATTGTAGGAAAAATATCGATTGTCCTACACTGTTTTTTAATATTCTTAGGCGTAATTCCTGGAATATTTATCAAACAAAATACATTTAGTGTATACTCATATGTAAAAACCCCATAAAATTTTTCACCTTCTTTTTCACCTATACTTGTTCCATGATCAGAAAAAAATATCAATATTGTTTTTTCCTTAATTTTAGATTCTTCTAATGCTTTCATAATTGATGAAATATATTTATCACAGGAAGGCAAATATGAGTTATATCTATCACTATTCTCTTTTAATGAATTATAATATTTATCATTAGTTGATTCTTGTTTTCCTTTTCTAACCACTTCTCTTACTAAATCTCGATGAGTTTCTGTATAATGAAGAAACAAGAAAAATTTTTCTTTTTTTGAAAGATTTTTAATTATTTGTGAATGACGTTGACTAAAATTTACTGTTTCTTCGTCAAAAATATTGAATTCATCAAATCCTTGTCTTGGAATTACTGAATCATCTATCACATCACAACTAGTATAAAATTTTGTTTGATGTAAATATTCAGTGATAGTTTTAATTCTATCTTTTTTAAATTTAAAAATATTATAATATCCATTAACTCCATTTTTTGATGGATACATACCTGAAAAGATTGCATGCAATGAGGCAAATGTATATGGCGCAACTGTATCCATATTTTCAAAAAAATAACTTTCTTTTTTAAGTAAATCAAATGTTTTTAATTTTGTTACACGATCTCTTCTTAAACCATCTAAATTTACCAAAATTATGTTGTAGTCATTATTTTTCATTATGTTATTTTACATCCATTTTATTTTTAGTGTTTGTAATGTTTAGAAAACTTGAAATTTTTCCTTCTTGATATAGTTTATTATAAATTTCATAATCTTGCATTGAATCTAACTCTAACCAGCCATTTTTAATCAATATTGCTTTCAATTTGTATTTTTCATTAACTAATCCTTGTAAAAAATCAGTCATATATGATAATTCAAATGGCAAGTTTGAATTTAGTGGGTTTTTACCCATTTTTGATAATTCTTTCATTTTTTCATAAAATTTTTTTATAATTTTTGTTGAATTTCCTTTAAACATCATTAGTCCTATGTATTGGCCTTGAATTTCTTCTAAAGTAACTGTTTTTTGACCTATATTTTTGATATTATTTTCAGAATCTAAAATTAAACTCTCTGCATCATCTAATGGATTATCAAACCGTATATCCCAATATCTTTTCCATTCTTTATCAATTACTACTGAAAAATCATCTTTGGATTCTATTAATTGTTGAACTACATTATCTTGAAAAATTATATCACCATATGAGACAATAACTGTTTCATTAATTTCTTTTTTGGCACAAAATAATGTTTCAATCATATTAGTTTTTTCAAAATTATTGTTATGATAAATTTTAATTCCATCCATTGAAATCAATTTTTTTTTGTAACCCGTAACAATTGATATGTCTTTAATTCCAAATTTTCTAAATTTTTCTATTTGCCATTCAAGTAAACTTTTTCCAAATAATTTTACCATACATTTTGGTTTATCATTTGTTAATGGTGCTAATCTACTTCCTTGCCCAGCTGCTAAAATAATTACTTTTATTTCCATATTTTTTTATCTTCTAATATTTTGAATAATTTTAATTCTTTTTTAAAATTTTTCTCCCTTTCTGGATGCCACATAACGCCTATTATTGGATATTTTTTATGATAAAATGCTTCTATGGTATTATCATTACTATCAATCCCAAATGCTTGAAGTTCTTTAGATAAAATATCTGATTTTAATAAATTTTCATGAAATGAATTTACTGTATTTAGTTTAAAATTTAGTATTCTATCAATTTTTTTATCAGTAAAATTAATTTTATGTCTAGTTTTAACATGCGTTTTATTTTTATCATGATAAATTTTTCCCCCAAAAAATTTATTAAAGAATTGCATTCCACGGCAAACTCCTAATGATGGAATTTTATTTTTAATTGCAAACTCTATCATATTTTTTTCTGTTTTGTCTCTTTCTACATCATCTCCAATATTGTCACCCCCTGAAAAAATTAACATATCTACATCTATGGATTTCAAAAATTCTTTTGTATCTTTCAAATTATTTGGAATTAAAATTGGTATTAATCCAACATAATTACAAAATTTAATCCAGTCCTGACTAATTGCATCTCTTTTTTCATTATAATTTTTTATATTTTCAACCCTTAATGATATTCCAACTTTTTTTTTATTTCTCAACACAACAATCTTAGATTTCAGTATTTATAATCATTTAATATATCCCAACGATTTCAAAATTTTCTTTTCTTCAACAAATTCATTATTTTTAAATTTCTCTAAAACTATTATTTGTTTATTATCACAATCAAGCAGTATTTTTTCTGCATCATCTATTTTTTCATAAATAATTTCTCCAATTCCAATTGCTGCAGGTAATCTTAATTCTGCACATCTAATTGCCATATGTGATGCAATTCCCCCATATTTTGTTATTAAACCTGCAGGTTTTTTAGTAAAAATCCAATCATATCCTGGATCTGCATTTTCAATTACAATGATTTTATTTGAAATATTTTCATTTTTGGTATTTGAATTAGAAATTTTTTGAATTTTTTTAGATATTTTTTGATTTGTGATAAAATTTGGTGATGATATATTATAATTAATGATTTCAAAATCCTTTTCATCATAGATTATTGGTGGCAAAATTAAAAATTCATTAATTTTCTTTATTTTTTTATTCTTTTCTATTTTTGATCTCCATTTGTTTTTAATTTTTATGTTTGAATTAATATCTGAGTTAATTATATCATTTATTTCTAAATAACACAAATCCTCTTTTGAGAATCCCAATTTTTCACCCATTTTTGAAATTAAATATAATGAATCACTTAGATTTTTTGTAAATTCAAATTTTAAAACTTCACGTAATCTAATTGCATCTTTAATAAAAATAATGAATTCTTTTTCTGTACATTCAATTCCTTCTTTTTTTAGTGATTTTTCTATTAGATTATTAGTTAATTTTTGCTTTTTTAATTTTGATTTTGTTACAAAATTAATATTTTCTAAAAATTCTAGGTTTTCATCATATCTTTTTGCTATGATGTCATATGTTCCAGGTCTTAAATGACCATATTTGTTAACTAGTAATTTTTTATCAATTTTTTTTCCATGGAATAAATTTAGATCATTCTGAATTTCTGATAATGGGCTGGAAATGGATGACATTAATTGATTTATGAATTCATTATTCACAATTTTGTTTTTTTCTAAACTTTTTAGTAAAATATTTCCAATAAATGCAATTCGTGCCATACTAGAGAAATTAACAGTTCCATATTTTTTACAATCATTTAAAAGATTTTTTGTAATTTTTGAAACTGTTTCTTTTTCAAATTCATTATTCACAATTTTCTTTTTTATTTCAATTCTATTTTTTTCCATTATTTCTGATTCAATCATACATTTTCTTTTTATATTTTCAAAATCTTTTAAAATTTGATTGGTGAATTTAATTAACTTTCTTTTTATATTTCTGATTTCATTTTCTGTAAAACCATTTTTTATTAATTCTTTCTTTCTTTCATCAAAAGTAAAATCAAAACATGAAAATAAAATTTCAAATTCTACTTTATCATGAAGATGTGGGTTATTTTTTAATTTTTTTAAATAAAATTTCAAAAGTTTATTTTTTAATTTATCCTCAAATGTATTTGGAAATAATGAATTAAAACTTTTAATTATATTGACATACGGTTTATTTCCAAATTTTTCCATTAGGTTTTTTTGATTATTTTGATTGTACCCAATGTCAATTCTTCCTTTTTGCCATGAATTTTTCATTATAAGAAAATTGTATAAAGAATAATCTAATGGATTGGGATTGTTTCCAATAATTTCTGCAGGATTCCAGTCTGTCATATCTGAAAAATAACTTTCCTTTTCTCTATTTTTCATTTTTAATTTGATTTTTTTATATTTAATTTGATTTTTTTTAATAAGTTTCAATATTTTATTTTCAATATTTGGATTTTTCATTTGTATTGTTGTTAATGGTCTTACTTGAAATATTACAATATTCTTTTTTGTAATTCCAAATTCAATATCTAAAAACTCTGTATTGAAAATTTGTTCTATTTCCTTTATTACTGAAATTAATTTTTTCCATTTTTTTGGTATTATTTTTGTTTCACAACCACGAAATATTTTTATTAAATTAGATGTTTCACCTTTTGTTACATTATCTGTATTTTCACTATCACTAAAATTAATTACATAATATGGACTTCCATTTTCAGGCGTATTTGTAAAAATTACTCCATTTGTAATTACTTGAGTGGTTTGTCTTTGAATTAATATTTTATTTTCAATATTCTCATTTCCTTTATTCTCATATTCTTTTATCACTTCATTTATTGAATTTTCAATTTTTTTTTTATTTTTTGTAGGGATTTTTTGAATTGATTTGTATTTTCCTGCTTCTGTTGACTCAATAGAATCTTCTCCTATGGCAGAACTTCTAATAATTACTTCATTTGGATAAAATTTATCAATAATTTTTTGTAAAATAGGCTTTTTTTCTATTTGCCACTTTTTTACTGTAAAAGTGATTATTTCTTCTATGACCCCTTTTTTTAATTTTCTTTGTAAAAATACAAGTGTATCCGCTTTTGACTCAAATTTTTTACCCATTTTTTTATTCCTCATTATTTATCTTAAAAATTTTGTATTTTGTTTTAATGCCCAAATCCTTTGAATCAACTATTTTTTCTAATAACGGATATTTATTTTCATTATGAAACACATCATCAAAAAA
>Ga0209362_1002186_pt1 | contig 14773 bp, 17 predicted proteins | sample SaaInlV_165m_DNA_FD_184680 | JGI IMG/M metagenome (GOLD analysis project Ga0209362, IMG submission 184680) | Marine microbial communities from expanding oxygen minimum zones in the Saanich Inlet - Saanich Inlet SI037_S3LV_110m_DNA (SPAdes)... | ecosystem: Environmental > Aquatic > Marine >...
TTTCTCCTTGAATATAGTCTTTTTCTTGATCTCTTTAGTATTTTCTTTTTATTTGCTCCACCTAAAATTGAGCCCCTATCTATTAAATCTCTGAAATATGTATCATATGCAATACTAGAATATCTTTCTCCAAAGGTCTCTTTTAAATATGTAATGTAATTTTTGATTGTTTTTATATAATCTACACTTCCTTCATTTGATTTTTCTAGAATTTTTGAAAGATCATACCCTTTACCATCTTCACCTATCATAAAAAATTCTGCGGCAAATTCAATATTACTAAAAAAATCATCAAAATCATTTTTATTTGAATATTTTGCTCTGTCAAGAGTTCCAAGACCAAAATCTATTATCTTTATTCCATATTCATCAGGAACTTTCTTTCCTTCATCTAAGCATATAATTATGTTATTTAAATGTGTATCATTATGGAAAACATTCTTTTGATTCATGCGAAAAAGACCAGCAATTACATTACTAATTCTTACAAAAAGCATGGCGATGTCATCATCATTCAGAGTTTTGAAATCAACATTCAAGTACTTTAATAGAGTTTTTTTCCCGACATATTTAATATTCATAACTCCCATGTCTCTTACATCTTCTTTTGAATGTCTGCATTCACTATATTCCTCAGGAATAGATACAGAGTCTAATGGAAATCTTTCTATAAACATACTATGAAATCTTCCTTCGGGGTCTATTCCTTTCATTCTATTCAGAAGCCTAATCTCATTATCTAGATTAGTTGATTTATCAATTTTTGATACAATAGTCTCTTTGGTATGTTTAATATCTGGTTTGAATATACATGCAGAATCATGTTTTGATAATAGACCTCCTGCCTTCATATATATAAAGTTTTGATTTTTTCCTGATTTTAAATTTTGATTTTTTCCTGATTTTAAATTTTATTTTTTTTCAAAATCCATAATTTTTATTTTTTTTTCAAAATCCATAATGTTTCAGTATTTTCTTTACTTTTTAATGCTTCTTTAGTATTTTTTGATTCTCTTTTAAATGAAGCTTGACCAATTAAACGATTATATGTACCATGGGTTAAATTCTTTTTATTTACACTTCCATATTTTGTTAAAATATCATTTAATCTTTTTTCATTTATTATTCCATCTTTGTTATAAGACATAATAATGTAATTACTTCTAGTATCTCTGATAAGTTCTTCCATTGCACTATCTGCACTGTTTAAACTATTAAACCTTGATCTTTTCCAATCATTTTTTTGACCCCTTACATTATTTGGTACTTCCATATTTAAATTCCAATCATTTATTACATTTAGCATAAAGTAATATGTACCATAAGGATGTTTATTGTAAGGTGGATCATAATAAGTAATATCCATTTGTGGTAATGTTTTTACAACTTGATTAATATCATCTTTTAAAATGTTTACATTACATTCCCATGGAGTAAATATTGGTGTATTTAATTGTATAGGTGATTTAATTCTATTTAATGCATTTTCATTTTTTCCACCCCAATGACCAACTCCATCTTTCTTATAAAAACTATTAAATTGACCACCACAATTATTATGTATAGAACATTCCATAATAAGTGGTGCAAGATACAGATGACGCTTTGAAATATCAATATTACAAATATCACTCATCATATTATCAACTATAATACCATTCTCTCTTGTGAAAAAAGCCCTTTCTCCATTCTTAATATTATTATCATCATTTGGTGTATAATTTAAGCTAATTGACCCTAAATTATCTTTTCTGAATCTTCTGGTGTTTAAGTAATCAATAGTACTGTTTAGTTCATTAAAATTAATATCTGATTTATTACTCAAATAGCATTTATTAATTGTATAGGAATATGGCTCAATATCATTAACATATAAACTTGTAGCATGTTTCTTTAAAAGCCTTGATACAATTCCTGAACCAGAAAATCCATCAAATATATTAATTGGATTATTAATAGAATTTTTAATATTATTGACTTCATATTCAATAACATCTAATAATTTTCTTTTATTTCCCATATATGTTATTATTTGCTTTCTTAAACATTCATCTTTCATTCTTACTTTTGTAAGGGATTAAAGTTATCATACCACTACGAAATTATCTTATAATAAATTAATATGACATCATTGGGTGATGTGACATCAGATGTAATTAGTATCTCAATAACTTTAGCATATATGGTTATAATTTGGATAATTGTAGATAAACTAAAATTTTTGTCAGGTTTATTAAATATTTACAAAAAGCCACTGTATCTTTTAATAATTGTTACAACTATCATTCCAATATATTCAATTCTTAAGAGATTATTAAATGGTAAATCACCATTAAATATTAGCATCGGAGTTAATAGTACTGGTACAAGACAGTTAAGACAGATGGCTGGAATTGAAAATAGATTTGTTATGCCAAGTGATCCTGATTCAGAATATAGGAATAGGGATGTTGCAAATAAAGAAGTTGATGAAGCACAGTATGCTGACCCAATTAAAGGGGATAAGGTTGCGACTGATATATTAGATACAAACTATCAATTTGGCTCACCAAAAGATGCAAAATCTAGATTTATATTACATGGTAAAATATGTCAAGACCAAGACTTCTTGAAGACTGGAACTGATGAAGATGGAAATCCATTTGAAATGATTCGTGTTAAATGGGATTTAATTGCCAATCAAAGTCCAAGATATTGTAAGAATCCCGGTTGTATTGAGGGAGGTGATTTATCAAGAGAATATGGTGCAATGAATGTATCAAATGAGAAATTTGCAAAAGAAATTAATGGTTTAAATACATGTATTACACCATATATGAAAATGGCAATTCATTCTACAAAAAGAGATGTATATAGTGAAGATCTTGATGTTGCAATTAAAAAACAGTATAAAACTTTTGGTCAAGATTTAAGTGTTAAGCAATGTATGGATGCATGTGATGATGATAATGAATGTCGCGGATTCAACTATAATTCATCAACGAAAGAAGTTAACTTCTTTGGAGATAATGTAGTAAATGACCCAGAAGGAATCAGACCTGATGGAAGTGCAGTAAATAATACAGTATATATAAAACCTCCAGCAACATCCATGGTCCCATTAAAATCACTTGTAAAACCAGATAAATTGCCATTCTGTGATCCTGAATCATCACACTGTAATCCAGCTAAAACATTCTTATTTTCTGGAAGGGAGTTTGGATTAAATGAGCCATTTTGTATTTCAATTGATGAAATTGAATCAAATCCATTAGGACCAAAGCCATGGGCTAATTTTTGGCAATATACAAAAGAGCAAATACCATCATGGTATGTAAGAGTCTCATTATCTGATAAGCCAAGTAAGTGCTTTGCTATGAGAAGGGCATCATTAAGACATGGTAAAATGCCTTACTTTAAATTTTGGACTCTTTCAACAGATTCAAGAGGACAAAAATCAAGTCCACTTACTACAAAATGTTGTTCAGATAACCCAGTAAATACACCAAGATGGGCAATGGATAGATGTCCAAAAACAGCTCGCATCAGTATGGGAGGTGATAATATTCCTAGTGCAACAAATTGTGAATCACAAGAATGTAGTATTGCAGGTCAATATTGTCCACCAGGTGTAGCAGGTTCATCAGATAATGGTAAGAGGTGTTGCCCTCGTGATGGTAGATTACTATGGCGAGATGGTGCAAGGGATTGTTCTTACACTGATAGATCATATGAAGTTCCTGATGCTGCAAGTTGTCATGGTCAGGCATGTGATATAAAAGGGCAACATTGCCCACCAGGACGTCCTGGAAGTACAGATCATTCAGGTGAAGGCTACAGATGTTGTAATTCAAAATGGCGAAGAGGAGCAAGTGATTGTGGAGTTTAATTTTAGGTTTAAAATAGTCTTGTTTACTACAAAAAATAAGTAAGACTATTTATCAAAATAATTAATCAAATACATATTAGTTTATGGGAAAACGTTAGAAATTTTATTGTATATATAATATAATGGGAATATTCATGCTCAGCGGAGGTGCTCAAAAACAAATTGGTGGAGATGAGGGAGGTGGCATTTTAGGGAGTAAGTTTTCTCAAAATTTAATATCTGTCTTCATTTTCTGGTTATTCTATATTCTTACTGATAACTTTTTATTTTTATGGGACTATGGCCTTGCAAAGAAAAATTATATTAAAAATAAGAATGCATTGGATAAACTGTACATTAGTATATTCACACAGATGGGTTCAATTCCAAGTGAAATTGCACCACATTCACCAATGGTGAAGTTCTTGTTTATGCTTCAAATGTTAGTTAGTATGTGGATTAATTTAGGCTCAGGTTTAGGAGGTGTAATGGCTGCAGCTTCAAGTGTAATTGGACAAGGTGATGATTCAGACAGTGTTTAAGTATGAAGAATATTAAGAGTTGATTTTATACTCTTTTTTGAATTAAAAATATAATCTATTTTTCTTTTGTATTCAGGTAGCATTATTTTTCCTGAAACTGATTTTCCAGTTTCAATAAAACTATCCATTATTTCAAATATATTTGTGATTCGAGCTAAATCTTCTGTTAAACCGAGTATATTTAACTTATCTTTAATTTCTTGAATATCACCTTCTCTTTCTTCATTCGACTTATAAACTATTTCTTTTTTATCTTTTCTATTTTTCTTTCCCATGAAATAATATTGATATTATTCTTTTAATATAAACAAAGATTATCAAAGATATTATCTATTCATTTTTTAAGATGAATAACAAATTAGAAAATACAAATCAAGTTGTACACAGATTGTTCTCTACAATTGAAACTGATGGATTAATTAAAACAGATGATGGTTCACACAAAATGGAAGCTAGTTGGTTTACTCCATGGTCAATTGCACATTTAATTGGAGGTTCACTCATTAGAGGGATGGGAGGCTCTCTCTTCACTTTGATACTATTCCATTCTGCATATGAATATGTTCAACATACTGATGAAAAAGCTAAAGAAAAATGGAGAAATGAAGGATATCCATGGTTCTTTGGTGATTCCATTCAAAATAGTATAGGAGATACTATTTCTGCAGTTATTGGTTGGTTTATTTTTGATAAAATGATTAAACTTGGAAGAACAGAAACATTAATCTCATCTGCAGTTTTGGTAATAGTTGGTTATATATTTCTAAGTTCAAATGTACAAAAAAAGATTTCTTTTTTTAGAAGTCAATATATGAAAAATGCATATGGTTTAACTGATAATAGTAGTAATGCAAATACTAGTTCATATATAAATTTATTTGGTGAAAAATTACCAATGCCCTATGCAATTGGATTATTTATTGGAATTGGATTGTTTATTTTATATGCAACTGGTGCATATTATCCAAAAATTATTGCATAAATTTTTTAAAAAAATCAATAATAGTCTATTATTGATTTTCTATAAATCAATTACGATTGATTTTCTATAAATTTAAATCAATTACGATTGATTTTCTATAAATTTAAATCAATTACGATTGATTTTCTATAAATTTAAATCAATTACGATTGATTTTCTATACATAATTTAATGGTTAAACATCAACATGGTGGTAAATTAATTGATTCTGGAACATATGGATGTATTAATTATCCTGCTTTGCCTTGTTGGAGTAAACAAAAACAAACAAGTAGACAGTATCACGATAAAACATTTGTCTCAAAAATAATGACAACTGATGAAGCTGAATATGAAATCAAAAATATTAAGGAAATAAAGAAACTTGATTATTTAGATGTTTTTACACTACGAAATATACAAATATGTAAAGCAAATGAATTTAGTGAAAAAACAGATAATTTATCAAAATGTAATGTAATTTACCATGATGATGTAATAGATAAAAGTTGTAAAGGGAAAAAATTATTTTATCCAAAAAAATGTAATTATACACATTCATTAAATCCAAATTATACATTAATTTTAATGCCAAAACTGAAAGAGACATTATTTGATATAATGTTAAAAGTAATTGACTCTAAAAATCCTAGTAAAAAAATAATTAATGATGGATTAGATATAGGTTTAAATTTATTTTATGCATGTGCATTCTTAAGTTCACAATCATTTATTCATTTTGATATTAAAGAAAATAATATTGGCTATGATGGTAAAAAACCAGTTCTTTTTGATTTTGGTTTGTCATATAAATTTATGATAGGTAAAAAAGCAACATATAAAGCATCACAAAGGATATCACAATCATATGATTACTACATGTATCAAATTACTTCAGGGTGTTTACTAGATAAATTATCACTTGAAATGGATGAAGTTAATGATTCATTATTTACACCACATGGGAAAAAAGGAAAAGATAATTATGCTAATATTCTTAAATGGTTAGAAACTGCTCCTGATACAAATCAATATATAAATCTTAAAAATATTGCTAAATTATTTAATTTTACTAAAGATGAATATGTACAAAAAACAGCTAAGACATTAGTTATAATATATGGTTATTGTCTTCCAACATTCAATAATGATGATAAAAAATGGTTGGCCAAAAAAGTTCTGGAAACAGTTGATAGTTATGCACTAGGAATTAGTTTACTTTTTTACATACATATAATAAAAAAATATATTAGTGCTGAATTGAAAAAAGATTTACTTGATATTATAAAAAATGCATGTCATTATAATATTTTAGCAAGAGCATGGCCATCTCAAGTAGTTGATTTAGTTGATGAATTAATTAAAAAACATAATTTAAATAGTAAATATCTTGATTTAAGACCATATAAATTGTCATCAATTCCTGATACTCCCAAAAGTATTATTGAAGTATTAGAAGTATTAAATAAAAAATTATGAATGAACTTTCATACAAAATCTACATGTTCCATTAATTACAACAGGAGCATAAAAAAAAGGACAACTATTTTCATTTATTGGAACAAACACATTATTTTTTATAATTTCATCATCATAATCATATTTTGATACCCATTTCTTATTATATAAGAAAATAAAATAATTTATAAATTATTTTATTTGAAATTTGGAAAATTTAATAAACAAACATCCATATCATAAATCCTATCATAAGCAATGATAGAATTAGTTGGATGCTGATATAGCTTGCTTCAAATACTGTATCAGGATTTTTAAGTTTTTTTACTTGTATTAAGTAATATATTTGTGAGTAAATCATCTGTATAATTCCTAATATTCCAAAAAAATTACCAAACATAAGGTGTGTTGTATCTATCTTGATAATAACTATACCAAATGTGAATAATGCCAGTGATGTTCTAATTCCAGCAACTAAGGTTCTTTCATTTGCATAGATATCTCTAGGACATACCATTATGAAAATAATCCATTAATCTTTAAAATTTAGTGAGAAATATGTATTTATTATTTTAATTATCTATTTAGATAAAATAAAATTTAAACTGGACTTCCAGGAATTAAATTATATAATGGAATTTCTCTTTTAAATTTAGCCATACAATACTTGTTTGCATCTTGAATCCCCATTTGTAAATTGCAATCAGGACAACATGGTATTAAATTTTCAAGAGCAGTATATCCACCATTAAACTCCGATTTAATATGAGAACAGTGCCATATGTCATTATCCCTGTCAATTGATTTCTTACATATTGTACATTCTCCTATCAATGTATTGTGATTATGTTTTCTCCAAACTTGGTTTCTCAGTCGAGGTAAAATTTGTTTCTTTGGCATATTCATTATCATACCTATCATTAATCCTTGTTTAAGGTTTGCTTTTATTGCTTTTTTTGGATATATCTTTTTCAATGAGCTATTTATTTCTTCAATCTGATTTATATATTCAGCAGTACTAGTTATCTTATTAAAATTATCTAGTGCTTCCAAATGTTCTATCAATCTATCCCTGTGAATATTTGGAAACTGTGGTTTTATGGTTTTTTTTATGTGTTCTTTGTATTTATTCATCAAATAACTTTTAATTTCTTCTAACATTGATGCTCTATCATTATTTTTCTTCCAGTTTGGAAGGGGTTTATTTGTATTAACTTGATGAAACCTTTTTTCAATCTCTTCCATATCATTTGATTCAAGCATTGTGTATGAGACCATAAAATCTTTGAAATTTGGGAGTATTATATTTTTGTAAAATTTTTTCATAGCTTCTAGACGATGTTGTCCATCAATACAATACATTGGTGCATCGGCAATATTTGAATCTTTATCAGGTTTAATTCTAGCAAGATGAATTTCCCCTAAGTATGGTATTGAATATACACTTTTTTTTCCAATAAGATTATAATAAGTCATAATATGTTCATAAATTTCTGATACATGTTCTTCCATCTCATCTCTTTGAATGTCTGGTTTCACAATATTTGAATTATATAGCTTTGAAAAAAAAGTTGTTTTTTTATATAAATTATCCTGAATCATTAATTTTATTTCTGTCATGGTCCTTGTAAAAGTACAGATACTATTGTTTTAAATATGGGATTAATTATTCATGATTAATAAAATATGGGATTAATTATGAATAAGCAGATTTCATTAATTTTTATTATATTTTATATATTATTATTGTATGACTTTTTGTAAATTATTGAAATTTAAGAAATCGGATAAATTTGTATTAATCATAATTGTAGTTCTGGTATTGTTGTTCTGTGTATCTTGGTTCAGTCAGCAACATGCACACCATTCTCTTGAATTTTTCTCAGCAGCCCCCACCCCAAGTGAGTTCTCCGGCACACAACCGTACAGCACGGTTCCAGAGAATAAATTAGATTGTGTTCTAACTGCTTGTAATGAAAATGAATTATATAGTGATCTTGTACCAATGTTTATTAAATCGTGGAATATATTATATCCCAATATAGATGTTAAAATAATATTTATCGCTGAAACTATTCCTGAAAAATTTAGAAAATATAGAAAAAACTTAATATTATTTAAACCAATAAAGAATATTTCTACTGCATTTACTTCTCAATATATACGATTATTATATCCAGCAATATTAAATTATGAAAATGGAATAATGATTACAGATATAGATAATATACCGATGAATATGACCTTTTTTACAGAAAATATAAAACATATAAGTAAAGATAAGTGGATTAATTTAAGAGATTGGAAAACTAACAATGAGATTTCTATGTGTTGGCAAATAGCTACCAGTAAAATGTGGGCAGAAGTGTTTCATATATATTCCTTAAAAGATATTACTAACAGATTAATTAGTGTTTATTCAAATATTAAATATATTGACGGACATGGCCAGAATGGATGGGAGACAGATCAAACAGATTTATATAAATATGTTATGAAATGGAATAAAAAAATGAATAAATATATTTATTTAAACGATAGTAAAACAGGATTTAATAGATTAGACCGAACAGAATCTTGTTTGATGACTAATGAACTGAGAAATAAGATATTATCTGGAAAATATAGTGATTATCATGCATGCAGACCATATAAATCTCATAAAGGGTTTAATGACAATATAATAGAATTACTGACCCAAAGGAAGTGATTGATATGTAAAGTGTGTTTGTTACCAGCCCCCAAACCCAAATGAGATATTAAATATGCATTCATAATTAATAAAATATAGGGATTAATTAAGAATTATGAATAAAGTATTTAATAGGAATAGAATTTTAGCTCTTTTTTTAATGTTAACATCAGGAATTCTAGGATGGTATAGTTTAATATTATTAACAAATTATTGTGATGGAGTAAATTATCCAAAACCTACCAAAAATCAAGTATATGGATTATTATTTGGATTTGTTATTGGTTTACAAGTATGGATGCAAAGATGCTATACAATAATACCCAAGACAAAATAAATCAATATTTAAAATTTTGATAATATTAATGTTTATAATGTCCAATTTTGAAAAAGTAGTTAATTTTAATGAAATTTTTGGTGTAAAAACTCATTCCACACCACAACTAAACATTTTTGATTCAGACCCTTCACTTGTATCTCTAAGGATGAAACTTATCAGAGAAGAAGTTCAAGAGCTAGAAGATGCTGTTGCACAAAAAGATATGACTGAGGCAGTGGATGCATTAGCTGATATACTCTATGTTGTTTATGGTGCAGGAGCATCTTTTGGAATAGATATGGATAAAGCTTTTGATATTGTTCACAGTTCAAATATGTCAAAAACATGTAAAACAATGGAACATGCAGAAGAAACAGTTGAATGGTATAAGAAAAATAGTGAGGAATATAATAAAACTAATCCAGCTCAAGCACCAATTGCCCCAGCAATTAGAAAGTCAGAAGATGGTAAATTATTTGTAGTATATAATGAAACTACTGGTAAGATTCTAAAATCAGTATATTATACTCCAGCCAAATTTGATAGTGTTTTAAATATTTAAAATATAAAAACATATTCTGTTAATGAGAAAAACAAATACAGTATATGTTTCATCAATGAATGAACTAGATAATGAAATATCTACATATTTTTCCAAAAACAATAGTGAGCAAATTTCATTTGTATCATGGATTTGGCATGAATATGGTTTTTTACCAATATACTTTAATGATTTTTTCAAAGATTTTTTTGAGGAGCAAAAAGGAAAGATAATAGGGACTTGCTTTGAAGGTCATCAAATATTTTATGAAAATAAAGTTGATTATCTGATTATTTTAAAGAGTTTTATAGATTCACAAAGAGCATACAAGAATAATAAAGAAACTATATTATTATTACAAAATTTCAAAATTGGCGGAAACTATAAACATATAGAAAATGATAGGGGGATTGCATATTGGAATACAATTAAAAATTTTAGTATTGATGAATATGATAAAGTAATAGGAAATTTTCAGTTTGAAAATATTCTAAATCATATTTCTTATGATATTTGGGAGTTCAATCTATTCCCAGGTCCAAAATCACATAACCCAACTAAAAAAACAAATGGAGTTAAATATAAATATGCATCTGGGAAAAAAGATTATTATTTACCAGAATACCATCCATATAATGGTCCTAAATCTGTAATAATTCCAAAAAAAATTGCAGATAAAATAAATACAGAATTAATTACTTTAAAACCAATAATTGAAAATAGTTTCATGGCATGGGATTTAGAAAAATGGATAAATGATCCTAGTAAATTTGATAAAATAATAGATGGAAATTATTCATCAATTTTTGTTAAAAATTCATGGAAAACATGTAAATTTAAATCAAAAGATATATCAGATTTTATCACAAATGAAAATGGAACATTTAAAACATTTGGATTAGGAAATACTAATTTTGATTTTGTATCAGGACTATGTCGTTATTACATAAAAGAGAAGAAAAAGCTTGTTCTAATTGATGATTTAGTATCATACAGTCTTGATGATGATATAATTGATAGTGAATACATTATTAAATATAATATGAAAGGGTTTCTTGATGTAAGAAAACTTGTTTCAATTGCATATTACAGTCAAGTATATATGACTTCAGCAACATCACCACTTGATCTTGCACTTTATTATTGTAAGAATACAAATCTTGTTTATATAGACAAAAAAGTAGGTAATCTCAAAAAATATTGGATAGAACTTGTACAGCTGATAAATGGGAAAAAATCACACCTTTTAGATTTTAATGATGAATCATATTTTGATAAACTGACAAATTTTATTTCAGAAAATCATAAAATATAATAATTGTTATAAAAATATTAAAGTTAAATCAACTATTTAATTATTATGAGTAATGAAAAGAGTTTAATAATATCTGAAATATCTGATTCAAAAAATAAATTAGTTCAAGTTGGTGAAAATACATATAGAAATAATCCGACCATGAGACTAATTTCTGATGTGATGTGTGATTCTTCTTTTAGAGAATTATTTGATAAAACTTTTAGTACATGGTCTGAGACTCAAGCAATTCTAATGATTATGAAGTTATATCAGCGACTCGAGTTTGTTCATAAAAAACAAGAGGGAAATCCTCCTGATAAAATGGCAATTCTTGGTGCTGTTCAACAAGTGATGAATGATACTGAGATGAGAAGTAATGTTATGAAGGCTATGGAGCAATTTATGGATGATAAGCCAAAAATTTCTGAAGGTAAAAAATAATACTAATGATTTTATTGAATAATTTTTTTATTAATCTTATTTTAGAATGTTTAAATTATTTGATATGGAAAAGATGCAAGATTATGCCGATGTATTAGCAGTACCTTGCTTTGGTTTATTAGTATATTATTTTATAACTAAATTTCATAGAACATTATTTGAAAATTTCTTATTATTTTTTGCTTGTATAGGATTTCTATTTGATATTTTAATGATGATTAAAATGATAAAAAAAAATGACAAAAATAATAATATTTTAGAATAATTTATTGAAACTGCTCAAGTGCCTTTTTAATAGCAACTAAATTTGATTTTTGATTATGATATTCTTCTCTTTTTTGATTGATATCTCCTGGTTCTTCCAGAAGATTTCCAACTGGTTCTTTCGTAAGTGTGTCAAACAATGCAGTTGCAACAGAATCCTTACTTCTTTTTACTAAAAACAACATTATTGCTTTTGGAACATTATTCTGAAGAACCTCTTTTACTGTAGAGTAGTATGTTATCAATAGTTCTCTCATTCCATTTGGATCTATTGTTCCATTGTTATTAAACATGGCTTTTAGTTGGTCATTGAACTTTATGTGGTCTGTCCATATGTAATTTTCTTCCATTGCAATCAAGTCAAATATCTTTGCAATTGAATCATCTTGATTCCTTTTTACAATCTGTGATACCTCAGTCTTTATCCTATTCACTAGATTTGGAAATCTTCCAAAATTTTCCCTATTGAGAAGGTTATCTATTAAGATATTTATTTGATCACTTACTTTTCCCAAACACGATATTGCAGGGTCTCCTAATTTACTCATCGGCCTCTTTGTTCTATCTCTCAAACAATGTTCAAATACCTCAATTGATGGAAGTGGGAAAGACATGTGATTTCCTTCACAATTTCTTATACAATTTTTAATGTAATCATCTGAATATTCTTCTATAACAAATGGATTTATATCATGCAATTCTGTTCTGAAATCAATTAACACATCCTTTATACTTCGTCCAACATTATGGGAAGCAGAACGACGGTCTATTACTGCAGTGAATTCCTTACAGAAGTCAGAGAGCAATACATGCAAGTATGACATCTTTCCAGTGTCATTTTCAGGAAGTGGTGGACCAAGTTTCGAAACAATATTGTCAACCTGTTGATCCATCCTACATATCTCTACAAGTATACTGGGGATACACTTTCTGATGTGTTGTACTAGTATATCACTGAGGAAGTCAGATAAACAATGTGTTCCTAGTCTATCTCCTAAATTTCTGGAACCATAAACAAGATGGTTATCAAAAAACTTTTTTTCTGCAGTTAATCCTTCTGATATGTTCATGACTTCCATTTCAGAGTGGCTTCTATTTTTAACTGCAAAGTATCCATATTTCAAACTTAAATCTGCTGGTACATCATTTTGAAGATAATTAATAACATCTGTACCAGTATTCATTAAATCAATCTTTGTCATTACACCAATTGTTCTTTTTCCTTCAGGGTCGTGTTCTTTAATCATCTCAAGAGCAGGGTCTGCCTCAAGATCTACTCTTGCTGGCATTACAGCAAGTATAATGGTTCTTTCTTCAGAAATGTATGAGCCAATCATTTTTTTAACTTGCTCCTTAATATCTCTTGGTTGACCTCGATCTGTAAGAGCAGTCATTGTAAGACCAGGTAAATCAATGAAACTGAGATTTGGTATGTTTTTTGCAAATACTTTTACAAGTATGGCTTTGTAGCTCACATTCTTACTATTTCCAGCCCTTCGAGCTGTCTGAATGTTTATTTCTTCATGAAATTGAGTAATCTCTTGTGAAGTTGGGTTTGGAAAACTAAGATTAATTTTCTTCTCAACAGACCACTTTCCAGAGTCATAAATCCCAAATTCTGCACGTGGTGTATCATTGCTACTTACCATCTGCAATTGAATTGGACATCTTGTAACCATGGATGAACCCATTGGAAGCAAATCCATCCGCAGTATTCCATTAAGGAGTGAACTCTTCCCACTACTTTGAGTTCCAACTACAACTATTCGGGGAAGTTCGATTGAATTTTTGTGTGGGTCAGAATCTTGAAATATACCATTAAGTAAATTTCCAAGTTGAAGAACTTGTGAGTTCGTTAAAATGGAAGTATCTGAATTAGAGTCTTTATCCCATAAATTTGATATATTTGGAATGTTATTCATAGTTGGTAATGATGAATATATAGCATTTGCACCCTTTTCTAACGTCGAAAGCATTTTCGCTATACCAAATTATAATATTTTTTATGTGGATTATAATTTATAATGAAAGGAAATAAATTCGCATTTGCATTACTTTTGGGTGCTGCTGTATTGGTAATGTTATTGTACTCATGCTCATTACCATTACCAATAGTTCATGGAAAGAAAAGGGTTGCATCAGATGAGGAAGAGGAAGAGGAAGAGGAAGATGTTTAAGAGATACTTGGCTAAATAAGCTTTCGTGTCTTAATTTTCATAAATTTCTTGTATTAAAATAAGTTAAATGGCTGAACCACGTAATAATAATGGTCCATTTAGGATTGATAAAAATACAAGTAATACTTTAACAATTGTAGGCCCAGTTGGAACTGTAAGTTTACCTAAAGAAAAATTAGATAGAGATTTTTCTTCATCTCTTCGGAAATTTTATGAAAAGTTTCTTCCATGAAC
>Ga0209362_1002189_pt1 | contig 14767 bp, 10 predicted proteins | sample SaaInlV_165m_DNA_FD_184680 | JGI IMG/M metagenome (GOLD analysis project Ga0209362, IMG submission 184680) | Marine microbial communities from expanding oxygen minimum zones in the Saanich Inlet - Saanich Inlet SI037_S3LV_110m_DNA (SPAdes)... | ecosystem: Environmental > Aquatic > Marine >...
CCTGCACGCCCAAAGCAGTCGTTCCGTTGTCGATCGTTGCGTGTCCGGCCGTTCCCGCAGTCGATAAAATTACATTCCCGCCCAATGCATTTGCACTCCCCAAAGTTATAGTCGCATCAGTTGCTGTGGTTGTTAGTGACGAAATTCCAGCAATAGTAAGAGCTCCAGATTGGGTAATCGCACCACCCGCCACGATGGTGAGGTCGTTAATGTTTAATCCGGATTGAAGATCAAGAGCGGTGTTGTCAGTAAGCGAAACATTGCTTCCTGTGTCAGTAGTGAAGGTGACCGTACCGGTAAAGGCATTCGCAGCGTTGGATAGGATAATTGCAGAATTAGCGCCATCTTGATTATCCAAAACCGTATTGCCGGAAACAGTAACGACTCCGCTTCCGGAAATCGTTCCGGCATTATCGACCGAGAAATCGCCTCCGACCGTTACAGTCCCTAATGAGAGGTTGTTTGCATCATCAATAAGTACATTGTTCGACCCAGTGTTACTCAAGCCTACAGCACCAACAAAATCATTAGCCAAATCAAGAGTTATGGCGTTAGCACCAGCAGCAAAGCTTGAATTTCCCGTAACAGTCAAAACCCCACTGTCAGTAATCGCTCCACCGCCAGTCACGCTGAGATTCCCACTGACAGTAGATGCGCCCAACGCAATAGCGTTTGTGTCTACGAGGGTGACGTTGTTGCCGTTGGTAATAACCACGGTACCGAAGTTGTTGCTAGCGGTGTCGAAAGCGATATTATTAGCGGCACCTGAAGCGAGAGTAGTGGTTCCAGAAACAGTGATAGTCCCGGTATCAGTGATTGCACCACTTGAAGTGAGGGACATGTCGCCAGTAACGGAAGTTACGGCTAATGCCAAAGTTCCGTCGGTAGTTAGGGTAAGGTTGCCACTAGCAGTCGTAGCATTGTTGGTAATTGCTAACGTTTGAGAACCAGTCTGATCAAACAAGACGTTTCCCGTTCCAGTTTGAGCAATCGTCGTGATGCTAGTGGCAGCGTCAGCAACATGATCAATGTCAATGTGACCGGAACCACCAGAAGAAGCTGATATGGAGGTTGCACTTGCCAATTCAATTGCAGCCGAACTTCCAAGCCCTGTTGACGCTGAAAGAATGATAGTATCTGCAGTGATGTCCGCGATAGTGTCTGATGCATGGTCTGTAATCGAACCGGAACTCGAAGTAACGCTAACTTGAGCGGTGCCAGCAGTTATTGAATCAATACTCAGATTACCAGAACCTTGAAAAGTAACGTTACCATTGTTAGTGGAAGAGGAAATAGTCGCTGGTGTAGTAATGTTATTAACAGTAACAGATCCCGCAGTTTGGGAAACAGTACCGGAAATAGTGCCTCCACCATTGCTAACGTCAACGGCACCAGTAATTTGAATGGCATCGTCAGCGACTAAAACTAAATCGCCTGCAGTTATACTAGAGAATAGAAGTATAGTCCCATCGGTGCGAGTGTTACCAGCAGTGACGGACAGATCTCCGGAACCAAGGTTGATAGAACCCGAAATCATGGTGACGTCGCCATCCGCGATGATGGTAAGATCGTTGGAACCAGTAATGGCAAGCCCAGAATCAACAGAAATATTACCCGTTTCAGATCCTCCGCCGGCAGCGGTTTGAATAATAACGTTAGAACTACCAAGAGCGGTATTAAGAGTCGAAAGACTAATTACCGAACCTGCTGCTGCACTTGGTTCCAAGGTAGTGCTACCGGATATAGAAGTGTGACTCCCGACATTACTTATAATGATGTTAGTAGGGTCAAGTAAAAGGGTTCCGCTAACACCACTAGCAGAAGTAAGATCAACAGATCCTTCAAAATTCAGAATGTCTTTTCCTGAGATTTCGGCAAAGCCACCTGAACCAGCACCGGAACCAGTAGCAGATAAATCACCAGTAAAAGTGGTGACTCCGTCCGCCCAAATGATAACGCGACCACCGTCTCCGCTAGATGAAGAATCAGCAAATATGGAACCTGATACGTTTGCGGTTTGAGCATTCGAAAAATCTAGGTTAGAACCTTGGTAATCACCACCGATCAGAACCTGTCCGCCACCGATAGCGCCGGAGGCATCAACCAAACCCTCGACCGAGACACGCTCACCTAAGATGGTCGCACTACCACCTTTCATGGTAGAAGATGCGACGTCGATAGAACCTGAGTTTGCGACTGTTCCGCCAAGCAGGCCTGACAGATCGAGAGTGATCTTGCCGCCAGCCGCTTCGCCGACTTCGAGGGTGGCGTCTGCGGCTAGAAGGGCGGCGTCCCCGCCAGGAGCAGTTATGGAACCGTCGTTCGTGACCTTGCCGCCGATGAGGGCGGCGAAGCTGTCGGCGTTTATGGAACCGAGATTGATGACGGCTGCTTCGGAATCGCCGGTGAAGGAGATGTTTCCTGAGAGGAATGCGGAATCGGCGATGTCGAGTGTTGATGCGATAAGAGCGTGAACGTCGACAGTAGAATCCTTGCCGAAGATTATCCCGTTGGGATTAACTAGGAAGAGATGGCCGTTGGCGTTAAGGGAACCGAGGATTTCGCTTGGGTTACCGCCAACTACGCGAGATAAAAGAGCGGCGTCGATGTTGGGCTGGACGACGTCGACGAGGGCACCGGCGCCGATGTCGAAGCTTTGCCAGTTGACGATCGCAGACTGCGAACCCTGAAGAATGCGAAGGGCGTCATTCCCTTGCTGTTGAAGATCGACTTGACCGTGGGTGACGTTAGCTCCAGTCGGAAGGTTCGCAGCCCATGCCTGCCCGGGCGAACCCAGAGCAAAAACGAAGAGACCGAGAGTCATTGAGGTTGCCTTCACGCAATTGAGAGCAACTTGCCGAACACGGCGGAACCGGCGGTAGTTGCAATCGCGTATGCGGCGAAAGTTTGTAGAGAAGTTGGAATTTTGCATCTTCTTCATAACGAGAATATTGGAGTGGGTCCTAAAAAGTGAAAATGGGGGGGAGGTAATTTAGAAACGAAAGTCGAAACTGAAATGAGCTCTGGGATCCTTGGCTTCGCTGTCGGCGGTATCCTTAAGAGGTACTCCAAGATGAAGACCTATATCAACCGAAGACTTGAAGTTGCAGCGTACACCGGCTCCCAAACTGTGCATGGTGGTGGCGTCATCCTGGGCGGAAAGCGAATCCTCTGAGGCAACGTAACCAAAGTCATAAAAGAAGAGGGGATGAATGACCCCGTGTTCTGAAATCTTCTTACCCAGAGCAGAACCAAATCTCAACTCCGTGTTAAGATGTACGCCATGATCGCCATAAGCTTCTCGCTCCTCATAGCCCCTGACGGTGTTCACTCCGCCAATTGCTTTTTGAAGCGAGGCGGGGAGTGGGTCGTTGGCAATCTGGCCAGCCAGATTAAAATACCAATCTACATTGTTACGCGCAAAAGACAGGCGTTTAAGAGCGGCTAAAGTGAATTGAGTAGCAAAGAACCCGGAAGAAGCACCGGGTCGCTGATAGGACAAATCGGCATCATCACTACTACCGGCATCCGTGAGAAGGGTCAGAGACCAAAATGCCCGGCTATCAATTACACCTTGTAAGCCAATTCGGGGTACGACGAATGAAAGACTCTGATCAGAAACAGGAAGACCGCCAAAGCTAACCCTGTTGGTAAGGTCCAAATAGGTAAGACCGAAGTTCCAAGAGATACTACCGGATTCCAACTGGGCAAACTTGTGAGATAAAAGAAATCCTGCGTGTAAACCTTCTCCGCTGATATCTAGTGCGACAGGAGATATCAGCTGATCATATTCGGAATCCGAATAGCCAAGAAAAGCGACCCAACTGAAGTTGTCGTTGTTAGTTCCGGAATATTGCGAAGAGTACGAATTAAGGTTCTCGGCATCTGTGAGCCAGTTGAAAGAGAATTTATCGGAAGTGGTGAAAGGCTCGATAAAGTCGAATCCGGCGGAAGCGCGCCATCCTGATGATTCTTCAGTACCGTCGTTGGCAACTCTAGCCTTGTAAACGACGGGCAATGAATCATCCACTTTAAAATCGGCGTCCACAATAATTTCACCGTTATCGACACGACGGGGGCGCAACTTGGAGTCGACGTTCACGAAACGATTACGATTGAGGGCGGAGGCCGCGGATTGAAATTTACCGTAATTAAAAATTTCACCCTCGGTCCAGAGAATTGACTTCAATACACCTTCGCTGGACAGCCAAGCGTTGCCGTCGACGTTGCCCACACCGATTTTGCCCGGCTTGACCGCAACGGTGAGCCGGCCGGGGTTGGCAGGGTCGGAGGTGGCCCGGGCAGTGGCGAAAGGATAACCGTTTTTCCGGAGATGAGCGGCAACCTCATCGGCAAAAGCCGAAGCCTTCGGAGAGGCAACGGGTGAACCGACCAACCCTTGGGCACCGCCATGAAGGTCTTTGAGGACTGACTCCAACTCGGTCGGCATCGTAAAGGCGACTTGCGTTATGGTCTGGCCGGCGGCTTGAGCATAACTCGAAGTGGTCAGAGCGACAAGGAGCAGCAAGGCTGCCATGGCAGTTCCCATGGATGAGAAGACATTGGCGTGACGGAATTCGCCGGATGGAAGAGGAAAGGGAATGTTCATGCGCGCGGAGGTTGTACTAATATAGAAACGAAAAAGAAAGCACAGCCAATCGCTTTTAGAAGGTTTTGCAAGAGAAAGTTTCAAGATAATGCACAGAGCCTAACTTCCTTTTGAAGAAAAGCAGGTAATACGGTTTCCCCTCAAGAACCCGGAAATCGCTTTGGGCTTGGCGTCAGCGGGATTCTCGTTACGTAGATATGCCCCTAACATTCTAATCATAGTAGAAAACACATCATGCTCGTACACACAGTATATTTTTGGCTGAAATCAGGTCTATCCGAGGGAGACAGACAGCAATTTCAAGACGGAGTGGAAAGTCTGGCCACCATCGAATCCGCGGAGCAGGTCCTCGTCGGAACCCCCGCCGCAACAACGAAAAGACCTGTCATCGACGAGACTTACGATTGTGCTTTGACGGTAATCCTAAAGGATATTCCTGCTCATGATTTGTACCAGGACGATCCGATTCACCATAAGTTCATCGCGGATTGCAACCACCTCTGGGAGCGGGTTCAGGTCTACGACGCGGACTGAAGGTCCTCACCCCCTTCCCCATCCTGCTCGTCGGGATTGTCGCTGGTGAGGAAGCGAACCAGCCCGTGAGCCAAGACCACGGCCATCGGACCGATGATAAAGCCTTGGGCACCGTAACCAAGAATACCGCCGATTATGCCCAGAAAAAGCAAAAAACTCATCCAGGCGCCTTGATCATGCAACTTTTGGCCCATGCGACGCCTAGCTTGGCTGACTCCGAAGTTAAGAACCACGCTTAGTACGGCCAACAAAATCGCTTCCGAATGGTCTCCCCTGCTCCAAGTGAGGGAAGCCAAAGGCAACCAGACCATGGCGCTTCCCGCGACAGGAACCAAACCTGCAAAAGCCCCGAGCAGGAAAACAGGCAGAAAGAAAAAGCCACCAACCAACCAACCAACCAAACCAAGACAAAATCCGCGCCCCAATGCCGTGAGTATGGTATCGCTGAGCAAGCGCAGGGTGATTCTGCGATGGATTCGCATCCACGCCGTGGTTTCCGACGCCTCGAAGCCTCCAGTAACCATTGCCTTGCGAATGAAGGAGGGACCATGGGCATAGAGAAAAGACAAGGCGATCAGGGCCAAGGCCAATTCCGCAACGAATCCTCGAGTACCCTTGAAGATATAGTCGAGAATAGAGCCTGAAAACTCTCTGGCGTCGCCAAGAAACTCCGAAGCAAAAGCAACGGCTCGCTCTTCATCGATCGGAATTCGAGGATAAATGGCCTGCACCTCCCGAATCGTTTCGGCCACGCCGCGCAGGAGAGCATCGCGACCTGCGGAATCGCCCATCAGCAAGGCAACCACCGCCTCTCCGAGGTCCTCGTCCGAATTGGAACCCCCATAAACGACGACGACAAAGGGCAACAAAAGCAGGACCAGTAGCAATCCAGTGGCTATAACGGCGCAAATCTCCGATCGCCTTTCCGGTAAAAAGGAAGGAGCCAACCGCTTCCCTAAGTTTTCAATGGGCTTGAAAAGCACGGGATAGGTCAAGGCTGCCAACGACGCCGCAAAAATCAAAAACTCGAAGAGCGGACGAAAGGTACCGTACAGGGGAACGAGCACCAGAAGAAAGGCCGCGACAACAAATCCTCGACGTCGCCAAGCATGCCAAAACTGGTGGCGTTTTGCCGCTAACTCATCCATGGAGTTTTGCATGGCAGTCCGAATTCGTCATGTGTGCAAGAATTCTACCTCTAGGTTCGAGAGTCAATCCTTTCCAGATATTCCTTCAGGCAAGTCCCCGTCGAGGTGCCTGACTCAACTAGCACAGAGGGTGTTCCCGCGAAGATTAAATTGCCACCATCGCCTCCCCCGCCCGGTCCCATTTCCAAAAGATGGTCGGCTAAGCGGATGACATCCAAGTGATGCTCGACAACGACGATTGTGTTCCCCGCATCCCGAAGCTTGAAAAGCAAATCCATAAGTCTCTGTACGTCGACCCAATGAAGACCCGTGGTGGGTTCGTCGAGAAGATAAAGAACACCACCTTCTTGGCGACGGCTCAATTCCAAGGACAATTTCAGCCTCTGAGCCTCACCGCCGGAAAGCGTGTTTGCGGGTTGACCGAGACACAAGTAACCGAGACCAACAGCATCGAGCGTCTCCAATTTCGAGGCGATCGCCGGCTGTTTCGCAAAAAGCTCCTTTGCCTCCGAAACCGTCATATCCAAAACCTCGGCGACGTTGTAACCCCTGAAGCGGACCTCCAAAGTTTCGCGGTTGTAACGCTTGCCATGGCAGCTTTCGCACTCCACGAACACGTCGGCTAAAAACTGCATGTCCAGCTTGACCGAACCATCGCCCTTGCAACGCTCGCAACGCCCGCCAGCCACATTGAAGCTGAAGCGACCGGGCCCGTATCCACGAATTCGGCTGAGCGGACATTTTGCAAACAGTTTTCGGAGTCCGTCGAAAAGCTTCACGTAGGTAGCGGGATTGGAGCGAGGACTGCGGCCGATCGGAGACTGGTCCACCCGCACCGCTTTTTGAAATTGCTCCAAGCCTTCCAATCCGGTGTGAGCTCCGGGGATTTGCTTGGATCGATGAAGTCGAAAAGCGGCTGCCTTCGCCAGCACCTCGTTGACCAACGTGCTCTTCCCCGACCCCGACACCCCACAGACGACAGTTAGCAAACCAACAGGGAAAGGGGCATCGACCTCGCGGAGATTGTTGGCGGTCGCTCCTCGAACAATCAATTGCCCCCTGCCGGGTTCCTTTGCCTTGGCATCTTTTTCCACACGGTCGACACCATTCAAGTACGACCCGGTGCAACTTTCATTCGAAGCAAGGCATTCCGATACCGAACCGGCAAATACAACATGACCGCCCCCGGTCCCGGCCCCGGGACCGACCTCGAGCAGGTGATCCGCCTCCAACAAAGTGTCGGCATCATGCTCCACCACCACCACTGTGTTCCCTCGATCGCGCAAACCCAGCAAAACATTGAGCAGGCGACGATGATCCGCAGGATGCAAGCCGACGCTAGGCTCGTCTAGCGCGTAGGTAACGCCAACCAAGCCCATGCCCAGTTGCGTAGCCAACCGCGCCCGCTGAGCCTCGCCACCGCTCAACGTGCCATACGGACGATTCAAGGCGAGGTAACCCAAACCCACCTCACAGAGAAAACGCAAGCGCTGCTCCAAACCAGCCACGGCATCCGCGACCAGAGCGTACTCTTCGGAACCGAGAACATCCTCCTTGACGAACGCCCACGCATCACCGGCCGAAAGTTCGAGCAAGGAAGAAAAAGTTCGGCCACCGAGGAGAACGCTTCGAGAATACGCGGAAAGCCGACGACCCTCGCACTCCAGACAAACGGACCCAACCTGATAAGCCAACAAACGGGAACGCAGCCCATCGCTTGAAGTGGTCAACATAGTGTGCTCCAAATCGGCGAATGCTCCTTCGAACCGAACCTCTTCAGGCTTTGATCGACCACGCTTCAGATTGAAGTTGTATTTGCGCTTTTTATCTCCATTGAGCAATATTTTCTGTATTTCCTGAGGCAAATCGCCCCAGCTCGTCTTGAGATCAAAAGGAATCTGTTCGGCTAACTGGCGAAGAATGGCGTTGCGCTGAATAATCATACGTCTGGAGCCAAGTCGCCATGGCTTGATCGCACCCTTGCCCACGGCAATGGATGGATCCGGAATGACGAGATCTTCGCGAAAGCGAAGCACTTCGCCAAGGCCTCCGCAAGTTGAGCAAGCTCCATCGGGATTGTTCCAAGAAAAGAGTCTCGGAGTAGGGGCAGGATAGGTTTCGCCGCAAACCTGACAGGAATAGGCCTGAGAAACGGCAAATTCCTGAAAAGCGCCCCCTTTGTCCTCGGAAACAAGAACAAGTGCCCGCTCCCCACCTTCACGGAAAGCAAGTTCCAAGGAATCCGCAAGACGACTTTGGGAAGAGTCGTCGAGAACGAGACGATCGACTACCACGTCGACCAAAAGTTCTCGTCCACGGGTGCCGGAAGGAATCAGATCGCGATCATCGAGCCGTTTGACCTCGCCATCGATCCGAACACGTTGAAATCCTCGACGCTCAAGGTTTGGCAACTCCTCGCGAAGGACGGACGCCTTGGCGGACATCAAAGGGGCAAGAAGCATGACACGACTACCGGAAGGCTCCTCTAGGATACGGTTGACGCAATCGTCAAGAGAACGGCGAGTGACGAGACCGCCATCCTGTGGACAGTGAGGAAGCCCGACGGTAGACCATAACAGACGAGCGTAGTCAGCAACCTCGGTGGCAGTGGCCACCGTGCTACGAGGCCCCGCCCCACCGGCCGAAACTTGCTCGATGGAGATAACGGGGCTAAGCCCCTCGACGTAATCGACGTCGGGCTTACGGACCTTTTCCAGAGCCTGCCGGGCCTTCGGGGACAAGCTCTCGACGTATTTCCGATGACCCTCGGCCGCAAGCACGTCGAAAACGAGTGAGGATTTCCCCGAACCACTGACCCCAGTAACACCAATTAATTTTCCGCGCGGCAAGGTGACCGTAGCGTTACAAAGATTGTTCTCGCGAGCACCCTTGATTACAATGGAGGTGCTCGGGTCGTCTAAAGAAGTTTTATTCACAGGTCTGAAAAAGTAGATGCTGAGTTTTTTTTGACCTCATCGGAAGTAAAAACGAACCCTTGATACATTTAATCAGTAGCAAAATGATAGGTAACATCACTCCGAGAGTTCGGAACCAACCATTAAGCTCAAGGCAAACAACGCAACACTTCTAACCCTTGACGGACAGATGCCTCCAACCTCGTAGGCGATGTAGCGCCGTAGGGGAAGAGAGCAAGTACAACTTTTGTAAAAGAAACGGAATCCGAAATTCTTGGCGGGATATTCGATTGATAATGACTTCGGTGGAGAGAGGAACACATCTTGCCTAGAACATAACATTCTCCTAATTTAGAGAATATATGAGCAAGCCGACTCTTTACGTAAAGCAAGGGTGTCCGTGGTGTGTGGACGCGCTAGCCTATTTCAACGCCAAAGGTATAGACCTAGAAGTCATAGACGTTCGGGAAGAGCCGAAGAGAATGGATGAACTCATCGAGATTAGCGGTCAAAGCATGACCCCAACTTTCAAGCACGGAGATTTTGTAGTAGCCGACTTCGACCTCGAAGAATTTGAAGCTGCTCTGGAGCAAAGCCCCAAGGCAAAGAACAACCTGAAAACATAAAGGCTAGTGCTTTTCTATGCAGCTGAGAGAGATTATTTTCTCCAGCTCGCCGTCTGGGTGTCATTCGAAGAAGAATTTACAGCATCTATCTTCTGCTTAAGAGCTTGAATATTACCTTCAATCTCATCCAATGATTGCCGGGCTGTCGAGACATCTCCCAAGTTAAGGGTATGAACGCCAGATGAAGTATCTATAACGTTAGCCGTCCTGGACACATGCGGTGTAATGTTTCCGGACGTTTGAATCTTGGTTAACTCCTTACCGTTACGAGAGACAATGTACTGTTGAGGTGATTCAGCTAAGCGCAAAGTACTGGTCTTGTCGGTATTGAATCGTTTGACCTGTCTGTAGTTTGTATGCTGCCCCCTTCGACCGACTACCTTTGTGGTAGCCGTTTTGAATACGAGAAAGTCATGCTCCACGACATGAAACTGCGGATCCACGATGATCTGGTCCGGACTCCCCTGCAAAGCAGAGTAAACAGCCGACTGCATCGATTGATGAACCGTTTTCCCTCCCAAGTCATGCTCCTGAGGTTGAGCACGAAAAGAAGCTCTGCCCGGATCTCCCCACCGGAAAATACCTAATAGTTCCGCCCTAGTGCCTTCGCCTGAAACGGTTTCTCCGATTTCGATATCGGAAGTAACCTCGGGATAAGGGGTGAGCGGGCCTGTTCGACTGGCGGTCCTCGTGCATCCAAAAGAAAACAAAAGGAATAAAATGCTGAGAGAAAAAATTTTGAGAAATTGCTTCATGGGGAATAGGGATTATGGGAAATGGAAAATCTACAAGATTATTGAGAAACTAGAAATGACGTTGGCTCGCAAAATAGAATTCAAGGCCATGCTCTATATAGTTGTGATGACCAACACCGGCTATGCCCAAACTAAAGTTCCAAGGTGAATTTGGCATGAAGATGAATTCAGTGCCAATGTCCACCCAACTTGAATCAATAAGACTCTCTCCGGTACTAATGTTATACCTCATGAAGGGGAATAGAGTAAAATTTTTGTGGAGGTGATAATGAAGACCCAGACTTGCTCGATAAAGCCAGAAGGCGTCGTCATTGATATCGTTGCTCGGGAAGTAGCGGCCAATTGACAGGCGACCCGACCAGTTCATGCCATATGCCTCACTGGACTCGGCGCTAACCATAAAAGCAGCGCTAGACATGGATTCGTCGAAAACAGGAAAATCGCTAAAGGATTCCGTGTAAGCCACTTTCACTCCCCAAGCGACGTATTGATTAATTCGATAGTTGGGAAAAAACTCAATTCCCATAACCGCGCCAGTGTCGTCAAGACCTCCGACATCAAAATCCGCCGCTGCAATAGGGATGCGGATGTCAAGGTTGGGGTTATCTCCGAGAGTAAATCCAAGCGTAATGCCATACAATTCATGCTCGGCAATTTCGCCACTGGGCAACCAATCTTCATTGAATTCCTGTTTGGCATACAGGAAATCCAAATAGAGGTTTTTCATCAAATCGTTGGACACTGGTATGTCCTTGGGTCTACGCAAGTTTCGCATCCCTTCCGAAAGACTTCGAAAACCCAGATAGTAACCCGACACATTGCCATTCCTTGCAGTATAATGGCTTTGGGCATGGGTAGAAATAGCCCTAGAGGTCGAACCTAAAAAACCAAGAGAAATTAGTAGAAAGAAGGCTAAAGGAAGAGAAAGAAACGGGGGTTTCATGTAACGAAGAGGGGGAAGGGATTAGGTGAGGCTTATAAGACAATAAATATTGAGTTTATCAAAGTGCACCATTCCGGTATTATTCTGTCAACTTCAATTGAGCAGAAAACATGTCGGCCGCAGTAAGAACTAAAGAGGCTACAACGACTCAATTGCGTTGAGACGGTGCAAAGTCCAAGAGACTAAGCCATCACATCCCTCAAGCAGCCTGAGAGGACAGTCAAAAGTTGTCAGTTTCCCTTTAGCAAAACTGAAACAATTCGTGTTGAATGAGATTAGGTCACAGCCTGGAGCAAAATGAAGCCAGACGTTCAATACCCTTCTCGATAATCGCATCGGAAGTGGCATAACTGAGCCTGACGTAACCTTCGGCTCCGAATGCATGACCAGGCACAACCGCTACTTTCGTCTCTTCCAAAAGCCGAGTCGAAAACTCGTCCGACGAAAGACCAAAGGATGATACATTGGGGAAAAGATAGAAGGCGGCTTCTGCACGCTCACAGGTAACACCCTCGATGGCGTTGAGTCCTTCAAGCAACTTGAGCCGGCGACGATCAAAATGCTCCAGCATTTCACGCACGGCAGCTTGAGACTCCTCAGGATGTTCCAAGGCGGCAAGGGCCCCATACTGGGCAAAGGTCGTGGCGTTTGAAGTGGTTTGGCTCTGGAGGTCGGCAACGGCCTTGGCTACCGTATCATTGGCCACGAGAGTACCGAGACGCCAGCCTGTCATCGAATAAGTTTTGCTGAAACCCGCCACGGTTATAACGCGTTCGGCAGCCTCGGGTCCGAAAGAGGCCGGGCTATGGTGAGTGACTCCGTCGTAGAGAAGGTATTCGTAAATCTCGTCCGACATAACGTAAAAGTCGTGCTCTATCGCCACCTCGACAAGAGCTTGCATCTCCTCCTTTGAATAGATGGCTCCCGTGGGATTGGAAGGGCTATTAAGAACAAGCATGCGAGTGTTTGGAGTGACTGCTGCGCGAAGCTGATCGGGAGTGACCTTAAAACCCTGATCGTCCCCGGCGAAGATGAACTTAGGCTCCGCTCCTGCAAGCTTGACCATCTCGGGATAGCTCACCCAGTAGGGAGCGGGCACGATAACTTCATCGCCGGGACTACAGGTAGCGAGAATCGCGAGGTAGCAGGAATATTTACCACCCGGACTGACCACAACCTGCGCAGGTCGAACCTCAGCAATACCATTTTCTTCGACATATTTTTTAGCCAAAAGTTCGCGAAGGTCTGGCAAGCCTGCGGCGGGAGCGTACTTAGTTTTACCATCGGCAAGAGCCTTAGCGCAGGCTTCTTTAATGAATTCTGGGGTATCGAAGTCGGGTTCGCCCGCCCCGAAACCACAGACATCTTCGCCTGCGGCCTTTAGTGACTTAGCCTTGGCGTCTACTGCCAAGGTCGGTGACGGCGAAACATTCAGCGCCCAAGTGGAAAGTGAATTAGTTTTCATATAAAAGGAATGGTTTTTAAAGGAGAGAAGAAAACGGGCAAGCCGTTTTCACTTTCTCATTCAATCGATTGCAGTAGTTCTTCGGACACCTTTGGCGTCTCGTTCAGTCCGGCTGGCGTAAAGACCTCCCTCCCCAGGTCCAGATCAGTCGCCGCCGCAATAACGGTAAAACGTGTTCTTGAGCTGGTGAGAGCATCGCGAAAGTCCAAAGTCTTTGCAATCCAGGTCTCCCCGACCTTTTTGAGGCTGACGAGGCCGAAGGTCTTGTCCGGGACTCCGCGACGACCGAAGAACTCAACCCGCAGCGGGGCTTCATAGACATCGTCCAAAGCAAGACGAATTTTTTTCAAAGCAGGAACGGCTTCACTCGCCCATGCAGGCGGCGAAAACTCGAACAAGTGAGAAGGTCTGCCAATCACTCTGCCCGACTTTTGGTACTTAGCATCCCAAAAAACAAAGGGCATCATGAGGTCGAAAAGCGTGTGTCCCATACCTTGCGCCAAGGGCTGGAACAAATCTGTATTTACCAATTGCTTGGATTCGTTGCCATCAAAAGCATTCAGCCACGCCTCAGGCTCGGGACCATTACGCAGAAGATAAGCTTTTCGCTTTTCATTGGTCGAGGCCATGAGATCTAGTCGAATCAAACCATGCCCGAAGGCAAGTCCGCAGAGCGAACCTTCGCGTGAGCTTACTTCACCCCGTCTCGGATAATGCTCCAAACGAAACTGTAAAAGATATCCATGATGAAAGTCTTCGGCTGCAGGGTTTATGCCATGGAACTTACGAAAGCGATCCAATCGCTCGTTAGCTTTCTCCGGAGTGAGAATCTTGGCAAATCCCCGAGCGGGGAAAACCTTTGGTTGCGCCGATGCAACGGCAAGGGCTACGAACCAAAAGGTTAAAAGTAAAAGCCTCCGCAGCAAAGTTCGCAGGCATGAAATCATTTCAATAAGCTTGGGAAACATTACCGAATCGATTTGCATCGAGGATTAGCCTCGATGATCCATTCAACCTCAATTCGCTTACTCGGGAATGATCGAAGCATTCCCCTCCGGAATCAAGGTGGGAGTTGAGTTTGCCTCAGGAACCGGTGCAGAAGCATTCGCTTCAGGCACAGGGGGAGGCGGAGGAGCGTCGGGCAAAGGATCCGTGTCGATCGGTTCGGGAATCGATGGTGTTTCGGCAGAACCGAGACCTGCGGAAGAACCGGGGACTAATGCGGGCGAAGCTCCACCCGTTCGCTGCAAACCATCTTCCTTGGCTTCCATCTGGTAAAAGACGTATAGGGTGAAAGACAGTATGAAAAAGCCCAAGACGCTCCAAACCGTCATCTTTGTTAATTGAGCGCCTGAACCAGCTCCAAGCACTTGGTCGGCAGCACCACCACCCAGAGCGGAACCCATGCCGCCGGAGGTGCGTTGCAACATCACCAGAAGGATGATCAACAGGCACAAAAGAATAAGAACTGTGGTAACAAAAACTATCATAGCAATAAGGTAGAAGAGAGCACTATGGCTCTCTTTTCAACAAAGGCAATCCTGTTTGAAGACTTATGCGCCTAAGCCCGAAACGATACGGCGGAGGTCATTCTCGTCCGCAAAAGGTATGATTAGCTTACCTTTGCCAGCCCCATTTGCGGTTACTTTTGATTCAACGCCGAGCCGAGAAGCGACCCTATCTGCAATTTCACGAAAGCCCGGATTCAAGTGAGAACCACCGGTTCTACGAAAGGTCGTCTTGCCTGAACTCGAACGCAATCCTTCTACTGC
>Ga0209362_1002193_pt1 | contig 14732 bp, 14 predicted proteins | sample SaaInlV_165m_DNA_FD_184680 | JGI IMG/M metagenome (GOLD analysis project Ga0209362, IMG submission 184680) | Marine microbial communities from expanding oxygen minimum zones in the Saanich Inlet - Saanich Inlet SI037_S3LV_110m_DNA (SPAdes)... | ecosystem: Environmental > Aquatic > Marine >...
AATAATTGAAGACCTAACGATTGTTTTCCACTGAAATTTGTTTTTGTAGCCAGGCCCGGGCCGTTTGTCGGGTGGAACTGTTCCTATGGGCCCAGAGGTCGGTGTGGGTGTGAATGACCGGACCGTCGGGAATATCGAAAATCCTTCCCACGGGTACGGGCAGAAAGGTGAAGGCTCCGAGCTGGAGGTGTTCCTTGAGGTAGTCGTTGGCGCTCCCACATACCAGGGTAGGGCGTCCCTTGAGGCGGGCGAGGCGCTTGAGAGCCGATGCGCGGTCACTTTTGGGATAACCCCATTTCCTGTGCCCGTCGAAATGGTCGTGGGCAATCATTCCTTTCCAAAAGGCGGCAATTTCATTGTCCGCCAAGCCAATGTATCCACAGGCTATGGCCCCGCGGGAGAATCCGCAGATAAAGAGGTTGTCGGGGTCCCCCCCGAATTCCTTGCAGATTCGTGGGAGGTTCAATTTGCAATAATCGATGGTGGCTTGGCGGTCGCCCCACCACTTTACGGTATTCTCCTTCTTGCCTTTTTGAATATAGGGCATGGAGACCCAAATGAACCCTTTGCCTCCACTCAGGCCGTAGCCTAAATTCGCTCCCTTGACCTCTCCGGTCGATCCGCAAGCGGGGAACTTGTTGCCGGTGTACTCAACCAATACGGGATAAGTTTTTCCCTTTTGCCAATCAGTCGGCAGGTAGAGGGAATGATATACCTGAGTTCCTTCGTACTCGGGGGCGACTTGCCTGATCCGCCTGCCCGGGGCGGGAGCCTCCTGTGTCATCTTGGGAGTCACCAGATCTTTGGCTGGTTGCGATTTGGCCGTAGAATGCAAATGCCCGTTCCATAGCAAAGCGATGGGAATAAGGATTCTCACTAATGGAGTCATGGAGACATATTCTAGATACATTGCCTTGCTGGTCGATTCGATTCGACCAGCGAAGGGACATTCCCGAATCAAGGACGGTCGGCAAAATCAGGATTTGGCCAAGGCGACTACGATCTCCTGCTTCGACTTAACGACACCACCTGGTTGCTCGAGAGTGATGACGAATACGGTTGGCTGGGAGACTTGTAAGGTGTTGCGGATCGGAATAACCGCTGTTTCGCTCCCGGTCGGGATGTCGAAGACGCCACCGTCGACTGGAAGTTCGTCTCGTTCGGGGTCCACGATCCAGAGCTGATATTGGTTTTTGGTCGGGTCGTTTATCGGCAGGTTGACGAGGGACATGTAGCCTTCCTGACGATCATCGTTCCAGATGACTTCGCCGCTAATATCCTCATATGTGTCGCTGGCAGGGGAGAAAGCCAGACGTTGAGTTTCGGGAGCAACCCTAACCAGTTCTTCAAGTTTTTGAGCGGCAGTCAATTCGGGAGCCTGTACCAGTGTGTCAACATCGGGAAGGTTGAAGAAGAAAAGCAGGCATGCCGCCGCCGCCCAACCCAGCCAGGGTAAAATGGAAACAATTTTGGTAGGTGATGAGTCCCTTGCTTCAATTTTTGTAAAAGCTGGTATCGTGGATTTGAGACGAGTCACTAGTGAAGAGGGCAACGGGCAGGTTTCAGAGTTTTCAATCTCAAGTTCCACGCTGATCCAATCAAAATCACTTGATTTTTCGGACTGTTGGTCCTTCACAAGCTTTTTCCATTCCTTGACTTCTTCCAAGGACAAATCCCCAAGTGCGCGACCTGCGTCAAGTTCTTCGAAGCGATCGTAGGTTTCTGCGGTACTCATAGCTTCGGATTTTTCTGTTGGGTGAAATCCTTGAGTAATTTCCGTGCATCAATCAACCCCCTCCTCAAGCGAGTTTTCACAGTGCCGAGAGCCAACCCGGTTTCTTTAACTATTTCCTCGTGTGTCATTCCTTTAACGAAATGAAGGGAAAAAAGTTCCCGAGTTTTTTCGGGTAGTTGTTCGAGAGCTTTCCACAGAAGTTCTCTATCCAAACCAGTTCCGGCTATTGGAATAGCGGAGGATGCTTCAGGGGCACTTTCCAAATCAGTAAGCATGGGAAGCCTGCTTTGCTTGCGTTGCCAGTCAATTGATCGGCGACGGGCAATCATGCCAATGAAGGTAGACTCGCGGGCGACTTCCGGATTGTATGTGCCGGCTTTTTGCCAGACTTCGGTGAAGATTTCCTGACATGTCTCCTCCGCGTCATTACGTTCGTTTATGCGACGGCAAACTATGCTCCAAACGAGTGGTCCATACACGTTAATGCACCTCTTCATCGCTTGTCCGTCCCCTTTTGCGACGAGAGGGAGCAAGGATTCGTCCGCGTTTGATTGTGAGCCCTCGGAAGCAACGATTCCGAGCGCGAAGTGAAAGGAATCGATATTGGAAAAGAGGATGAAGTTGCGCAAATGCATGCTAAGAAACTAGCCGACATACTAACATTGATGAAGATGTCATCAATGAAAATAGATCGGTTGTTTTCCATTGATCAACGGCCGAAGCGTGCACGTTCCGGAACCTGCATGATGTAGGAATCCACGATCCGGTCCTCTCGTTGCTCGAGTTCTCTTAGCAGATCACGAAAGACGTTACGTGATTTCCATGCTTCTGATGCAAGCTGTGCTACCGGTTGATCGTCGAAGATCACGTTTCTTAACTTGTTGCTCTGAGAAGAACTGACGAATCTGGAATACTTGGTAAGAAACTCATTTCCGCGTAGGATATAATTACGCCAGCTCGCTTCATATTCACCTTTGTTGTAAATCTGTGAACTCTCTTCCAAGGTATTTTGAACGAAAAGAATGGCATCTACCGTGGAGATATCCTTTTCAGGCAATTCCATAGGGTCAGGGATTACGGAACCGATTGCGTTGATGAGCCCGTTGAATGCTTCCGAATCTGATTCCAATATTCTTATGCCACTGATTCTAGAAAATTGGCCATCTACTTGTGTGAGATAAATCGGAGCTCCATGTATTGCCCTAAGCTTGTTGTACGGCTTTGGGTTTTGGCTTACGTGTTTGCCGACAATCACATGCCGGGCAAGGACTCCATAAAGTGCTTCGGCACCCGATTTACCGTGGTTTTGGACTAAGGCTTTGTAAGGTTCTTTCTCCCACGCTTCATTGACGGGGGCAAATATCGTGTACAGAGATTTGGATGATGCCAAAGGAAGATCTAAGCCTGTCTCTTTCAGCAAGCGGACCAAAGTGCTGAATCTCTTTTCCTTTTTTAGCATTTCAAGCAGGCTGCTTTCAGCTGGCAATATGACGGAATCAATCACGTGAATGATGCCGTTCGCACAGGGTATGTCCGTTTCTGTGATTTTCGCACCGTCTATGGTGGCATGTTTGCCTTGGAGCTTGTAATTCAACTGTTGTCCAAAGGCGCTGAATGGTGTCACATCGGATACCCCCAGACTACGGCGCCCACCCGATGATTTGCCGTATGCATATACGCTTTCGGTGATGTGGTGCTTGATAATGTCTTCTAGACGCTCGTCGTTTTCAGGGAGGAAAAGTGATTCGAGGACTTGAGGTGGAAGTTTTTTAAATGCATCGTCCGTCGGAGCAAAGGTCGTATACAAACCATGCATGTTTTGAAAGAGTTTGCCCTGACGACTAGCTGTGATCGCCTTGGTGAATATCGTAAACCTTCCATCCTTTTGAAGACGCTGAAATAAGTCATCCGTCGTAGGAGTGAGCACTGTGTCGATTAGGTAGATGACCCCATTAGAGCAGGGTAATACTTCGCCTAAAAATCTGGCATCACCAATCTTTCCCTTCTTATAATTTACAGTGAGAAATTGACGGGTAGTCATCCGAAGCAAAGAATATTTTTCTATGAAAACGGGAGCTTCCGAAGTCTCTTTGACGTGAAACCCAAAAACTTCCTCCAAGCGGTCGTCATTACGAGGGTCAAGCAGTGTCTGCACAGTTCCCTCGGGCAACTTCTTGAATGCTGCATCGGTGGGAGCGAACACTGTGTAACTGGTGCTGGTGCTTTCGGATAAGGTTGATCCAACACCCGTTTTTTCTAGTAATTGGAGAAAGCTTGATAACTCCGCCATTTCCCGAATCGTTCGGCCAATGGTTTTGGCTTCGGCAGGATTCGCGGATTGTAGGATGGAAGAAAATATCGAAAGGGAGGCGACGAGAGTTACGGAGAATCTAGTAAAGATTTTCATGGAGAGGAGGTGAAAAAATATGATGTATTTGTGGAAAAAAATAAACGCGGACTCCCTATTAGCGGAAGTCCGCGTTACCATTTGGATTAATTTAAATTAGTTTGTGGAGGCGAGAACATGATCAAAAGCCCTTCTCATGATCCAAGCTTGGGAAGTTGGGCAATGTTCGGCTGCAGCCTTGTGGAGGGCGGTCCTGATGGTCTTGGAGGCTACCGGGCAAGCTGAAGAAGAACATTGGCCGAGAACATCTTTTCCTGCTTTCATATACAATACTGCTGCTTGAGCGTGATGACCGGAGTTGAACATGGGCACACCTTTGTGAATGGCTTGTTTAATGATGTGGTTGGTATTTCCGGCAACCTTCTTGGGTGCGGGGAGCAATACTGCGTCAATCACGTGAATGATTCCGTTGGAAGTCTTGATGTCGGCCTTGACCACCTTGGATTTGTTGATCATCAGGGTTTTGCCGGAAGGCTTGATCGTAATTTCCGAACCATTGACGGTTTTGGCGGAATCGAGCTTGGCGGCTTTCTTCGCCTTAACCTTGCCTGGTACGACATGATAGGTGAGGATATCAACGAGTTTTTGCTTGTTTTCAGGTTTGAGAAGAGTTTCGACGGTGCCTTTGGGCAACTTGGCAAAAGCGTCGTCGGTTGGGGCGAAAACCGTGAAAGGACCTTCACTCTTAAGGGTATCGACCAAGCCGGCTGCTTTAACGGCGGCCACGAGGGTCTTGAAGCTCCCTGCCTCGACCGCGGTGTCGACGATGTCTTTCTTTGGTGCAGCCGTAAGTACGGAAGCGAACATTAATATGGAGGATACGATAACTATTGTTTTTTTCATTTTGATTAAGTTAGGTGTTTGAGATTAGATATGGAAAGAAATGTCACTATTAAATATTCGTCGTTTCTTAAGTCTTGGATTCAAATAAAATCAGAAATTTGCAAAAATGACTATTTTGAGGAGGCTAGACCGTCAGATTTGTTATCTAAATCAGGATCTTGAGGATCAACGGCAGCGGATTTCTTGGATACGTTTGGAACCAAAACAGCATCGATGACATGTATGATACCGTTGGAAGTCTTTATATCGGCTTTGATGACTTTGGCGTGATTAACGTGCAATACACTCGATTTGACGGCAAGTTTGAGAGATCCGCCGCTTGTGGGTTGAGCCGAATCCAATTTCATTGCTTTCTTCAACTTAACTTTTCCCGAGACAACGTGATAGGTGAGAAGCAACTGGAGCTTATCCTTGTTTTCGGGTTTGAGTAGGTTCTTCAATGTCTCGGGCCAAAACTTTTTGAATGCCTCGTCGGTAGGGGCGAAAACCGTGAAAGGACCATCGCCTTTGAGAGATTCAACTAGATCCGCTTTCATTACGGCCGCTACAAGCGTAGAAAAATTGCCGGCTTCGATTGCCGTATCTACGATATCCATCTTTGGTGCACCCGTAAGTAGTGGGGCCAGAAAGAGAAAGGAAAGAAGAGAGAGAATTTTTTTCATGATAGACGATAGAGTTGAAAATATTAAATGGTTAAAGATGAGTATTCGTTCGTTTTTTGGTTTTGGATTCAAAAAAAGTAATTTTTTTTCAAAAAGTCCTTTTTGCCTTGGAAATGGAGGAGATCGGCTCTTCTGAAGCCAATTCTACTTTGCCGATTCTTTCGCGAAAGGTTGTCCTTTCGTTCCCTACTCTAGCAAATGCGCTTACTTCGCACCCTTGTGGAGAAGCGTAGCTTTAAATAAAGCCCCGTGGGCTTTCCCCATCCGAGCTTTGCGGGTTTTAGGTGTTCCGAAAAGGAAACCTACTCCGCCTTTTTCATTTGGTATTCCAAATCGAAACGGCTGGAAGCTTGGTTCCGAAATTTCTTCAGAGCGGGGTTGTAGGTGTAGACCTTAATCTTGTTCTCGGTTGGTTCGAAGACCATGTAGCGCAGCCAGGATTCTCCTCCGTTATGCATGCCTTGGTAGTCGCTCAGGACTTGGTGAACCTCATTGCCGTGATCACCCTGGGAAGTGAGAACCGCTTCGCCACTTGCATGCCCGCAAAGAACCATGAAGATATTTTTGTGTTTACTGACTAATTTTTGCCAGATTGCTTCCCCCGCGTTTCCCTTTATCTTGTATCCTAATTTTTCGAACCTTTTTCCATTCGCTCTCATGTAGGCATGCGTCAGAACAATGACGCGATGGTCTGGGTGCTCTGCGACCACTTTGTTCGCCCAATCGAGGACTTCGTTGCGTGGTTTGCATTCGAGCGACACGATTAAAAACTTCATTCCGGCGGACTCGAAGTGGTACCAGGAATTGTCATGGCGTTTGGGATCGAAAGTGCCGCCGAACTCCTTTGTCTTGGCAAATTTTTCGCGCGGAAAATATTTATTGAAGTGGGTGGTCCGGTTCACGGCGATGTCCCCGCCGTATTTGTTGTTCGACTTTTGGAAACCCATATCGTGGTTTCCCAAACACAAGCAGTAGGGCACATGACCATCCAGTATGGACATGGCCTCCTTTGCGATGGCCCACTCCTCGGGTGCATCGGCCTGAACGATATCTCCCTCGTGAACGAGAAAAGCGATGTTGAGCCGCTTATGATTATCTTTTACCCAACGGGTTTGCTCGAAAAAGTAACGTCGCAAATCCCCATTGCCCCACTTCTTGGAAAGCTTCAGTCGGGTGTCACAGTAGAATTGTGTGTCCGGCAAGACCGCGAGGGTGAATGATTTTCCATTCTTCAGATCCTGTGATTCCGAAGCATCCTTTTCTACCGCGAAGGATAGTTGGCTGAGCGGAGCGAATAGAAATAAAAGTGCAAAAAAGATTTTCATTGGGAATTAGTTTTTGGGCAGTGAAATCAATTGACCCATGAAACGGCTCGGTGGAGTTAACCGCAACGAAAAGAAAAACGATGGCTTGCGAGCAGATCAAACTGGCCGGGCATCGGCAGGGGCAGGCGCTACTTCTGCTTCTTTTGGCGCTTTGGCTTGGGTGGGGCGTGGTTGTGGTCCTTGGTAACCAACGCCCGATTGTAGATCTCGCCGGGACGAACCGGGGTGTGAGAGGTTTTGGCATGGGCAACCAACTGCTCAAGTATCTTCGGGTTCGTCGCGGCGACGTTCTTCTTCTCTTCGATGTCTTTGGCGAGGTCGTATAGCTCCCAGATACCCTTGCCTTTCTGGTAGGCCTTCCAGTTTTTCATACGGACTGCCGTCTGATCATTGTATTCCCAGTACATGAACTCATGCTGCTGTTGACCGTCTTTGCCGAGAAGGGTCGGCAAAAATGAGAGGCCGTCGGTCTTCGGGCACTCGGCTTTGGTGGCTTCCGCCAGGGTTGGCATGACGTCGGGAAAATAGAGGAGGTGGTCGCTGACTGAACCGGCCTTGATTTTTCCGGGCCAACGAGCTAAGAACGGCACTTTGAGACCTCCTTCGTACAGAGAACCCTTGCCGGCTCGAAAACGCTCGCCTTTGGCCACATTGAAGTTGGGGCCGAAGAAGCCATGGGGTCGTTCTTTGGAGGCGAAATAGGCCTGGCCACCGTTGTCGCCGCAGAGGATGATTAGGGTGTTGTCGTCGATTTTGAGTTCCTTGAGCAAGTCTATGACGGCACCCAACTGACGATCGACCATGTGCATGAAAGCCGCGTACACCTTGGCGTCGTTGAGGTTTTGCTGACCGGCCTGCCAGTCTTTGTCTTTGAATAGACGCCATGACGGATCGTCCTCATCGATGCCCCAAAGACCATGGGGTGGCGTCCAGGGCAGATAGCAGAAGAAGGGCTTTTTCTTGTTGGCTTTGATGAAGTCCATGGACGCAGTGAAGATGGCGGTCTGAGCATGCGTCTCACCATCATAATACGTCTTGTTGGGATTGCTCTCGAGTGGCACTTCCTCGCTGTTTCGGACGAGATAGCCGGGGTAGAAGGTGTGCGCGTGGACTTGGTCGTAGTAGCCGAAGAACTCGTCGAAACCGTGCTTTTCGGGTACACCGGAGGTGCCGCGACCACCGATGCCCCATTTGCCGAAACCGCCGGTGGCATATCCGCGAGTCTTCAACATGCTGGCGAGAGTCGGTTCATCGGCTCGTATGGGGGCGTAGCCGTTGTTGACGCGCATGGTCATGTGCCCCGCATGGAGTCCGGTCAGCAGAGAGCAACGGGTCGGACCGCAGACCGGGGCGCCAGCGTAGGCATTGGTGAAACGCATGCCTTCGGTCGCAAGCTTGTCGATGTTAGGCGTCAGCAGGTCCCTATGACCCATGTGCCCCGATTCGAAGTAACCCCATTCGTCTAGCATCAGGTAGATGAGGTTCGGCTTGTCGTCCGCGGATATCAGGATCGGAAGGAGAAGAAATATTGGCAGTCGGAGAATCATGGTTGATGAGTTTTGGGGGCAGGAGAATTAGAAATCAACAAACAGTTCTTCATCGTACACCGCAACTAAATCATCAAAGAATCCTTTCTTTGAAGTTAGGAAAGGCTCACCTTTTTATTGCTCGTCAAAATTTATACCAGAAGCTTCATCCGTAAGCCTGGGGCATCGTATATGTTGAGTTTTCCTTCCATGATCTTGTAATCTCCGTAAAAGACCTTTTTTCCAAAGGTTTAATGAATCTTTTTACCAATTACTTGGTCATAAGTTTATTTGTGAAACAGAAATTTTTTCACCTACTTTAATTTTTTTGGAGCTGTTGATTCTTTCTAGCTGAATTTCGGTCAGTTTCTTGCCTCTTTTCTACGACGCGCCCGTAAACGATGTTCCCTTCATTGTCCCTCCCCGAGGGCCTGAAGTTGATCATCTTAAAGCGGTTCTCCAAAGAACTCGGATCATCGGATAAGAACCACTGACCATCCTGCAAGACCCCGTCATCCAAATGCAGCACCCACTCCTCATCATCGACACGAAACCGCAACAGAATCTGGCTCGTAGTGGTGATGGTAAGACCCCTGAAGGTCTCTGTTTTGACCTTCGCCTCGGCGGAAACGAACTTAATCTTTGCCTTCGGATCTGGGATCTGCTCTCTCATGATTCGGAATGAATGGCGTATGGTGATGTTCCTCTGGCGAAACTTGCCCAAGAGTCGCTGAGTGTCGTCAGCGGAGAGCGGTAGTCCCAGCTTGCTCATTTGCCGCTTTCTATGTCGATTGGTTGAATAGCATTGGGCGTAGGCAACCGGGTCATCTGCTGCAATAGAGTTGAGAACCTCCCTGCAGAGCTTTTCGATCCCATCATCTGCCGCTGCACTAAAAGAACAGCATGCCATGGCTAAGACTAAGGCTGCGAATATATGTTTCATTAGTAGTTATTCCTTATTTTGTTTTTTGTCGGCCGAACTGGGGGCTGTTTGTGGGTTCAAAAAGGTAAAACAATCCTTATCCAAATTTCCTGACACAATCCCTTCAGAGCGTCATTTTCAAATTCATTGAACCAAGGTAGGGTGGGGTATGCTTTCTGTTAGTCTCCCTGGAAATTTTTGTTTTTTTTGGCAAGTTCCCGAAGGTAATTCGCTTCCTTCGAGTCCACGGCCCAAGCACAATGGGTCCATTCATAGTGCTGAATGAAATAATTGAAGGATGGCTTTGGTTTACCGACCTTTGAATTAACGATCTCCTGTGCTTGGACGATGACCAAATAGGTTCCGCAAGTTAGAATCGGCATCGGTTTGATTCGCCGGGGCGGTAACCCGAGGGCGTTTATGTCTGCGTTGACCGAAGAAAAAAGAGCTCTGGTGCGTAGCCTCCCCTTGAAATTGGCGACGACCTTGACTTTGTCGTGCACCATGCAAGCCCCGGTGAAAGTGCATCCATTGATTTCGACTACCGCAAGGTAATCGTTGGCCGCAAACAAGGCGGCGAGTTGCTTTTTGGAATCTTCAGACAATCCGAGTTGTTCTTCTGCAAAGCAGAATGCAGGGAAAAGGGGCAAGGCTAACAGGAGTAGTATTTTTTGCATGTGATTCAATTTACGATGTGTAATTTCGGTGCTTAGGCCCTCGATCATTCTCCTTCAATCTCTAAATTTTTGAGTGCCCAATCTATGGCGTTTTCCATACCAAATAACATTCTCCGATCGATATACTGGCTGTAGATAACAGGATTTTTTAATAATGGGACATTTACTTTGGCTAATTTCTTAGCGAGTTTTTCCACTTTTTCGTACTCTGAAAGGATTGTATTCCTCGCCTCTTCATTGCTCAAACCATCATACAATGGAAATGATTCATCATTAATTTTCTCAATCACTTCTCTTTCAGCTTTAAGCAAGTAAACATTATCAATAAGGCTTTCCGCTGAGTTCTCTCTAAAACGTAGAACTGCATTAGCACTCAGATTGGCAATTGAGGAACGTTTATTCTCCGCCTCAGATGGTATGATTTCACTCAACTGCCTTATAGATTCAAATAACTCGCCAGAATTCATACCCGATGGTACCAAAAATCCTCTAATTTTTGCTGCAACTGGGTGGATTCCGCTGGCGATGAGTGCTTCCTGTCTTAAAAGTGCTGCTTGAAAACGGTAATCCTCATAATTCTCACGATGGGTAATCTCTTCTAAGACCTCGATTGCAGTATCATTTCTCCCTGCATTCAACAATTGAACTAAATAGCTCATAGCGGCATAACTATTATCGGATTCCAGTGAATAAAACCGTTCACTGTGGTGCAGCTTTTCAGCATCTGAAAACTCCGAGAAATTTGCAGCAAGGTAATGTATGTAGGGATTATCAGGGTCTAACTTGATTGCATTTCTAAATAACTCAGGATCTTCTAGCAGTATTCCTACCATTGCATTTGCTTCCGAATTTCCATTTCTTTTATCCAGCCATTCGAGTATTTCATCCTTTGGGATTTCCCCAATCATTTGCTCATAAATGTGATCTTTTGGGGTCAGTATCTTCTCAGGTTCTTTTTTAGAAACTTGAATCAATGAATCTTTTTTATCATTCATTCTTTGCTCAGGTAAGATCGATTGCTTTTCTTTTGGCTGAACTTTTGATTCGACGGCAGTATCTTCAACGACTTTTTCGCTAGCATTATGATACAACTGGTCGGACAAAATCATTGCGACCAGTCCGCCCAACACCAAAGCAATTAAATGGGTAAAGATATATCTTTTCATAATTTCCAAAAACTTGATTCCTTATTTCCAGACATAGGAATCATTGACCAACTCACGGTAATGAAATGTCATAGTATTTAAGAGCTCCTTGTATTTGGTTGGATTCGTCTCTGCCAAGTTATGGCTCTCATCAATATCCTGCGAAAGGTCAAAGATCTGGAAGTCAGACAAAGTGGCACCCTTGGCTTGTGACATATTTTTCTGGTTAATTGTTTTGGTCTTGGGAAAATTCATCCTGGCTGTCTTCGTGTAGATGGAAAGCTTGGTGTTGTTTATGGCTTCAAAAAGGTAAAACACTTCTTATCTAAATTTCCTGACACAATTCCTTCAGAGAAATCTTCGTTTTACTTTTGAGAGGGGAATGTAACCAAGGTCCGCTTTCTTAATAGAGCTGCCGTTGCAGCGAGGAGCAAGGATTTTGTTTTCATATGACACCTAAAGTTTTTTTAGTTTGTTGCTGAGGGTGTTTCTTGAACATAAATTCCCTTCAATTATTTTTGAGATTTGTTGACTTCAGCCTGCCATTTTTGCAGGTCTTTTAATAAGTCTTGTTTTATTTCAGGGTACCCAGAACTAAGATCTTTACTTTCTCCCGGATCTTCTTCCAAGTCGTATAAGAAGGTACCTTTCAGAACTTCAACTCTTTTTTCAGGCTTGCCGGCGCTTGGATCTCTCTCATTGATTAAGAGCTTCCATTTCCCTTTGCGGATTGCCTTTTGGTAAGGTGTATCCCAATAGAGGGCACGACGCTCAGTATCTAACTGTTCTCCGTTAAACATGGGGCTTAAGTTGATGCCATCGACATTCTTTGGAATTTCACTACCAGTCATGGCACAAATCGTTGGATGCAGGTCTAAAGCGCTAACCATTGCATTGGATACCACATTCGCCGTTTTGATATCAGGATGTGAAATAATCATTGGAACACGCAGGCCACCTTCAAAACTAGTACGCTTGCCACCTTTCAATACCCCATTATTGGCATATATGGTGAGACAACCACCATTATCTCCAATAAAAACAATAATGGTTTTGTCGGCAATTTTAAGAGTCTCCAATTCATCTAAAAGCAAGCCGATTTCACGATCCAAATAATAGAGTTGACCAAGATAATATTGACGGCCTTGTGGATGATTCGGGAAATCAAATTCTTCACGCCATTTAAATTTATCTTCGTTAGTATTTTTAAAATCAGGGATAGGCTTTAGATTTTTTTCCTTTAGGTAGGACTTGGGCAGTTGGTTGATGTAATGATGAACCGCATTAAATGAGAGAAAAAGGTGGAAGGGCTCATCCTTATGCTTACGCACAAAACCCCGGCCTTGTTCACCGAAGAGCTCAGTCGTAAAACCTTCCACATCTACATGCTTGTCCTGAACATACATGGGACCGGCACGGTAAATCTTTTTTTCACTAGCCTTGTTGTGTATTAAATAGTGCTTAGTGCCACCCGAAAAACCATAAAAGCTATCGTAACCATGATTGAGTGGAAACCCTCTATGCTTGGGTTGATCATTTCGGCCATGATGAAATTTTCCCACATAGCCCGTCTTATAAGCATTGGCTTTCAGAGATTCACCTATGGTGATAAACTTGGGGTCATCAAGTCCCTTGCCTTGATACCAGTAAATCCCCTGACGTTGCTGATAAGCACCTGTTGCTAAGCCAATTCTCGAAGCATTGCATATAGGAGATGTTGCATAGCCATTAGTAAAGCGAATCCCCTTTTTGGCAATGCGATCAATATTGGGGGTCTGCACATCATCAGCCAAACCTGTGCAGGATAAATCCGCATAACCCAAATCATCGGCCATGATGACAATGACATTGAGCTTATCTTTTTCTGCCGCGAAAATACTGCATGTCAGCAATAACAAGATGGCTAATATTTTTTTCATGAGTACCTTTTTAAAACCTTTCGCTTTAAACATTTTTCAAGCTTCATAATTTCTGAAGCAGCTAGTAAATAAGGGCCGGTTCCGTGTTGATCGTGGGTTACCCGGGGACGCTTAAAGAAGTATTGGACATCTTCGGACAGATCGAACGCTTAGGAGATACTCTCTATCCCCAGATGGAATGGGCCGTGGCGTTGGCGTCGGCAAAGCGGTCGCCGCCGGCTCCGGCATCCTGGAGCATGGTGGTCCAGAGGTTGGCCAGTGGAGTGTCTTTATTTGGGGCGAACCGGTGCTGACCGTGGGTAAGTCCTTTAAACCCGCCTCCGGTCAGCAGGCAGGGTACATTAGTGTTGCGGTGAGCCGTACGTAAGCCTCCACCGCAGTAAACCAGGCTGTTGTCGAAGAGAGTGCCTCCGTTGGGATCCATGGGGTCCTTGGCGGATCGCAACTGGTCAATAAAATCGGAGTACAATTCCATCCACTTGCGGGTGCGTCGAAGATTCAGTTCATGAAGGGAGGAATTGCTTCCGTAGTGAGAAAGTGTGTGAGGCGTGGAGGAAATATCCATGCTTTTGAGCAGGCCGGCATCGGGCATGCGGTAGGTCACCACACGTGTGGTATCGGTTTTCCAGGCCGCGAGAATGAGTTGCTGCATGGTACGGATTGCTTTTTCACCGTGGGAACCGCTGGCCAAAACCTGACTATCATTGGGAGCCTTCATTGTGGTCTTTGGATAGGGAACATCCAACCATTCTTCCTCGCGGCTAATCGTTAGCTCGATGTCTCGGATACTGGTGGTGTATTCTTCGAGTTTTTCCCTGTCATCCCGATCAAGAATTCTTTTGGTGGAACTGCTCTCGAATTCGAGGATGTCAAATATGCTCTTTCGTTGTTTGAGGGTATTGAGGACTTCTTCCTTGGAAACATTACCCCCGAATAAGCGTTGATAAACCTCGAGGGGGGAATCGAAGCCAGTCAAGGGACTGCCATCTTCACGATAGGATATAGCCACACCTCCATGTCCATTTCCGGTGTCACTTTTTGGACAATTAAGCTGCAGACTCTGATAGCGGGTATCCTTTCCCAAATGAGCAGCCGCTACCTGATCGCAGGATATACTGTTGTGCCGAGCTTTTCCCGGGAAACCGATCACATTGGCACAGGTAAGAACCGCTTCACTTCCTTCATGCGGCTGTTTGTTTTGCATGTTGGAAAAGTTGGATACCAGAGTGGTGTGACGGAGGTTTTTCTTAATCGGGTCCCAGCCGGGTGGCAAAGAAATGTCTGCCAGCGAGCCGGAATCTTGCGGATAAAAGTGTCTTTCCATATGACCATGGCCCATGGACATCCACAGCAGCCGTTTCGGTGTGCCACCGGCCAGAGTGCTATTCGTGGAGGCTTGGAGTGCAGCCGGTAAAAGACTGCCAAGAAAGGGGAGGGTGATCGCTTTGGCACCGTTGCGGAGAAAGGATCTGCGGCTGGAACTGGTGGAGAGGTTCATAATGTTTCTCGAATGTTAATGATTATAATATGTCTCTGAAGTAAGATTCTTATCAATTGTAATTGGTTATGAC
>Ga0209362_1002210_pt1 | contig 14660 bp, 14 predicted proteins | sample SaaInlV_165m_DNA_FD_184680 | JGI IMG/M metagenome (GOLD analysis project Ga0209362, IMG submission 184680) | Marine microbial communities from expanding oxygen minimum zones in the Saanich Inlet - Saanich Inlet SI037_S3LV_110m_DNA (SPAdes)... | ecosystem: Environmental > Aquatic > Marine >...
ACGCGTCGTGCTGGCTTTTGTAGGGATCGGGCATGAGCAGGCACACGTTCTGGCCGATCACCTCTGCGGCCGAGTAGCCGAAGATTCCCTCCGCCATGCGGTTGAAGGATTGGATATGACCACGCTTGTCGATGGTGATGATGCCGTCGATAACGTTGTCGACCACCGCTTCTAGCTCGACGACGCGCTGCTCGAGCGCTGTAAGACGCTCTTCCGCCATCAGGTCGCGCGCTCCATCGACTCTCGCGTGCGGTGCTTAGCGTCGATCTCGTACTTGGCCAACAGCCGGTGTAGCGAACGCCGGTCGATGCCACTGTGGATCGCCGCACGCGAAATATTGCCGCCGCACTGTTCCAACACCTCGGCGATATAGTGGCGCTCGAACTCCTCGACGAGCCGGGCTTTGGCCTCTTTAAAGGGTAGATCCACGTAGACGGCTGGCACCGGAGCCACGCCTGTTACCCCCTGCTGCACATTCGGCGGCAGGTCCTCGGGCTGAATCACCCCCTCCGAACACAGAATCACCGCCCGCTCGACGGCGTGCTCCAACTCGCGCACATTGCCCTGCCACTCGTGTTGCAGCAAGAGCCGCATCGCCTCCGGCGCTACGCGCTCCACCGCCTGCTGCGCCCCGGCGCCGTAGCGCGTGACCGCGTGCTCAATCATTAGAGGGATATCGTCAGGCCGCTCCTTCAGGGGCGGAATATCGATGGCAAAAGTATTAATCCGATAGAACAGGTCCTCGCGGAAAGTACCCTCGGCCACCATCGCCTCCAGGTCTTGGTTGGTGGCGCAGATCAGGCGGATATCAACCTCGCGCTCCTCGGTGCTGCCCAGGCGCCGGAATTTGCCGTCCTGGAGCACGCGCAGGAACTTGACCTGCAGGGTCTGGGGCAATTCGCCGATCTCGTCGAGAAAGAAAGTACCCCCGTGCGCCGTCTCCAAAAGCCCTGTCTTGGCGCGGATCGCCCCGGTGAAGGCGCCCCTCTCGTGGCCGAAGATCTCGCTTTCTACCAGGTGCTCGGGTAGGGCACCGCAATTGATCGGCACGAAGACCCGCTCGGCGCGGGAGCTGTGAGCGTGGATACTGCGGGCGATCAGCTCCTTGCCCGTGCCGCTGGCCCCGCTGACCAGCACGTTGATATCGGTGGCGGCGATCTTCTCGATCACCGCGAAGATCCGCCTCATCGCCGGGCTCTTGCCGATGATATTGTCGAAGCTGTACCGCTCGCTGAACTGCTCCTTCAGGTAGCGGTTCTCCTCGCGCAAGACCTGTTGCGCCAGCGCTTTCTCGACCACCACCAACAGGTGGTCCGGCGTAAAAGGCTTGGGCACGAAATCCGCCGCCCCCAGTCGCATGGCCTCGACCGCATCCTCGATGGTGCTAAAGGCCGTCATCAGCAGCACCTGGATTTCGGGGAAGTCTTCCTTGATCGCCTCGAGCAGTTGCATCCCGCCCATGACCGGCATCTTGAAGTCGGTAATCACTAGATTCGGCTCGGTCTGGGCGATCTGTTCCAGCGCCTCGCGCCCATTCCCGGCGATGGCGGCTTGGTAGCCTTTGCACTGCAGCATGCGCTGGCAGCTGCTCGCTAAATCGCTCTCGTCGTCTACAATCAGAATCCGTTCACCACTCATATTCACCTCGCATGGGGCCGCCGTGCCGACCCCTTTTCGCTTGCCAAATCAGCGACTGGGAATCGCTCCCCGTCGACTTGATTTCGATATAGCCGAGCGCCTTAGAGAAGCTCTTATCTACAACCTGGGCCCCACTGATCCAACTCAGCAGCACACTCGCCATATAGGCCCATAAATTCATACAATCCATCCTTTCCCAATGCGACCGCAATTCTCGTGCCGCCACTGCACTGATCGATCTAACTATCTGTGAACCATTAACATGCATGATACAAGAATCTTTGAATTACTCCAAAAAATGAGGCGTACACGTCTCGTCCTAGCTTAAAATGAGACATGTGCGCCACACTAACAAGGACCAAATCGCTGCTTGGACGGCGCATGGCGCATCCTATTTCTATTCTATATTCGACCCGCAATTTACCATCCTGCTCCTCGGCCTGGGCAGCTTCACCTTCCGCTACGGCGAGGGCCTGTCCTATTTTAGCAAGAACCTCGCTGCCTGCATCAACTGCCATATCATGAAACCCCCATTCGACTCCTGGCAGAAGGCCAGCCACCACACCCTGGCCACCTGAGTCGACTGCCACCTGCCCCACGATTTCTTCGCCAAGTATATCGCCAAAGCCGAAAAGGGCTACAACCACTCCAGAGCCTTCACCCTGCAGGACTTCCACGAGCCGATCCTGATCAAAGAAAAAACAGCCGCATCCTGCAACAAAACGGCCTCGCATGCCACGGCGCCCTTGTGCACAATCTCATCGAGGGTGGCACCACCGACCCCGACCAGGTCCGCTGCGTCCACTACCACCGCAGCGTCGGGCACGGCGAGCCGGTGGGGTTGGGCGGCCCCTTATTTGGGTATGAGAAGGAGCGTGAAAAATGAGCAAAACGAATGAGAACAAACCCAGCAAAACGGCCTTCGTCGGCCTGCTCGTCGTCGTGGCCGTCATCAGCGCGTTGGTCACCGCGCTGGCTATGCCTTCTCCATCGACTACCGCGACCGCCGCGGCCACGCCTATATGCTCGCAGACCAGAGAGACCACCTTTGCCGATGGCAGCCCATTTTTTGACTATACCCACAAGGAGACCGGAGCCAAAATCCTCAAGGCCCAGCACCCCGAATTCGAGCTGTGGAGCCAGGGTATCTACGCCCGCCAGGGCCAGGTGGCGGCGATCGATTGGCGAAAAAACGGGGGGAAATAAGGTACGCGGGCATCTCCATATCCAGGAGTACCAGGTCGCCACCTCCGCAGAGACTGCTCAGTCCCGCTCGTCGAGCACGTCGCGCACCCAGGTGAAGGCCGCTACCGTGGCGGGCAGGCCCAGAGTGCCAGCAGCCAGAGAGACTATCTGCCCCAATTCCTCGGCGGATATATCCAGATCGAGGGCTTTGCGCACACTGGAATGCACAGCGCCCTCGCGCAGGGCGCCGATGGCAATACCCAGCTTGACCAGCCGGCAAGTGCGCTCATCCAGAGGTCCTTCTTTGCCGGACTCGCCGATCAGTTCCCAAGCTTGGCCCAGCTTGGGATAGCGACCGACGAACTGCTGGTACGTCTTGGGAGGCTTGGAAGCGGACATGTCTTGCATCCTTTCTTTGTTCGCGTCAGTGCAGCGTTATAATCCTCTTTATCCTACTTAATTTCGCGCCTCGAAACAATCGCCGCAAACGGCGTAATACTGATCGCCGTAGGCGTGGCCTCGCAGTGGTAGGCGCACAGACCGCAGCCGACGCAGGCATCCTCGTCTAGCCGGGGATAACGACCGACCATCTTCATTGCCCCAACCTCAGAGGGACACACCGTCACGCACTCGTCACAGAGGACCCCCTGGGCGTTGAGGCAAGCGTCATGGTCAAGGGTTGCCCTACCGATGGGGCGCGGTTGGCCGTTCGCACCCAGACTCAGGGCGCCCGACGGGCAGGCGCGCACACAATCCATCGATTCACACCAGCGACAGGGATTGCGCTCCGGATCGAGCACCGGCGTTTCCTCGGCGTCACCGGCACCAGGTCCCAGTATTTCTATAACCCCGAACGGGCACGCCTCCGCGCATTGGTGGCAGCGCTCACAGGTCTGGAGAAACTCTTCCTCATCCAGCGCGCCCGGCGGCCTGAAACGGGTTTGCCACTTTTCCTCCCGTCCCAGCAATGCCCCCCACTCGCCCAACCCCAGGCGGAAGAACTGCCTTCTACTCAGTTTCGCCGCCATCTCACATTCCCGAGCGCATCACCATGGGTTGGGCCACCAGCCAGATGCTGAAACCCGAAAAGAGCACCATGGTCGCGATGAAGGGCGCCAGACCGACGAGTACGCGGCCCGAGGCGGCGTAGAGCAAACGCCCCACCTTATCGGCGACCACCACCCCGTAGGCGTGGCCAACGACGATCAGCCCGATCTGTAGCCACCAGACACTCTCCAGCGAGAGCAGCGGTCCGTACGAATGTCCGGCCGTGCCAAAGAGATCCCAGCCCCAACCGAACGGATCGCTCAAGAGCGGGACGATGCTCTGTGCCTCCATGAAGAAGTGCATGCCGTTGTGCGCCAGGTGGTAAAACAGCGCCACCGGTATCAGCGGGTAAGCCAGGACCTTGGGCACGTCGCCCACTTTCACCTCGCCTCCGGCCAAGATGCGCGAAAGCGTCGCTCCCCACCAGAACAGGAGCAGGGGTAGAGCCACCATTACCGCCATCAGCGCCGTGAAAATCACCAGGCGGTCCTGCCCCATCACCGCCCTGAGCCAGTCGTTGAGACGCTCCCACTGCGGCGTCATGGTCACCCCGTGGAACAGGGTCAGGGCCAGGAGCACCATGGCCATCACCGCCTCGTCCCAGCGGAAACGCTTATCGCCGCTAAGCAAGTCTGCAGCGAAAGGCCGCAGGCGTATATCGATATTGTCGTGGGGGCAGGCCCGCACGCACTCAGTACAGAGCGTGCAATAGGTATTCTCGCGCAAATTACCCGGAGAGAGGAAGAGAGGACAACCGCCCTTGTCGCCGCTGCCGTGCAGACACGCCTTGCTGGCGCAACTGCGGCACACGTCCCGCGACTCGGGCCTCAGTTCCACCGGGCTGAAGAGCGCGTACAACCCGCTGACTCTACCCACCAGGCAGACATAGCGACAGAAGGCCCGCTTCTCGAAAAAGAGCGCCCCCAACACCGCCAGCGCCGCCATCCCCAAGCCCAGTACGGCCGTGAACGAGGGGGAGTAGGTCACCTCGTAGCCCAGTTCGAACCAGGTCAGGAGAACGAAGAGCCCCAACGCCGGGTACAGATTGCGGGCCCAGCGCGGCCACTTCCTCTCGAATCCGATCTTCTTGACCCGGGTTTTGAGCGAAAGCGAGGTCGAGAGACTGGCCAGACCTTCCCAGGGACAGACGGCGCAGAAGCCCTTGCCAAAGCCCGCGACCACGAAGATCAGCAACGCCCACCACCAGGTCCAGGTCAGTACGGTGGCGATATTGTAGCGCTGGTTGCCAAAGAGCCCGGCCGCCGCTACCAACAACAAGAGCGCGATGGAGAGCGACTGCGCGACGATCGGGAAGGAAGGCCACTGCACCAGGGCCTTGAACGGCGCCCAGCCCAAGAGTCCCCACCGCCAGTGCCCGCCCCCATCTGCGTTTTTCCTCCGCGCCAGCAGCACGTGCGAGAGCGCGATGACCAGCCCCAATCCCGCTATCGCCATCCACAACGGCACCCCCTGCATCTGGTGGGGCAGTACCCTGGACGCGGCTACCGGTGCGCGGCAGAACTCCTCGGCGACCCCGGGCAGAGTCTCCACCAGATTCGCCAACTGTGCTTGGGCGTCTTCCATCTAAATTCTCGCCTTCTTGCGGTCTTGCACGACGCGCGCCCGGCGGGCGCCCACCGCCGCCGCCACCACCAGCCCCACCAACCCCGCGGTGACCCACCGGCCCCAGCGCACTTTCTGCGATGAGAGTGCGAAGGGAATCAATGCCTGTACCTGCTCTCCCTCCAGCAGAGTAACTCTGAGCGCGTAACTCCCCTCCGGCAGCAGCGCGCCGTGCAGCGCGTAGATATTCTCCTCCTCAGCCCGCTCCTTTCTCGCCGTCAGGACAGGTTTGCCTCCGTCGAGGATTTCCAGTAGCGCCGCGCCGCTGTAGACGCGGTCCTGGCGCAGATCGTAGGCCACCAGGTAGAGCCGCGCGTCGTCGGGCATCTGCAAGTCCTCTTTCTTGAGCCCCTGGAAGTCGTAGAGCACCAGCGAAAACTCGTAGTCACCGGCCTGACCCAGAAACTCCTCCTGCGGGATCTGCGGGTAGTTTTCGAAGTAGTTGAAATGCGGTAGGCCCTTAAAGTGATGGGCATGGGCTGCGACGACGATCAGCAATAGCGCGCCGAGTGCTCTCATTTGCTTTTCCTCCCTATCGACAGGCACTGAGTCGGACAGGCTACCAGACACTCGCCGCAGAGCGAGCAGTCGCGGGTCTGGTCAAGCTTGGGGCTGACCGCCAGCGGGCAGATATCGGCGCAGGCCGTGCACTGTTGGACACAGCGCGTCGCTTCCCGGCGCACTACCACCCGCGCCCTATGTCCGACCCAGCCCAGCAGGCGCCCCGTCGGACAGACATAGCGACAGGTGAACTGCAGTCCCAGGCACAGATCCAATATCGTGAAGACTACCAGGCTGTAGACGGAGACCGAGAGAGCGCCCAGAGCGATGCTGTGAAAAATCGTCTGTCCCATCGCGAAGTAGGGCAAGATCAGCGTCCAGACTCCGTGCCCCCAATACAGGACCACCGCCAGGCTGCCGCACAGTACGCCCCAGGCCATACTCTGCCCGACCTTCAGATCGAAAAAATAGAAGAAGCTACCCAGCAGCCTACGCACCCGTGCGATGGCGAAGAAGAGTAGCGAAGCCGGACACACGTAGGCGCAGAAAACCCGGCCCAGAAACGCTGCAAGCAAGAGCGGCAACAGCACCCCCAGTGCAAAACCCAGTTCCGGCACTCGTCCTTGCAAAAGCACCGAGAGCAAAGCCACGGGATCGGTGAACGGCACTCCGCCCACCCGGATAGACCAGGTCATGCCCGCATTCTTCTGTGCCACGACCACCGCGTCGCCAAAAAAACTAAAAAACGCATCCGAAGCCTCGTAGAATAGGCGCATGCCCCACCCCGCACTCAACTCCACCAGCCGCGCGTTGCCGTAGCCGACCTTGAGATTGAGATACTCCGTCCACAGCGCGAGCAAACAGATCAGCACCAGCACCCCAAAGCGAGTGCCGATAGAGAGCACCATGAGCCCTCGGCCCATCGCCGCGTTAGAGAGCCGCATCACGTCCTCGCTTCCAATTCGGCGCGGGACATCACGCGGATGGCCTGCGGCATGTGGATACAGGCCTGCTCGCAAAGGCCGCAGCCCACGCAGTGGTCAGCGTCGATCGTCGGCCTTTCGAAGAGCCCCACTTTCAGCGCCTTGCCCGGCAGCGGACAGGCGTGATAACAAGCCCCGCAGGTGCGTCCCGCGTACGAGTAGCACAGATCCGTAATCACGAAGGCCACGCCCATATCCACCGCGGCCACGCCCTCCTCGGTCGGCGCCAGTTTCGCCAGCGCCCCCGTGGGGCAGACCTGGGTGCAGGCCATGCACAAAATACAAGCGCGGGCTCGGGCTACGATCTTCGGCGTCCCCAGATTCTCCAGCCCGTCCTCGAGCCCGGCCAGCGAGATGCACTTGTTGGGACAGACATTGGCACACTGGCCGCAGCGGATGCAGGCCGCGAGGAAGTCCTCCTCCTCCCGCGCCCCGGGCGGACGCAGATAGCGCCTGGACCTGAACCTCTGCGGCAGCCAGTCCACAAGCGGCAAGAGCGCCGCTACCAGTCCCCCGACGAGAAAAGACCGGATGAAGCCCCGCCGCTTCACCTGGACCCTACGAGAGCAGTTCGACGCGCGCGGCGCACTTCTTGAAGTCGACCTGTCCCGACACCGGGTCGAAGGCCCGGTGCGTAGTGCCATTGGCCAACCAGCGGTTTTTCTCCGGGTCGGCCGAGTCGGCCACCGACAGGTTCCACGGACTAAAGAGAAAGCCCTTCGGCACCGTGTTGCGTGCCGGCTTGACCACCGAGTCCAGACCGATCGACACCCGCGCCTCCAAAGACCCGCGCCGCGTCGTGATCTTGACCCATTGCCCATCTTTCACGCCCAACTCCCTGGCGTCGTCCGGGTGCATCTCCACATACATCTCGGGCACCAGCTTGCGGGTAGTCCCGGCCCGAATCGTCTTGGAGGTGTGAAAGTGCTCGTAGACCACACCCGTGGCCCACCAGAAGGGATACTTATCCTCGGGGCACGCGCCAATCTTCTGCCCCAGAAACTCCGCGTGCGGTAACTCGGGTGTCAGCCCCATATCCCGCGCCTTGACCAGCAGGTCGTAGTGGTCGATGATGTAGAAGTCGGGGTCGGTGCCGGCTTTGGCCAACTCGTCGGTCACTTCCCGGTACTGCGAGTAGTCCTGATGACACATATGGATATGCAGCTTGCCGTCGGGGGTGCGGAAGTCGCCGTAGGGTTTGCCCGGCCAGGGGCCTTCCTGGCGCATATAGCGCCGCTCGGTGCCGCCGTGTTTGGCGATCTCGGCGGTGGGTGCCGGCCACTGAATCCCGCGCAACTCCCTGATCTGCTCATAGGGCGACTTGCCCGTCTGCTCTTCCACTTGCAGTATGCCGGTCAGATCTGCGTCCGACCCCTCCGAGGCGCGGATAAACTCGCGGAAGACATCCTCCGGATCGTAGTAGCCATTGGCCTTGCGCTCATAGGGAAAGATCTTGTCCGCGTCTAGCCCTAACCGCTCGGCTATCATCTTGCCCTTGTCGATAACCATGTCCATATCGGGCCTAGTGCCCTTGATCGGATTGGCCGTGCCGTCGACCACGTAAATCCGCCGTTCGGATTGGATATAGGTGCCGCCGACCCACTCGCCCCAGGTCGCCGCCGGCAGGATCACGTCGGCATAGAGATTGTTCGGCGCCTGGGTGTAAATCTCCTGCACCACCGAGAAGGTCTTGGTCAGCGCCGGTCGCACCAGATTGTAGGAATCCGGCAAATCGATATGAGTGGCATAGATCAGGAACATCGCTTGCACTTCGCCCTTGAGCGCGCGCTCCATCATGCCCACCGCCATGCCGGTATTGGACATCTCGGCGACCTCATCCAATCGCGTCCGTGGGATGCCCCAGAAGTCGGCCATCTTGTGCCGATGCGCCACGTTTTCGATGCCCTCATTAAAGGGCAACCGCCCAGTCAGCCCCCCGGTCAGGCGCTCGCCCATGGCGTTGGGTTGCCCCGTCTGCGAGTGCGGTCCGCAACCCATCCGACCGATATTGCCCGTCAGCGCCATCAGATTGATCAAGCTGACCGTGTTGTTCTGCCCGTGCAGGTGCTGGTTGTAGCCGATGCCCCAGAAGGAGAGCACCCCACCCCTACCCCGCCGCCTGCCCTTGAGACTCGCCTCGGCCCACAACGCGGCCACCTTGTAGATCTCCGCGGCCGGAATCATCGTCCGGTCTTCGACCTGTTTTGGGTTGTAGCCCCGCTTCACCTCCTCGACGTATTTCTGCCAGCCCGTGCTATAGTCCCGCAAAAAATCCCAGTCCACCGCGTCCGGGTGTTTTTCCAAAATGGCATAGGCCAACGCGTTGTGAATCGAGATATCGCCATTGATCGTCGAGAAGTGATGGCTCTTGTCGGGGTTTATATCCTCGAGCCCCTGCACCGTACCGGTGCGGCGCGGGTCCACGACCAAGGTCGGGATATCATTCTTGGCCTTGTGGTCGGCCACCCGCCAAAATACGATCGGGTGCGAGCCCCGCGCGTTGTGGCCCCAGAAGTTGATCATATCGGCCATCTCGATATCGGCATAGGCGCTCGGCGGCGTATCCGACCCCAGGGTTTTGATATAGCCGGTGACCGCTGAAGTCATGCACATCCGCGCATTGGCCTCAATGGTGTTGGAGCCGATTACGCCCTTCATAAAGATGTTCTCCAGATACTGGCCTTCCAATGTCAACTGCCCCGAACCATACAGACCCACCGAGTTGCCGCCCGATGCTTTGACGATCTCGACGATGCGATCGGCAACCAGTTCCTCGGCCTCCTCCCAACTCGCTTCGCGAAAGAGATCGCGATCAAACGAGCCCTTGGTTTTGGATACTTTACCCCGCAACGGATCGCTCATATCCTTGCGGATCAGCGGCACGGTCAACCGATCGACGTAGATCGCCTCAGCCGAGGTCAGACCCTTGATGCACTGCAACCCCTTGTTGGTCGGATGGTCCTTGTCGGGCACAATATTGGTGATCCGCCCGTTACGGGTCTGGATGATCGTGCCGCAACCCACACCGCAATAGGGGCAAGCCGCGAGGATATTATTCGGCGCATCGCTTTTTTCCAGTTCGTACTGGCCGCCCTCCGGCACCGACCAACCCTCGCGCGTGGTGAGCCCACTCAAGGCCGCCGTAGCCGCCGCACCCTTTACAAAATCCCGTCGTTTCATGACTGCCTCCTGAATTATCGATTTCTGAGAAAAGAAATAACATCGCGTACATCGGCTTCGGCGAGATTGGCCAGACCGCGAGCGCCGATGAAGGATCGCATCGGCGTACCCGTGCGCCCGTATTTGACCGTCTTGAAGATGAAGTCGTCCGATACTACGTTGAGAAAACCCGGCATCCTGATAGCCGGCCCCGAGCCGCCCGCCGCATACCCTTCGCCGTTGACGCCGTGGCAGGGGGAGCAGTAGGTGGCGAACACCGCCCGCCCGTGGGCCCCGTCCCCGTCGTACTCGAGATCTTCATCGACATGGATGGCGGCCACCGCGTCTCCCGGCAGCGTGCGCAAATAGGTGATGATCTGCTCGAGTTGCCTGTCGGTCAGGTCGGGCCGCGGCGCCATCGCGGTACCGACCCGGCCCCGGCGCACCGTCCGTCTGATAAACTGGTCCGAAGCCAGGGCCAAAAAATCTCGGTTGCCAATACTGGGGGCCAGCCCCACCTTGCCCCGACCTTCCGACTGGTGACACATCGCGCAGTGGCGGTCGTAGAGCGCCAAACCCATATCCTCTTCGTAGTGCGCCCTCGTCGCCGGATTCCGCTGGCGCAGGAAGGCGATGATATCGTGCACATCCTCTTCCGCGAGGTTGGCCAGCCCCTGCGACCCGATAAAGGCGCGCATCGGCGTACCCACTCGACCATGCTTGACCGTCTGGAGGATATAATCGTCGGAAACCTGTTCGAGAAAACCCGGCAGACCGATACCCGGTCCCACGCCGCCGGCTGTGTAGCCCTCGCCATTGGGACCGTGGCACGAGGAGCAGTAGGCCGCGTATTTGGGGCCTCCTTGCTCCGCGACACCGTCGAAACTTAAAAGCGGATCGACCGCGATCGGCTTTATCTCTTTCGGGTGCAGCGAGCGCAGGTGGCCGATAATCTGATCCAGCTGGGCGTTGGTCAGGTCACGCCGGGGCACCATCGCCGTACCCACCCGCCCCTCGCGCACCGTCTGCTTGATAAACTCGTCCGAGCTCAAGGCCAGAAAGTCCCGATTGCCGATGCTGGGGGCGATGCCGATCTTGCCCGAACCATCCCAATTGTGACACATCGCACACTGGCGACCAAAGAGCATCAGCGCCTCGTACTGGTCATGGGTGGGATACTGCGCGGATTCGGGTTTTGCAACCGCGATCGGCTTGGTGATCGAATCGGTGTTCGGACGGAAAACGTGGGCTATGATCGTCGGGATACTCCAGAAAGTCATCAGGGCCAATAGCCCTATGCCGTACCAGATCTTCTGCACTATGAACATCCTCCTCAATGCGCCGCGACTACGCGACATATCACCGCGCGAATTTAGATGGGGTACAGCAAGTTCTATACCGCCCTGCAGATGGGGGTGTAACCATCTCCCTTTTAGGGGATGGTTACAGGGGTTTAGTCACGGAATTTTCATCGAGTTCTACCTGTCTATTCGGGAGATATATCACGCGCGACGGCCCCCGGATCGCGCGCGATTGCCGCAAAGATGCGACCAGGCTGTCGCATCTTATCCGACGAGACCCGGGGGCGGGAGGCGACAGCGATCATCCGCCTGCGCCCCCATTGAACCGAGACGGCACCGTCCCAATTGGGACATCCGCGCCACATATTACCGGCGTGTTAAAAGGGTTGCCCCCTTTAAAATGCTGACAAAATATCGGGCACGAAATTTGCCTCTCTTCTGGATGGGAACAAAACCTTTCACCAGGAGGTGCTATCATGACTGCCCACGTGCTGCACGACTTCATCAAGACGACCAAGCACACAAAAGCTATGACATCGTCACTCTACTGGGCATAAGCCTCTTCACCCTAGCCTGGGAATTCTTCTTCATCGGTATGGTAGCCACTCAATAACTGCACCGCTTTGTCCTCGCAACATCCCGGCCCTGCCCAGGGATGTTGGCCTTATCCGGCGGAGACCCGCCAAACCAAGAGCTATATCATGACTGCTGATTACGCCTTTACCTTGCTTTTCATCGCCGAGGCAATCATAGCCACCAGCCTGCTCTGCGGCCTGTTCGCCGCCTTGTTCTACGGGCTTAAATACATGAAGCCCAGCAAGGACCACTGATCTTGCCCGATCTCGCGCAATGGGGCAGCAACGGCCCGACCGGCGCCGCCCCCGCAATCGGCTATAGCAGATAATCTTCTACCGCAACTCCGACACCGACGATCCCCTATATCCAGTCTATTTCAGCCGGCAATGGCTGCACGACTACGACGATCCAGTCCTTCCCTTCCCCCTCATCATCGATATAGACCTCATTAACCACTGTAATCTCGACTGCATCTTCTGCCAGCGGCGGATGAGCACGGTGCCGCCCATCCGAGACGCCAGATGAGCCCCTACTCTACGTTCCCTCTCATCCCGCCCGCACCCTGGACCGCGACTTGGAAGCGGCAGGCATCCCCAAAGAAACAGCGGCGGGCAAGCTGGATTTTCACGCCTGCCGACTCGCCTACATTAATTTTGTGCTGGAGAGTGGGGTGAGTGTCAAAGAAGCCCAGGAGCTAGCCCGCCACTCCACGCCGGAACTCACATTCAATGTCTACGGAAGAACACGGAAAGAACGTCTTTCCGAGACAGCCGAAAAAGTAGCCGCGAACATCCTTCCCGTAGCTGACAATGCCATATTCATGCCACGACAAGCTGTCGGTGCAAAACAAGAAAGCGCAACTCCCTTTGCTGACAGGGAGTTGCACTCTTCAATAATGGTGGAGGCGGCGGGAATCGAACCCGTAGAAATCAAAAGCACCACAGACACAACCGCGCCACGTTTTGCCGCAAATCCCTCACAAAACAACGCATTGCAGCACTTGCCCATCTCTACCAAACAACCCGATTCAACGGTCCCACGGCAGAACCACAACGATTCTCAACAACAAATCTGTGTACCAGGTGTGTACGAAAACTCGCTGCCAGAAGACCTCGTGCACGTAATGGCATGTTGGTCGCGACTACCCAATAATTTGCAGCGCCAGATCCTGGCACTCCTTCGTCACTATTGAGGCCGCTTTTGCATTCGAATTATTCTCGTCGCCCTATAAGCCGTTTCGCATCGGCCAATTGTATATCGCCGTGTTTCTTTTTATAGCGATAAAATGCCTGCTCTGAGATATTGTGCTTACGGCAAATCGATTGGGCGGCTTCACCCCCATCGGCCTGCCGCAATATGCGAATAATCTCTTCGGTACTATGCGTTTGCCTTTCATGAGCATTTCTCCATTTCGTATTAAGAAATACTCACCCCTAACTTGGGTCAACGATCGAAGGTCATCCCATACTCATCTAATATTTCCGGCAACTCTCTCGCCTAAACGAGCACCTGCAAGGGCAAGAAAAAAGGCCACTCCTCCACCGATCAACATCTTCGTAAGACTGAAATGGATAAAGCTATACGGAGTAAAAAACGAAAGACATAACATGAGCGCTACTGAAAGAAATGCTCCTACTGCGGGTTCCTTGGTACGGATTCCTGGCGAGATCAGGCCAATTATGAAGCCACCGAGGAAGAAGCTAACGAGATTGAGCAGACCTTGTATCAGAAATCGCAAACTAATCGAGAGGAACCTGCCAACCACTACTTCACCAATCAGCCCACCTAAAAACAGTTCTACCGCAATGAAAATTCCCGCACTGGCGATCATCCATTTTTTGGAAAAAGGCTGATAGTCTGGATCACTCATCTTGTTATTGCCATCTCTTTAGAGTACACCGAGGTCATTCGAAAGATACTATGCCTGCCATTAGTCATCAACAAGCGGCCTATATACGAATGAGAAACCGATATAAAGTCATCCGGGCTGAGACATCCGAGTCGACTATGGGATCTTTCCTCGTTGCAATGTAGCCAGCAATCGGCAATAGCCACGCGTGCTTCCCTTAGATTAGGTTAGAGTCCGTGGCTTATACCTTCGTCTGCAGAGACATGACACGGGCGGATTAAGGGAGATTCAATTAGAGTGTTTCTGGTCGTGGTGACCGGCCCACACACCACAACCTTGCTTCCGCAATCTGTTGGCAAGAGCCCGTTCGGCCCTTGCCGCGGCTTCGGTATTCGAATAAGGTCTGAGTTCAACCGACTTCAGATATCCCTTAGTGTGCTTCCGCACAAAAAACGAGGGGTTGTGCCAGAATCCTTCGAAATCGTTGCTACCAGGTGAGACCTGGCAGTAACATTGCCATTTAGGATGACCTGTTTTTTTGTAGGTCTGGTGCATACTTTGGCGACATCGGGGATGGTGCTTCGTCTTGCCGACATAGTAAAGCGGCTGTCCCTCGACGTAGTCGGGATTCGCTTCCTTAAATCGCTTTTTCCTTTTAATCGTTGGATTCAACTTCATAAGGTAGAGGTGGTATTTACCACACGGTTCTCCATACTTGCACTCGGTGCAATGTTTTTGGTAATCACGAAAAGCCATGTTTTAACACTTGCTACTTTCTGGTCAGATAATCCGACCCTA
>Ga0209362_1002213_pt1 | contig 14636 bp, 10 predicted proteins | sample SaaInlV_165m_DNA_FD_184680 | JGI IMG/M metagenome (GOLD analysis project Ga0209362, IMG submission 184680) | Marine microbial communities from expanding oxygen minimum zones in the Saanich Inlet - Saanich Inlet SI037_S3LV_110m_DNA (SPAdes)... | ecosystem: Environmental > Aquatic > Marine >...
ATCTTCGCTGATATCTTCACCTAGCTCTATGAAGATTTCTCCTATTTTCCACCACAATAGGAATAGGATCTGGAAGGTAGAGGTAACTTATTTTTAAATGAATGACGACGGGACAAACCGCAAAGAGACGCAAGAAGAACTCCAAGCCCGCTTACTAAGCTTAGAGGCCGAAGTTGAGAAGCTCTTGCAAGAGCAGCACGGTGACGAAGAGTCTTTCCCGACCCAATCCGTATTGGGCGGGGAGGGTAGCGCGGGCTCTAGGCAGACTATAATACACTTTGTCGATGTTGAGGTGTATGATGAATCCGCGCCCAAGACAAAGGCGGAAGCTCACGACACTTTTCAGGTAATTATAGATGCGGAGTGGAATAAGGACGACCGCAAGCGGGATAGGAAAATATCCCACGGCGACCTTATTGTAATAAAAGGCGACCCATGCCTGTATTACTGCTTTGTCGGGCTCGTAGACAGATATGAAGACAGCCCCGCAGGGTACCAAGGGGAAGCGGCGGCGGCAAATATTGACCGCACCCTTCAAAGGGTATCTGAAGCAGGGAAAACTACACTGGAGTTAATAGTTTGGTCGGAGACATATCCCGGGCCGGGGGTTAATGTAGATGTGGTATTCTCTAAAACCACACTAACGCCGGGTACCGAAGACAATAAGAAGGTAGATACCACTATCATCACGGATATTACCGACCCACCGGGTGAAACTTTCAATATAAAAACTCCGGACATTATAGTCAGGGTGCCCGACGGCGCGGACCCAGACCCGCCGGAGAAGGAGTATAAATTCCCCACGGTATTGTCGTTTACTGAGAAACCGCCGGGCTACGGGGGCAACCCTTGTGTCTTCAATACGCAGAAGATAACTACAAACAAAGACCCCAAAGAGCATTTCTACATAGATACATTTAAAATATCTTCGACAACGGTGCCGAGTGGTGTTGTCTCGTTCAAGGCATTTGACTTAGCGGTCACTAAAGACCCTTTAAAGGCAAAACCCGCAAGTACTCTGTTTGCTACCTATGTAAATATAGATCAATACCACACCAAACCCGAAGACGGAACGGCAACGCCGGGAAATCTGCCGGATCCCGCTGTCGCTGTTATTGCTGAGCCAAAAGTAACCAAAGGAAATTGGAAGCCCTCCGAGCAGGCCAACACAAGCGACTGGCATATTACATCAAGCGATAGCGAGGCTGATACGGACTGCGATAGCGCGTCATTTGAAACTAATAAGACGGTTTTTGATGACACGGGTACGAGCACACCTGCGTCTATATATTCCAGTCAGCTGACTATAACGAACGAAACCCCGACCCCCAATGTTCCGGACACCATCGAGATGTTCGATGCTACGCACACTTGGATAGACCCAGAAGATGTTGTGTCGACTTTCTATTTTGGGGCACCCAGCTCAGCGGGGTCGTCATCCTCGGGTATAGGGTACCCCGCGTGGGATAATACCGGGACATACGCAGTAGGTGACCGATTTACTCACGACGGTAAAGTTTGGACGGTTACGGAGGCCCACGATGCGGACCCCGCATCACCGCCTGGCAACGATGGGAATTCCGAGGACACGGGGGAAGATCCCGATAAGATATACCTTTCCACAGGGCTGAACATAGAAGCGGATTGCGAGGATCAAGGCACGAAAACTATAGAGGTTAGTGAAATAACTGCCCTAAAGTTCGACAAGGATGCCGCCACCACAAAATCTTCCTTTACGGTACTTACAGACATACAAACCCCCAGCGACACCGCCGTACCGGGTACCAAAATTAGAGACGAAAATGCATCAGAGGTAACTGCCATAGATGTTATAACGGGGCAAGAATCAATTATAAGCGAACCTACCGTAATGAAGTCGTTGGACGGCGCCTACATTCAGTCGAAAGGTAAGAGTCAAGGCGATATTTTTGATGTTATAACGAGCGTAGGCTCGTCGGAAGATGGTAATGTTGATACGACGATGGTATTTGAAAAAGATACCACCGTATCAAACTGCGATGACTGTTTAGTGCTGACCCCTAAAGACCTCAAGATAACCGAGACAACGCAGTATCTGGCTACTAGGGAGCTTGTCACCCATACGGAAGATCACGATTTTTTTGTAAAAGGAACCCCCGTAAAGATAACCACATTTGAGAGAACGGACACGGCGTATATTAGAAAGAAGGAAAAAGCCATATCGGTAACAGAATACACGAACCAAACCTCCATAACCGCTAATGTCAGCACTCTAACCGTTTCAAAATTTGCAGTAGATTTAAAAGTAGAATCGGTAAAACATAAAATAGTGTCCACTTTAAGGGACTACAACTTAAAGGCAGAGTGGCAAAAGCTGCCTATATCCTTAACGGACTCCACTTTTAATTTTGACAGTAAAAAACTTGTAATAAAGCGTCGTAAGGGCCAGTGGAGCGGGCAAAAGAAGACGGCAAGTTTTACGAATTACTTGTGGAAGTTTGCACAAACCACTAGGACGGACACCATAACCGCTAAAAAGGTAGTGGCACACACTACTGACAACAAGAAAATAGAGGTAACGCCTTGGGTGCTCTACTTTCAATGCTTGGATCGGAACGAAATATATAGGGACTCGCGGCAGATTGACATAGATTTTGACAACCCTAAAACCTACACATTTACCCCCGGTATAACCCGCATAAGAACAAAAAATCAAAAGCTCGTAGCGTCGGGCGAGCACTATGATTTTACTTTTTCCAATGTCTACAATACGGAGCTTACAAAGTCCACTACTACGATAAAGCATGAGGACGCAAAGTGGGTTCGGCTTACTCCTTCGGACATAACCATAACATTTGAAAACGAAAAAGAAGTAACACTTACCCCCAAGCAGTATGAGTTCATAATGGAGCAGAAGCTTCTTAAAATGACACTTAAGGAGCTGGAAATTGTTTATTCGGAAGCCGTAGAATATGAGATAATACCCAAGGAGTGGAAGTTTGAGCAGTTTAAAAACTTAATAAAATACAAGCCCGTAACCGTCACCAATCAAGACGGCGAGCTTTGCGTACATGCCACGGAGTGTCAGACAGTAGGCGGGGGCGGGGGCATGGGGGCAACCACCATCGAAAATATGGGGTCGGTTACAATAGAGCCGGATGTCCCGCCTATCGTACAGAATATAATAGACGCGGCTAAAATTACAAAAATAGAACCCGGAGATCCGCTACCCGACACATATCCTGTTGACAGCATGTCAATAACTGAGGGTGCAGACCCGCCAAGTGTTAACGAGACCATAGACAGTCTCGAGTTAAACTGCGAAAGCGCCCCTTACGATGTAGACGATCTGGCATTTCAAGCCTTATCGGTAGACAGCGGTAACAAAACAATTCCGGATGCGGTAATACATTCAAGCGAGGCAAAAACGACGCCTAGTTATATTAATAACGCTAGCGTACCTACCTCAGACTTCAATATTTCGGATGTGGATCCGACAGAAAACGAAAAAAACCTCCACCACATGGATATCAAGGTAGATGACGCATCCGCCATCCCGTCCGCTGTGTTTGAAGACACTATAGTTACGGTTACCCCGTTAAGTAAAGATCAGGATGTCACTAGAGAAGGGGCGAAAGTATGCGTAACAGACTCAGTATCACATTCTGATGACTCGGTAGATCTTCACACGGCTGAGTATGTAAAAGGTACGGACACCCCTCAGCCCGATAAAGAGGTAGCCAGTACTGTAGTTAGTATAGGTACGGATTCAAGCCACACAGTTCGAAACGATAAGTTCGAAACTGAGCTGACTGATGCGGGCACTAGCTATGATCCGATGACCATGACTTCGATTACGCTTGATGAAGTGGAGTCCGTCTTGGTGAGTAAAACCTGTCAGTTTAGTAAAGTCGTTATAACCAAGAACTACGATCCGAGTCCTTTTGCGTACGACAATCTTAACTTTGATGTAAACATCGTAGACAAGGCATCCGCATCCGATAAAACTGTCCAATGGGACGGTCAAGTATACCACAAAGTCGACATAGTCAACGGAGGGTCTTCGGATGTAAGCTCGACTCAGTACAAATACAGGATAACAGCGACAGGCCAGCCGGAAACGACCTCCACTAAGGCCACTATATCAACGGAAACCCTTGATGTTGGGGATGAAAATTTTGAGGGAGATTATTTTAATTACAACCAACCTTCCATTGAGGATTCCTCAACAACGGGTAAAGTGTTCCTGCCCCTTTTGGACGAATGCCCCAAGTCTGATGATGTAACCATTGTCGAAGCTTCAAGCAGTACGGATGGTGGGCTGATAATTGCAAATGGCGCAAGATGCGTAGACAGCCAATTAATTTTTGATTTTGAATACGATACATACGACTACACTTTCGAGTGCGGTGTGTGGACTAAGACGGGATCTGTAACAGAGCATGACGGGTACTTAGAGGGGCCCAACCTGTCAGAGGATGTCTACGAATACCCGATTGAAGTCTGTGTGGGCGGACAGAAAAAAACAATAAAGTTTCTGTCTACAGAAATGCCCGATTCGGATGCCGAAGCGGTAGGCCGTCTTGTCGACATTACTTGTGACACAGCTCAGTCAACGCCATAAAACATGACCGCGATCCTGAGCCACGAGTGTTGCGAAGAATGCCCCGACGACCCTTGCTCCGAATGCGGGTGCGGTGGGAAAACGGGCTGTTTGAAACCCTCGGAAAGCTCTCCCAATGCTTATCGCATAGTAAGTTCGGGTAAAAACTCAAACGATGAATGCGAGTATATACTCCAGCCCATAGATCCCGAAACGGGGGAGGACTTACCGAATACAATGCAGGACAATGTATCTGAACAGCAGGTTGATGACAATTATGTAGCGATCCCGTGCCCCGAGCCGCCCCATGATTGCGGCCGTGGTGGCCAATGCGCAACGCTTAAATCTAATTCCTGGAAGACTGGGGTCGTGTATTACAGTGAAAATATTGACGATGTGTGCTGGTACGACCTTATGGACGAGTGGAGTGGATCCGTTATTATGGGTCGCTACAGGGAGAACCAACTCGATTTTCACGACTGTTGCGACTACGCGTATAAATGGGCCGACCCTAGCACAGGAGTGGCGGTGGACCACCTGTATGTATCGTATGTAGACAGCTGGATTGACAATGAACAGACTTTGGCGCAGCACTACTATAAATGGGATGCTAAAAACTGTGCGTACTACAAATTCAACGACCACGACAGGGAACGCCCGTTTTACTATGACTCTGATAACGGTGTGTTCAAGTTAACTTGGCTTGAGGACGACGGCACTACGGTGGTGTATGAACGAGCATACGAGTACCCGCATAAGCCCCCTAATTACTCGACTGAGGTATACAAAAATAACAAAACTTTTTGGAAGCATAGAGCCAGCGGAGGGAGGATGCTATTGGTGTCTGAAATGGGAGTGTCTGGTCGGGTAAAAATTCAGGAGACCCCAAACCCAGGTATATGGGGGCCTTATTTAGGTGGCGGGGAGATAACGCGCGACCAGTTTACTGGTACTGTGATGTACCCTATAACCACCCCCCAATCCCCGATGACCGATGCGGAAATATTTTTAGTTAATATCACAAAAGCATGTGTTGCTATAGGGGTCCCCGTACACATAAAACCGTACATACCTATGCACGGCTGGTGGAGTGGGGGGTTTGGAAGCAGTGACATTATTTACGGAGAATACAACGCCTTGGATGTTCATATTACTATATACATAACTCAGATACAGGATCATTTCGGCGAAGATTGGGCTTATCACGCGGCTGCTAGCATAACTCACGAGGCTATTCACTTACTACAGGATTACCATCTTGATGCTTTGGGAGACAGCCTGCTAAACATAATAGGTCTCCCCAAAACCGACGAAGGCTTAGAAGAAGCAAAAGCGGGGACTTTCGATTGGCAAAACAACCTAGGCATGCTTAATGCAGAATGGGAGGCACATTCAAATGACGAAACTTTATCTAACTTCAGTACTATATTAGATTTATTAAGAGATAGAATCATACCCGATTATTATGACTACTAAAAAAGAATTAGAAATTAAATTAAGGGATCACCAAAAAGAGTGTGCCGAAAAACGGGCCGCGATACTTAAGGAGATAGCGGACTTAGAAAGAGCGGCAAGTATTGAGAGGCTTACTAAAAAAAAACCTAGTAAAGGATTAGGGGACACTATTAAAAAAGTGACTAATGCGCTTGGCGTGAAGCAATGTGGGGGTTGTAAAAAAAGGCAAGAAAAACTCAACCGCTTGTTTCCTTACAAGGAAGAGCCTAAAAAGGATAAGTGAGGTTTTTTAGAATACCAAATTTTACAGGAATCGAGGGGCATCGAGATGATGCCAACCGAGGTTCCCTAGCTAAGGTAGAAGGTTGCGTACCACAGCCAACCGGCGGCCTTCGATCTGCGCCCGTATGGACTGAGCTAGCTGATCTTTCGGATCAAGGTTTGTCGCAAGATAAATCCAACAAGCTGGCCACTGTATCAAATGACGACGGAGATGAGATCGCGTACATAAGTAGGCAGGGGAGTATTCACGATATAGGCTTACTACGAAACTCCACTGGCAAGCTAAAAGGATTTACTAAATTTAATACCCCAGTTATCGACGGAACTTTCGATATGAAAAACGCTTATTTTAATAGCGTTGGAAATCGGTCGTTGGTCTACGGGGATGGGTCGAAGAATGCCAAGCATATCGGAATTAACAAAGAAGGGTACGAATACGAGCCTGACGAAAGGCTCTATAGTATGGAGTGGCGCTCTTTCCCTTACTGCAAGTACTTTGTAGTAGGCCCCGGTAAAGCCTTATTTGCCGCTGGGGACTGTAATAACCCGCTAAGCGTGTATGTTTCGGAACCCGCAAACCTATCTAACCCAGATGTAGATGCCCCGTATTCCGACTTTCCCGTAAGCAAGGTTGACTTACTCTTGACTAACGCCACCCAGATAACGGGGCTATCCGTATTTAAGAACCAAGTAATAGTCCACACCGACAAAGGGTGTTCCTTGCTTTACACGCCTAAATCAGGGCAAGCGTCCAGTGGGTTTAGAACGGAGCAGACCCCCAGCTCAGCTTCCTCCGGAGCGGCTTCCCATGCATCTGTCACAAATTCAGACGGGCCTATGCCTTATTGGTTGGGTTTTGATGGGCAGATATATAAGGATGAGGGGGCTACCCGATCGGGTGAAGAAGTAGAATCCGAATCGGATAAGGATCAGGCAAGCTACCTGTCTAAGGGCGTGTGGGACAAAGACCACCCCGACGATTTATCTAAAACATTTGCGGGTTACGATTCCAGCTCAGGCACCTATTTTATTTTCGTAGAAAACCCAGACTATAAAACTTGGGCGGAAACTAACGAGGTATTCACCCCCGAGGATCTGCCATTTGTGTGCCCGGCGCCGAATCTATATACCGAAACAGATAAAATTATAACCCCAGATGGGCAGCCTGCTCCGGAACCCGAAGACCCTAATGATGGGGAAGACCCACCACCCCCGGAAGCTGACGACACAACTTACGAACCCCCGGCTGACGAGCCCGAGACGGGCAATGCCGATTCGGCGGTTCCCTGCGAACAGGCTGCATCTAAGTCCGGGGGTATAGCATGGCCCGATCCTGACGAGTTTGAAATTAATTTGGGTGATAAGTGCGGTGTAGTTAAAATTCAGTACTCCCCTCGTACCGTACCCGATAGATTTATATTTGAGTGGAACGGAATTGAAATCCACGACACTGGGTGGGTTTCAGATGACTTGCAGGGGTATTTATTAACAATAGACCACGGGCTCGGGTATGAATGGGCCGACCACGAAAAAGTGCCAGCGGAACTTCGAGGAGAGAAGGTCACTGAGGTGGGGGCTAGTGGACTGTATGTTTTTGATAAAACAAAAAGCACGCCATCAAAACTCAAAGTTAAGGCTTACGGGCCCATACAGGGGACTGCTTGGTCAGTCACGGCCAGCTGCGCTGACGAAGACTGCGGGGCCGACACATCCACATGTCGGGCAGGGTTTATGGGGCTATACGGGGACTTGTTATTTGAACCAACGGAGCTTATCGAGGGAACTGGATTTACTCAGAATATTACTACCGAAACCAAGCAGGATGTCGTATTAGGCAAAGCGGCTGTGGCAAGCCTTGATGTAATAGGAGCAACCGAAGGGGTTGAAGTGGTCCTCAGAGACGGGGACGGCATAGAGATATATAATAAAACTGGCCCATTTATAGATATCAACTCAGAGGGCCCTCTTGATACCGATGGGTCTACGCCTACGGAGACTTTTAAAGATGCAAACTCTGAAGAGCATTTAGGTAAGTACGGTTTATCGTATTCGGATATAACCGACAGCACTACCCCCATGCTGGATTGGTACAAACAGGGCCTGGATAATTCTAGAGCTTTATTCGCAGATGTGACCTGCCCGGAGGAGCCAGAAGAAACTCCTGAAGCGGCTACCGGGTTAGAGGGGCTGAACTCCGCGTTAGGTGCTCTTGTACCTAGTCCGGGTGCATTTACAACTCAGCATGACTGGCAAGATGAGAAAACCATGACCGTCGAGTTCGTGACCGCCTTTTACACAGCTTGCGGCCTGCAAGAATATTTAGCTGACGCGCTCACAATTTTTGCTCAGTTGGAAGCTTGGGGCGTTGAGCAAAAGGTCGGCAGTATGGCTCCGGAAGGGAACACCATCACTAATGGGCAGCTTGACCCTGTTGGTAATGCCATAATACTTAACTTTGGGCCAGACGCTAGACCAAGTCTGTGCGACCCGGATGATCCGAACGCCACGGCATGGGTTGAAAAAACTCACGGCACATACATGCATGAAGCCGTCCATGTGGCGCAAGATGTAATAGATGGAATAGGTAATACGACACTTGAGTCAGTCTTGGCAGCGCCTTCGCAGTACGGTATGGATTACTGGACAAACAACTACCAGCCGTCTGGAGACTCTAATCACGACTTAATGGAGCAAGAGGGCAGCACAGCTGGGAACCTCGTGGACGGGTTTCAATATGTGCAAGAGGCTTTCACAAATGCAAATGGTGCTATACTTTCATACGGCAGCGCCGAATGGTTGGAGTACTCGAAAACGCAAAAATGCTGCGATAACAAAAAGAATGGATGTACGGTATGGCGGACGAAGATATAGGTAGAAAAGTTGTAAAGGTTCTTGGCGACAAGAGTACCGTTTTTGAGGGCATGACAAAACCCTCAAAGTACAAAGGATACATGCTGTCGGAAAATAACGACACTCTTTCCGGACCGTTTACCGGGGAAGAGATTGGTGCTGTGACAAATGCACCGGGGGAGGGTTTTTTAGCTGTCACGGAAGGTAGTAAAATAATTACGGCAGATTTTACTCAATTCAAAGACACAGTCCTGCCTAAGGCTCCCGTTGATACTTGGTGGGATTCCAAGTACCCTTTTAAAGCAGAAGAATCGGGTGTGGTGGGCTCCGCTACTACCGATGCTTTCCACTATAGAGGCCTGTATTTGCCATCCCCATTTGACGAACCCGCACAAGTGGCTGGGTCTATAAAAAACCCTATATTTTTTAGGGATGCTTATTTGGCGGTAGCGGAAACCAATTGGGTGCATCTTGGAGACGAGCACAATGAAAAACAGGTACACAGGGTTGACTTGTCTTTTCACAAAAACTCTTTTGGCCACATTTGGTGTTACATAGCAAATGAGGAAAAGCAATATAGCGGGCAGTACAGAGGCTTGATTAAGGAACACCTTAAAATATTCAGTAACATAAGAGGTCGGAGATTTAAAATTAAGATACTCATAGCGACCCACAAGAAATACCCCTGGGCCCTCAGAGAGATGTCCATAGGTCACCTAATTGGAAAGAGTTTTTAATGAGTGAGCCGGCAATTACAGAAGAAGGTAAAACGATAGCCATAGGCGTCCCGTCAACGGTCGCGGCAGGTATCGAGACCAGCGTATACTATGTCGTCTACTGTAATTACGGAGGCCATACGGAAAATTCAACAGACGCTAAAGATGAGACTTTCATTTTTGACTCAGATGGGCGCGATGTATCTAATTATGCGTGGTATTCCGTGCCTGGAGAGTACACTGTCGAAATAAGATCTTTGGGTAAGTGCCCCACTATAGGAGCCAGCAAAGCTCCCAGGGCTTTGGTTTCCGAAGATTTAACATTTAAACTAGACCACGCACCCCGAAATGCTTCGTTAAACAAGCTGGATCTGAATAGCAACCACGCGCCTGGCGGGTTGTCAGCTATAGATGGGGAGCTATTAGTAGGGCCTTCTTTACTGCACGCTAAGCATGTAAGTATTAAATACTACCCCACTTTCGTAACCATTATCGATCTTGATTTGAGCCTCTCTACGCCGGGGTCTTTCTCAGCAGTTAAGGTGCTGGATAATTCAACGGAAGCCCCAAGCATTATAACGGCACTGGAGCAGCTTATATCGGACGACGCTCCTTCTTCATTGGGAGCTGTAAAAATACTAGGCGCATCCGACGCGCCGACTGGCTTGGAGCTTGACATAGACCTCAACGCATCGGACGGCCCCACTTCTATAGTGAGCCAAGAGTTGCTAAGTTCAAACTCGGCCCCCACGGCATTGATATCAGAAGACGCTTCACTTTGGCAACCGAGTAATGTATCCGTTACAAGCCTGTACTTAGGCCCGGAGATGACTAACCACCACCCCCGAAATGTATCCGTAACCGAGATAACTTTACTAAACTGGGAGCAACCCACGGGATTAATAGCGGGCCACGACTTAGCTGGGTTGCAGGCTCCTTTCGGGTTAACCGCCCTAGGATTTTTAGAACAAGCGGATACCGGGCCCACTCAAATGGATGCGTGTGAACTTGACGCGGGGTACCTTACCAATACGCCGGGGAATACCGCCTCATCAGTTTTAGTCACAGGCGCCCCCCTTGCCGCAGACGCAGCCAATACACAGTATGCTCCTGATGGAGGTACCTCCGACGGCGTAGCGACATATGCATCCGGTAATGTCACTATAACCCGACATCAGGGAGGGGGTTGGAGCACTAACAAAAGTGAGTGGAAAATACACGATGGCGCCGCACTACTACTGAACTCGAGCTTGGCTGACCCATTAACAATCCCTGATCCGTGGGACGCGAGCTGGACTAACTCTGGAGGCCCTAATATCTTAATCACCGAAGTGCCGGTTAACTCTAACTGCCTAGCTTTACTGGCAACTACAGGAAGTGAACCAACCTCATTGGCAGCCGAGATAACTTTGAACTTCGACAGTTCAGCCGCACCATCGTCCCTTGCGGCAGTTCCGTTTGCTGAAATGGCACCAACTTCGATAACGGCGAACATCAGCGAGGGGCTAGCATCTAGTGAATCTCCGACCGATATGCACGCTTTCGTGCTGGGTAATGTGGTAGTGGGTTACGACCCAAGCCTACCCGGCACAGGTCTTGTATCCCAATCTTACCTCGAGCCTTCCGAATTCTTATTCGAGTACGACGACGAAAAATTCTACGATAGCGGTTGGATAGACATGAGCTGGGACGACAATTCACCTGCAAACGGTTACTTAGTTGACGGGCCTATACCGGCTGGGCGGTATGCCATGGAGATTTATTCTTCCGGGTTAGGCGCGCTGGTCGCTGGGGCTACTAAGCATTATCCTTTTAATTGCAGGTCTCTCGTAGACCAATCGAAAGACCTGTTCAACTGGGGGGATATGTTTGTCGGTGAAGATGGGAGTATCGTACATACGGTGGCTTGGGCTCACCAAGTCGTAGCAGACTACGATTGCGATGGGGACGGGTACTTCGATGTCAGCTCCAGTAGCACCATTACGGAGGCTCACTGGTATAGGACACCTGAGTCCGACATAGACCACTATATATCGCATGTTGCGAGTTTGCTGGCGCCTAGTGTGTACAAGGTTATAAATGGCGCGCCGTACTACACCCGAAACGCGGCGGAAATAGAGGAACTTCTTAAGGACTGGAGAGACGACGCCTTAAGTAAAAGCACTAGAGACTACTGGATATTCCTATACCACATTATACACCGCTGTAGGTTGGAGAGGCGTAAGTTCGGAAGATTTGAAGGTGTGACGGTTAGAACTCCGGTATTCCCATGGGAGGAAGAGTATAAGCGACACAAGCTAAACGACAGCCGACCTTGGCGCTATTATCACACTTATGACCCGTGGATGGGGTACTCGGAGCATGCGTATCAAAACGACCCAACGGCTACTCTTACCCCCAGAGATAACTGGATGGGCGAGCTGATTACAATGAAGCAAACAGGGGGAGGTTCACCTTGTGAGTCAGGGGGCACTATGCCTCAGTTCTGGCCGGGGCATGTGCCGGTAGACGGGACATCATACCTTTCAATGTGGCCATTCTATACTCCTTGGGGTAGTGTCGTAGCCAAGCCCAATGAAGCGCATTATGTTGTCCCTTCGGGCATAAAGGAGTCGACTGCCTCCAATTGGGGAGATTATATCGGACCTAAATACCACCCGAGAACTCACGAAAACAATTTCAGTTTCGCTTTTGAGAGAATGGTAAACGCGTCTTACTCCGCCTACAAAAACGATTTCGGCATACCTGTTATGTCTGTTGGTGCCGGTTGCCGGCACCCCATGTACAGAGGGGAATACAAACGCTTTTAAAAAGATTTACTTAGAATTAATATACCGATATGGCAAATTTAAGAATAAATTGGGATCCGCCACTACTTACAGATATAGTAGATTCCATTTCAATTTACAGGGTAGCGGGGGCAACCACGGACTGTAGCGTTATAACATCTACGGGCACTTTAGTCGCTGAAAACCTGCCGGTAAGCCAGACAACATACGACGACTTGGGTACGCCGGACTTTTCTAATGTAACCTACGGAGTCTACTCGGTGAATACTGCGGGGCTATCTTTGTGCGCTTATGCTACATTGAACTTGCCACCCACAGCCGCCAACTCTCCTTCTGGTATCGCTTCTCGTATTTATGATCTACTTAGCGCCAGCGATGGGCCGACTTCACTAAGTGCCTCAGATTATACTATCACGGGGATTGCTAACGCGGCGCCCACCTCGCTACTAAACTCTTGGGAGCTGACCCCTTACTTTGGCGTTGATATGGGTAAGTATGTATACCCGCTGTACGCCACCAACAACGAAGCTAAATTCCACGACGACATTGTCGGCGGGGGGAGCGGTACATATAGCTCAATTACATATTTGGGCAATGTGTACTACATGCCGGCCAACGGAGGAACCACTAACGGGTCAACCGCACCGGGGGCGTTTACTCACAACGGGTTTACATTCTCGTACACCCAGATTCAGACAGGAGTGGAAGCAGAAAGACTCGATGAAACTGAAGAGGGCCCCAGCAGCTTAACAGCAACACTCCAACCGTAATGAGCGGAGACATAGAAATTAAAGCAGAGGAACTTGCCACATGTGATGTGGATATAGATGTGGATGATGATGTATACGCAGTCTGCGTAAAGGTGGGTAAGCAGATGGCCACCGATAAAGATTACTTTGAGATATGCGTGGGCAGGGCTCTTGAACAAGCCAAAACAGAAAAACTCGAATTTACAACCGCTTAAAAAACAGAACCTTTAACCTTATTATAAAAAAATCATGGCAAATGTACTATTATCTTGGACCTCTCCGGCTGACATAACCAATGTCGAGTCTATTGAGCTATTTCGCATCAACGATGCGGCTAGTGCTCTCTCTAGCGCACCTGTTTGTGCCGATTATGTAGATGCAGCGGGGGCAGTGGTCTCCGGTGTGGATCACATAACTTCCGCGTTAACTGGGAGCAATGTTCTTGTCCCCAGCCAAGTCAGCTCAGCGATGACTTATGTTGACAGTGTCAGTGCTACAGGAAACTACTATTACGCGGCTTTTTCTAAGAATGCAGCGGGATACAGCCCATGCACGGCCACGAACGCCGCCTTAGCTATTACTGTTTAATATAATGGCTAATGTAATGTTATCGTGGGACGCCCTTGGTAACGGGGTTGTTGATGTTACAGGCATCCGTATTTTTAGGGTAGTCGACCAAGGGGCTGCCCCAGCTTGTACCGACTTTGTAGCCGCCGGAGCTTTGCCGGGCGACGGCTTACCCGCAGGAAGCACCCAACTTACCGACATAACCAGCAACGCTTTAACTGATTCAAGTTATGTAGATAAGAGTGTGGCAGTAGGCGACTACTATTACTCAATACTTACCTACAACGCCGCCGGGTTTAGCCCTTGCGCCACTACCGACAAAGTTTCAATAACCGCTTAATGAACACCGGATAATCATTTTCTCCTCGCCTTGGAGCGTATCACCCACTCACTGAGGGGCTCGTATATATTATGAGCTCCTCTTTTTTGTGTTCATACATCATGTTGTGGTTTAAGCCTGGGGTTGGTTGACATTGCTCTACAGGAGTGGTACTAGAGGGGTTGTGTGGTGCGATGTGTTACAAGTATAAACTATGAATTGGTTAGAAAACTCTGGAGAAATTGAAAAACCTTTAATTAAAACCTGCGGAGAGACCGTAGAAGCGTTAATAGACGAGTTACTCCCGGAAATAAAGGTTTTTCAATT
>Ga0209362_1002222_pt1 | contig 14597 bp, 12 predicted proteins | sample SaaInlV_165m_DNA_FD_184680 | JGI IMG/M metagenome (GOLD analysis project Ga0209362, IMG submission 184680) | Marine microbial communities from expanding oxygen minimum zones in the Saanich Inlet - Saanich Inlet SI037_S3LV_110m_DNA (SPAdes)... | ecosystem: Environmental > Aquatic > Marine >...
GCGGTTACCGGAGAGACAGAGGTCGAATGCCCATACTGTCAGGAACTGCTCACCGTTGCCGTGAATGATCCACTGGGAGAGGAAGTCTACCAGTGCTGTGAATGCACGGGGACGTTTGAAGTGGATTGGGGTGAAGGCGTTGTTCGATATCAAACCGAAGAGTGACAGCCACTCACATCTACGCACCTACATTTGCTATTGAACTCTGACTGATGTAATATCAAATCAGTTTTAACAATACCCTCAATTGCACATGCACGATGACATATCAACCAAATCTCGACGAAATTTGTTATCCTTACGGCATCGACCTTGATAGTCTAACGGAGCTTCCTTGGTCTGTGGCGGAGTTTCTAAGTAAGCATATCGGCTCTAGTAGTCTCGGTCTAAACGGTCTAAAAAAGTTTTCCGGCACCGTGGAGCTCCTAAGTGAGATGGAGGGAACACTTAGTCTCGCCGGCCTTATTAAACTGTCTGATGAGGAGGCTGAACTTCTCGGCACGTTCAAGTGTTCTCTGTGGCTCAACGGCCTTACACAGCTTTCAGATAATGCCGCTGAATCGTTAAGCAAGCACGTAGGTGAACTTGTTCTCGGGAGCCTTACACAGCTTTCAGATAATGCCGCTGAATCATTAAGCAAGCACGTAGGTGAACTTGTTCTCGGGAGCCTTACACAGCTTTCAGATAATGTCGCTGAATCGTTAAGCAAGCACGAGGGGAAACTCGCTCTCCGGGGTCTTACTAAACTCTCAGACACCGCAGCTGAGTTTTTAAGCAAACACGTAGGTGAACTTGATGTCAGCGGGCTAACTGAAATCTCAGACGGGGTGGCCGAAAGCCTCAGCAAACATAAAGGTGGGGGTAAAGAGGGGCTTTGTCTCCACAAACTTTCGCAACTCTCGGACTCTGCGGCAGAAAGCTTAAGTAAATACGAGGGGAAAATTAACCTAGACGGGCTTAAGGAGCTTTCAGATAATGCCGCTGAATCATTAAGCAAGCACGTAGGTGACTCTCTTCTTCTGAACCGTCTTTGAACCTGTCACCAGTAGACCTTTCTTGCGTCCCAGCACCTTGGCCCAATCAAGCGTGTTCTTCCACTTGGGACGGGTTTTCCCCGTCTTTGCGACGGGAATTGGGCGAAGATCATCCGGCCCAAATGTTTTCCCGTAGTTCTTTAAGAATGCCGCCTCAATCTCTTGCTGCGTCATCACGCCGCCATTTCTCTTCAACAGTTCAACAAGTGTTTTACAAAATGCCGGAGCGGAGTTTTCTTCGTTCGGCCTGTCCTTCGACAGACGGCGAATTGACCGCCCGTCGTTGACAAGAAAGGTTTCGATTCGTTTTCGCATAATTATTCTCCGTTGGTTTGTCCTGAGTCAGCGCATATCGGCAGCGAATGCCCTTGCGGTGATTTTTGTTTCACCGCTCTACACAAGCGGCTACCTAGATGCCCTACCGCCGCCGTGGCGGCGGTAGGGCTGTGGCAGATGACGACTGTTCGTCCTTCTACCAAGACATTTTACCCGTGATGTCTGGCACTTTGAAACAAAAACACGGGTACTTCATTCGCATCTCTAATCAATCAAGCTGTGAAACAACCCGGCCTTACTTATCAATGAAACAAAATACAAATGGTCGGCAGCGGCACGCCTGCCGATTTTTTCTCTCTTGCTGTCATCTACAACGTCAGCATCAGGGAGCTTGAAACCGTTGACAGCGGCAATTGCTTGGTAGTGTCGGTCATGCCCCAATTCACACATCTCCGGCCAAATGGGATGTAACGCCCACGACAGGTAGATTGACTTGATTGCTGCTTCATAGACCGCAAACGTCAGCGGATCACAGTCGGTCACTTTGCCGGTCATGACGTGTTTCGCAGGGGAGTTAGACTTCCGCTGCTTAACGGAATAACAGTCAAGCGAATTCGTCAGTCGCTTTGTGAGTTTCATGGTTACTGGCCTTTCGTAAATGGATTTCTATTGGGAGTCGAACTGCTGCCTAATCGAACGGGAAGAACATTTCATCCGACACGTAGTATTGACCGTCGATAACAAGCACAAACCAAGTCGCAGAAAACGGCTTCGTGACAAATGCTTCCGATTGACCGACATCCTGCATCCGAATCCGCTGAACGTGGGGAAAGCACAGGTGTGCGATTCCACCAGCGGCGTCAAAGTCAGAAACATCAGATTCCTTCGCCACAATTCCCAAAAGGGATCGCTTGATGTTCAGGCTGATCTGTGGCGACATGAAACAGAACCAGTCCGTCTTCTTGATCGCCGTCTTTGCTTTTCTTCTACACTTGCGTTCGTTCATCATTTTCAGTTGTCTCCTTCGGTCAGCGCATATTTCTTCCGCAGACCCTTACGGGGGATTTTGAATTGCCACTCATCGTGAGCAGCTACCAAGATGCCTGACCGCCGCCGTGGCGGCGGTCAGGCTTGTGGCAGATGAGAACTATTTCTCTTCTGCCATCTATTCTACACGCCGATTCGGCGTTATTAAATCAACATCTAATTTATTTGCGGCTGCCTGATGAACTGCACGTATTTCTTTGCCATTCGTCGATTGGTCCCCCTCAACCGAGCAAGCCAGGCATCCACTCGATTCACCTTGGCATTCATGCCTTCGCCTTTCATTGAATAAGGCCCGCCAGCGTGTTTCATCCAAGGGCCATTTTGTGTTTCCCATGTTCGACCGAATGGCCAATCGTGGAGCCACGAGGTACTTCGCACACGTCACAAAGTTCCTCGTCCAACTGTTCATCACAGCCTTTCAAGCAATGCCGCTGCCATCTTGGCAAGCCGCCAAACGCTTCGTTGTCAGCACGCCGTTGGAGATTCGCAAGGTAGCACGCCTTGGCTTCGTCACGCACATCGACTAAGTATCCCTCCACTTGTTCAACCACCCATTGCGCCGATTCGTTGCGTTCGACTTCGGGTAGTTCATCCCAACCATCAATGACCGTGACTAACGCCCAAGCGGGATGCCTTCTGCCTGACACACGTGCAATAGGTCTGCCGGTGTGTAGGTGGCATCGGCGATGACGACGACCGTCAGAGAGGGCCATAGACAGCTTGGTGAATGACAGGTGGTGTGATTGTGCTCTGGATGCCAGGGCGGCACTGGTGAAGCCTGTGGATATCTTAGATCGGATGCAGCCTGACAGCCGGGGGCAGTGGGTTGGTGATTGATGTTCCAGGCTGGTCGCTGGTGTCGTTTAATTCGTACCGTGGAGCTTTGAACGCCAGATTCAACTTCAGGGACTTCAGTAGCTGACCGTATGCACTGCCTGGCACTTCTTGTACGCGATCCAGAGTTTCAAGCGTCTTTCCGGCCCGCCTCGCTATCGAGTAAGTTGGGGATGTAACCTCAAGACCTCAAATCACGCACGAAGAGGATCTGACAAATGGATGCCGCCTCAAGCCTTCAAGCAGATGTATTAGCCCTCGCTACACCTGAGGGGCGAATGGTCGGGACGCCTGGCCATGACGTTGCCAGAAACTACCTGCTTGAGCGGCTCGGTCTGCAGCCGTAGGCTCGTTCTCGACATGGTGTTGTGTTGTTCTGCGGTACCGTTACGCGCCGTGGTGGGAAATTGGCCACAATTCACGGCAGTCGCCATTCATTGGGGGGGCAACTCGGCCCAGATTTCGTTGTCGTGGCGTGCTTAAGTCCGTGTCAAATCAAGACAAATGGAACGTTTCAATATTTTGACTATACGCCGTTTCCGTTAGAAATTGTCCTGGCGAAGCACTTCGACCGCTTCGACGCAAGCGGTGATTCGATGGTTCGGCGCGACCTCAGCGCGGAGATAGTCGAGAATTTGATCGGCGACTTCCTGCAAGACGACAGCTTCCAGTCTGATTTGCAAGCTGCTAGAACCGTCCCCCTCGGCCAGCGACCGACGACCGGCACCATGACAAGGAATCGACGTGTAACCTGATGCACCAAGTTTGACGAATTCACGGATCAATGACTCTTCCAACGATTCGTCTGCCACAACGGTCACGCGTTGCAATCGAGTCATTGCTTGTTTACGAGCGGCGAAGTCGTGATGCGAGAGTGCCTTGTGGCCTTCGAGCCCTTCGACTGCGAGATGTAAGTTCGCATCCTCAAAATCTCGTTCCAGTTCATGTACTTTTTCCATCACGCTGTGATCGACCAGTTTGCATTGTGAAAAGTCGACGACAACATTGCGACGCTCTACCAAGCCGAGCTGGATAATCTTGCTGCGGAACAGAATCCAATTGCTGAACACGGCCGAGTGGCGAGCACGAATCACCGCCGTATCGTCGTCTTTGACCTCTATGTCGAGGTAGGGCTTGAACAATGCCCACAACGGCACACCGTTGATGACGTGGATCAGTAGTTTGACTCCGATGCCGATCAAGATTCCCCACAGCAAATCGGTCGCCAGAACGCCGACGAGCGTCGCGACGAATATCAAGAGCTGTTCTTTGCCGATTTGATAGACGTGTAGAAATTCCTTGGGATGCGTTAGCCGAAAGCCAGTGTAAATCAACATGGCGGCCAGGGCTGCGATGGGAATGCGGTGTAGGACCGTGGGAATCAACGCTACGCACAACAGCAGGAATATTCCATGCCACATGTTCGCGAATCGCGTCCGTGCGCCGTTGTCGATATTCGCTTTGCTTCGGACGATCTCGGAAATCATTGGCAATCCACCGACGCAAGCACATGCCAGATTACCTGCTCCAACCGCCACCATGTCGCGATCAAGATTCGTTTTTCGTTTCCACGGATCGATGACGTCCACCGCCTTGGCCGATAGCAGCGACTCCAGACTGCCGATCACGAAGAACAGAAACACGTAAGTCAGCGCATGTACCATATAATCGCCGGTAAACGCTGAGAAGTCGGGCGTTGTGATGTAGTCAAACATTCCAAACACCCGGTCGGGCATGTTGACTAGGTATGTCTCGCCGACTTCATAGGTGTGGCCGTGGAATGAATAGGTGTGTTTGTGTAACAGGTCGAAATACATGCCCAATGGCACTGTCGCCACGAGCACTACCATCGCGGCAGGCACGGCTTTCAATGCGACATGCAGTTTCTGCACCCATGGCCAGACGAACATGAGAGCGATTCCGACTCCGCCGATCAGTGCGATTTCGGGGTTCATGTGGGCGAAGAATTGTGGAATTTTCGCAATCAGTTCCAGCGGTTCCCCCTCGAGCAACTCCTTATCTACCACACCTAAGGCGGCGGGGATTTGCTTGACCATGATAATGATGCCAATAGCGGCCAACATGCCATGCACTGCCGACAGCGGAAAGAATTCGCCCAAGATGCCCGCACGAAACAGTCCGAAAAAGATTTGCAGCACTGCCGCGACGACACCCACGGCCAACGCCATGCGATAAGCTGTCATCGCCACGTCGAACTCGTCTGCCGATAATTCAGTGGCAAATCCTTCGCCGCCGAAGCCTCGGACGCAACCGTACGCAATCACAATCAGTCCAGCGGCAGGACCTTTGATCGTCAGCTCCGAATTGCTGATGAACGTCGCCAGGATCGAACCGATGATTGCCGTAAAGATGCCCGCGATCGCCGGATAGCCACATGCCAACGCGATGCCCAAACACAGCGGCAACGCGATGAGAAAGACAAGAAAGCCGGAAACAACGTCTTGTTTTAAATACTTAACGAAGCCAGCTAAATCGCCACGCGGCGTTTCGTTCAAATCAGTCACGTTCACATTCTCCTTAACATTCTAAGACCGCGATTCCGACGATTCGGGATCGTAGTCGATTAGTCTTGATCTTCTGTATGTTTGTTTTGATTCGCACTTGCAGACCCGGCGCTTAGGTGTTTGCTTCGCCGAGCCATAATCTCGGTCGCTGCATGATAGCGAGACACGACTCCCGGTTGCGGATACAGTCCCCCACCGATAATCAAGGCGCTGAGTGTCAATATCGCTATCCTTTCCGGCAAGCGAGCGTTCAACGGGATCGACGCGGTATGTTCGGTCCCTGTGAATAATCGAAAGTACGCGTGAAGAACCGCAATGCTGTTCAGTGCAGCCGCGAACACAACCAGCATGCCGACGTAGGGATAGACTTCAACAGCGCCCTCGACAAGTAGTTCAGCGCCAATGAATCCAACCGTTCCAGGAAATCCGATGCTCGCCAGCCCAGTCAACAGAAAAAACGTGGCCAGGCTTGGCATATGTTCATACAAGCCATGATAGTCGGCAAGCGACAACCGTCCCGTGCGTGCTTCCAGTGCCCGCAGTGTTAAACCGAATCCGGCGAGCGACAATCCGACCGAAATCCAAACACACAACCCGCCGGTCAGTCCAATCGGCGTGACGACTTCCAAGCCGATCAAGACGAGCGACGAATGGCTGAGAAACAGATAGACGAAAAACCGCCGAGCTTCGCGTTGAACGAGTGCCATTCCCGCAGCATAAACAGCGGTGAACAACGACAGCAGCGAAATCGTTTGCAATGCCCAGTCTGGCGCGATTGGCAGCACGAGTCGGACCGCCGCGTAAGCCCCGGCCATCGGCGTGACGAATAGCAGCGCCGTGCCGAGCGTCGCGTTCTCGAACAAATCGGTCATCCAGCAGTGAACTGGAGCGCAACCACTGCGAACCAGCACAGCGGCGATCAACATTCCAATGGCCCAGATCGAGTGTGGCGACTTAGGACCTTCTGCCTCGATCATCGCCCACCCACCGGCAAGCAGCCCAATAAACAGTAACATGTGAACAAGAAACACGCGAGTTGATCGACCACGGGCACGCAATTCGACCAGTGGCGGAATGGTCTGAGCTGCTAGCAATCCGATGACGCCCCAAGGTGCCCGGCAGCTAAGCATCGCCAGCACAAGCGTCTGCGATACGAGCGTCCAGGCAAACGGAAATCGCCGCACTTTGGTTCGCAGAGTGGCCAGGGTAGTCAGGAAAAACAACAAAGCGGCCAATGGCAACAGCGGCGCGCTCAACTCATCGACAACAACCGCATCGTCGCCGAGCCATGGAGAAACAATGTCCCAATGATCATGCGCCTCGAACGTGTGCAACGTGCGGAAGTCTTCCCACGCACCCACAGCGAGAAAAAGCGTGAGACCGGTCACTAACATGGTTCGCCGCCGGGCTCTTTCTGGATCGCGTACGCGGCAAACGATCAGCGCACCAATGAGTGGCGTGATGATCGTCAACTCAAGCCAGGGTAGATGTAATTGAACCATATTTATAGCCTCAACTCCTCAACGACTTCTTCATGAACGGGCACTTCGTCTGATTCGCGTGATGCACCGCCTGACAAAAAGTCAGTCCAACGCCGCTCGATCGAATCGCAGAACAGAAGAATCCGGCGAAAGGGATACACGATGAAGCGGTCGAGACATCCGTCCAAGTAGCCCCGCTCGATCGCAAAACAGTAAAACCAGGATCGCAGCCCTACTGGCATGACGCGCTGCCACAATCCGGCCTCATGCTGCATGTGTTCGCCGATCGCGTTTTCCAAGGTGTGGTAGTCGTGTAACAGCGATGGCGCACGCAGCAACTGCAACGTCCGCAAACAAGCGTGGCCTATGATATGAATCAAGGCGATGTAGCGTAGGCCAAGTCCGATTTCCACGACAATGATGCCGACCTGGGTCAACGAAGCAAACGCCAGCGCGCTCTTGATGTCGGTTTGCACGCGCGTCGTGATCGAGGCGAACGCGGCCGTCAGCAAACCGATCGTGACGACCGCTGCAGACAACCAAAACGACATCTCCAGAATCGGACTGACTCGCAGCAACAGAAACGCACCGAGGTGAACCGATAGTGCACCATAGAAAATGGCGCTCGACGGAGTGGGCCCTTCCATCGCGCGCGGCAACCAACCGGAAAATGGCACCAGTGCCGATTTGCCAGCCGCCGCCACCAACAGCAACAACCCGACAAACAAAGCTTGATTGGCCGTCAACGAAGCTTGCCCTTCAGGCCACGAACCGCTGCCGATCAAGACGTCAAAGTCGCCTTCCCCCGTTAGGTGGTGCAACGCGACTGCCGCGATCAAGAAAGCAGCATCAGCGATTCGATAGACCGCCCAAACTCGCAAACCATTTTTCACGGGCGCGATACGCTCGTGAAAATATGCGACTAACAACGCCGATGACAGACCGACCAGTTCCCACCCAAAGAAAAGAACTTCGATCGTACCGGCCAACGACGTAACGATCATTCCCAGCGTAAATAGCGAGTAGCAAATGTAGAAGCGACGATAACCCGACTCGCGGTGCAGGTAGCGGCTGGTGAACGCTCCGACCGTTCCACAGAGAAGAAACGACAAGATGACGAACGGCACGCTGAGTCGGTCGAACACGAACTTCAGATGGAAGTGAAAGTTATGATGCGGTTCGGGCAGATGGATCACGACCCAGTTACCCAATTCGATCGGCACATGGCGAATGTCAGTCGCCAGCATGATGAACAGGATTGCGATCGCAGCCAGCAGTCCAACCACAGTCGAAGCGTACGTCCAACTCTCAATTGCCGACTCACGAAGCGGTCTGCCAATGAGCGAGGTAAGGCCGAGCACGGCGACAAGCGCTGCCGGACTAGCAACAACAATAATGCCAAGAGTGTGGAAGATCGTTTCTGTGTTCATGTTTTTGTAGCTTAATTCGCTAGGAGTGTGATCGCCTGAGTGTTAGTCGGCGGACGTGGCGTGTTGTATCTGTGCAAATCCCAGATGATCGCGCCAGCCGCGATACCAATCGATCGACGATGCCGCTACCGGTAACTCATTGGTCGACGGTCGATAACGTACGAACTGGCCGTCACGGAACAAGTGAATTTCGGACGTTTGCGGGTCGAGTGTCGCTAACTGAACCCAACGTCCACGAATCAAGTTGGCCAGTCCCTCGTTCTGCTGCATGATTTGCAGCATCGCGTCGTGTGTCGTTTCAATGACGAACAGCAACCGCACTGGTTCGTGAATCTCGACCATTTGCCACGGCAGGCCTGGTCGCAAGTCGCTCGCGGCTCCGTTCATCACGCCCAGTAACGAAGTGATGTTGTGCGGTAATTTCGTCCCGCAGCCGTACCCGACGGGGTCGACGTACGAAAAATAGTACTCCAGGTTAATGCCCGCACAAACGGGAATGACGGCTTGCAGAATGCGAGTCAAAATCGTACTCTCTTCGTCGTCTTGATCGGGTTCATACGATTGCAGAAACGCTCGCCTATCAAGGAATAGTCCACGCGACCAATCGCGTCGACCGACGAAACAAAGTGCGTTCGTCGCGTGACCATATTCCGGGCGAACTTGCGAAAGGTCTTCAGCCCGTCCTTCGACATGACGCAAGGCCGCGTCCGTCGTGAGTTTCAATTCGGCAGTCTCGAATCGACGGCAGCGTTCATGTGCGCTGCGTTTGCGGGCTTCATCGATCGCGGCACTTGCTCGCTCAAAGTCGGATTCGTGCGTGGTGGGCAAGCGGTCTAGGTCGTAATACGCCACACTGTCGTCGCATGTGTTGTGATACGCGCCGAGGAATACCGTCTCGCTTGGAATGGGCAACCCATTATTTCTGACTAGATCACGAACTCGCGGATCATTGGCCATTTGCGCAAAGGCACGTGCGTTCGGTCCGCCTCGTCCGCCGCTGCAAGCACCGCAGTCGTGCGCCGCTTCGTGTGGGTTGTTCATGCTGGATGAGCCGTGACCGCAAATCACAATCAGCCGAGAAAGGTTATTCGTTAGCCCCATGTCTCGGAGAAGTCGCTCGACGATCGCAGCCATTTCGTCCACGTTGTATCCAACGTGGCCCGGTTCTGGTCCAGGTTCGGATTCCGCGCGTTCAAGTTGCAAATGCGTGACGGCTGGCGTTTTCACAAAGCCGTGAAACAATTGACGCAGGCGAGCCGTCGCGCGAGGAAACAGAATTCGCGTCACCAGCGGGAGCGACGCCAATGAGCCAAACACCGCCGCCAGCCACCCGCCCGTAAACGTTCGGCTGCCAGAGTGAACGTGACGTGTTACCGTTCCGATGGCTCGGCGACGACTGCGACGTTGGTCTTCAGCTTTCTTGAAGCTGTAAACCACATCTTCACCGACATAGTGCTTTGGTTTGATGATGACCGGACACAGCGGTGTGTAATGCGCATCCGCCGCCCCTCGATAGTACATCGCGACCGCAAAGAAACCCGCCGCGCCGAGCGTCTCGCACTGCGGTTCGAATTCTTCCAGATGACGTCGGAACGATTCCTCGCGCTCATCGATGCAACAGACGACTTGAAACGTGGGTACACGGACCCGATGCGCCCGCGAGGGACCGTCTGTATTGCTAACGCGTTGGGTTAACGAGTGTACAGCGACTGCGTCGAGTGTTTGGATTCGATAACGACGCTCAAATGCCAGGTGGTATATTCGTCGACGCTCCAGACTCGGAAACGCTTCGATTTCGCTAACCAATATTTTCCATTCTGCGTTCGACAAACGATGCAAATATTTCGGGTTCCATCCGATGAGTTGCGCGAGTTGGAAAACGAGAAACGCCCGTTGATCAACGCTCGTTGGCTCGTGTTGCGGCACCTTTTCACTCAGATGTTGTCGTAACTTGTTAAGAGGCTCACGAAACGCTAACGATTCGCGCGCGACATACTGCAAGGCGACTCGGTCCAACATCAACCGAATCGCGAGAAACTCGATCAGCGTCTCAGGCGGCAGAGGATGAGCCACTCGGTCGCCACGGGTTTCGAGTTGCCAGATCATGCCGCCGTATCCACGCAACGCCAGCAATGTTGCGGCAATATACCCTTGGCGTTCCAATTCGCTCACGCCAAGCAAGTCGAGCGATTCGGCAATCGAATCCAACGGACCAATATCTTCGTCTGTGAGTCGTTGCAGTTCCTGAGACAGGCCTCGCGCCCATCGATCGACCGGACGAAACGGTTGATCGTACAACGAAAGAAATGTCCGATAAAACCCATCCTCGAGATTTGGCATCGACCAGTGCGCAAATCCTTGGTCCAGAAAGGCCGCACAGAAGCGAATCAGTAAGTCGTGAACATACTCGTCGCTATCTTGGCCTGTCGCATCCATCAGCAGTTCGCGATGTCGCAAAGACCGTCGCGGCGTTGGCGACTCGACGTCAGATCGCAAAACGCCATCCTTGCAAACCAGCCACAACAAATGAAGTGTAAACATCTCCCACGTGTCGTCGTCCCATTTTTCGATGTGCTGTCTGTCAAAGGTCGCAAAAAGGCAATCCAACGTCCGCCGAATCCTCTCGTCGATGGGGTTCGGCGTTCGCCCGTTACGCAGGTCCCGCATAATCCAGTGTCGCGTATCCGTGATGGCAAGGTCGCGATTCGGCGGCGGTGTTTCTTCGCGAAAAGTTCGCAGCGACTCGGTTTCCGCAACAACCCAACGCAATTCAGCCGTCGGCCCCGTCCGCAGCGGGTGAGCCAACATAGCCAACCGTAAATGGAATCGTGTGCCGAGGAAGCCGAGCAATTCGTCGCCGTCGTTTTCCAAATCGTCGATCAAAACAGCTTCAATATCTCGTTGCAGAATCCGACCTCGGGCCAGCTTCTGCCGATAGCGTTCCTCCGGTAGATACGGATGGCAACCAAACGTCTCCGCTCCCTTTACCACGGCGTCTTCAAATGACAGGTCTTCAAACGCGTGCAGCGTATTGTGATGGACAAACGCCGTGATCGGACCTTGAGCGGGCAACAGATGCGCGGCACGCTTAATCAAATGTTCCAGATCAGCGTGCGGCGATTCGCCAGCAACCGTCTCAGGCGCAGTTGACGGCACCATAAACACTCTCTTTCTTATCGCCAGATGACGAAGGACGTGGGAACGATTTCGTGAAGGGAAACCCATGCCGAGCGACTTTGATCCGATGCGATGTCCACAGGGGATCATCCAACGATCGAATAACAGCGCGCACGCGGGTTACGAACGAAGGTGCCACTCATTGAAATGCGTCATCGACTTCAAGAACACGTCGACATCGCGTCGCGAAGAAACACCAGCACGTTAGCAAGATGCGGCTGGTGGTGCCCGGCAATGTCCGAAGCAGTAGTGAGAGCTGCTACGACAGAAAGTCGTTTCTAGATGATGATGCTGCGCCCAGGTATGGAAACTAAAGTCAAACCCATCCAATAAAACAGAATCAGTCGGGCCATCATCGCTATCTGTGAGCTCAGCCCCCTTTGCATCTTCCGTTTCTTCGCTCTCACTCTTTGATTCATCAGCAGATTGTTGCTTACCGAATTCGCCACCCAACACTTCCGGCTGCCAGGACGAACTAAGCGTCACCGCGAAGATCAGCAGCAGTTGAGTCAGAATGTTTTGAGAGCGTATGAGGGGCAAAATGAACCAAACCAATGGGGAGATGAAAACCAAGTGGTGTAGAGTATAAGCGCTAAGCCACCCTGTTGGCAAGACTACGATTTACGGTTGTATAATCGATACAATACTTGGTGAGGCCAGATGTATCGAGATGGGTCCTGATTATTGAACACCAGTTAAAATGGACCGACATCTAGGAAGCTCCAGCCAGGTCCCTGTCGAGGGGGGCGCTACTAAACTGGTAAATCACGCGGCGTTCCCAAAAAAACGTTATCAACGGGGGCAGTTTCGAAGGTTGAATACTTTGACTATACGGTGTAGGAATTGCGGGCCAATTGGAACCACCGAGATTTGGGAAACTTTTGATTGGGGACACGCGTCATTCAAGCGGTTTAAGGCTCGTTCGAGTTTTTTTGACCTTACGCGCTCTACCTGCACGCGGCGGGGAGTAAACCCCGCCCTTAAGAACCACCGAAAGTCGCTAGGCCAATACACCCAGTACAAAGTCTATACAAACTGGCCCGACTGAACATCGTATCGCATGATTCGATTTCCCAAGCCAATACTTAGCCAACCGTGCAGTCTCGCTTCGACGCCATGTTCGTGCAGCGACAGCATCTCTTTTTTCAGTTGCAACAAGATGTTTTCTTGCGCAGCAATGCTAAGTTGATTCTCTGCGCTCACATCGCCGTAATGCAAGCTCATAAAATCGCGAAGCTTGTCACCGTGCTGCAGCCATTCAATGTCACGATCTTCCCAAAGAAAATGCTCAACCGTTTTGCAGCCCACGTGACCGAAAACGATTAAGTCCTTCAGCTGTTTTTCTTGCAGGACATGCGAAATCTCAGTAACGACCTTGTCTTCACCCCATGGCAGTATTACATTTCCGAAATTCTGAACGGTGTAGAGTTCCCCTATATCAAAAATCGAATTTTGATCCGGCTGAAACCCAAATTCAGAACAGCAGACCATCGCGGCCGACCAGCCGTCTGAATTGGGCTGAAGTTGCTTGAGGTCTTCGATCGTCCCAAACGTCGACGGAGCGAAATCGTGAAGACTTGGATCAAGCGAATGCAATGCGTTGGGCGAATCCACTATTCAACGTCGTTTCCGATGCCAACCTTGTAGGCATCTGCAATTTCATAAGGGCCAGTGATCGTTACCCCCATGTCACGGATCAAGCCATCCTGGATCTTGTAGATCCATCCGTGAACAGCCAGTTCTTGACCGTTCTCCCAGGCTTGCTGAACTACGGTTGTGTGACAGACATTGTGAGCTTGTTCCACGACGTTGAGTTCGCATAGCCGATCAAGTCGCTCATTTTCGTCTGGAATGATTTTCAAGACTGCATCATGTTTGTTGCGTACGTCTCGGATGTGCCGGAGCCAATTGTCGATCAATCCGAGATGGTGGTTCTGGCTGGCGGCCTTCACTCCACCGCAACCGTAGTGCCCGCAAACAATGATGTGTTTTACTTTCAGAACCGCAACCGCGAACTCAACAACGCTCAAGCAATTGAAGTCGGTATGAACAACAACATTGGCAATGTTGCGGTGAACGAAAACTTCTCCGGGCATCAACCCGACGATTTGGTTCGCCGGGACGCGACTGTCAGCGCACCCAATCCACAAGTACTCTGGGGTCTGCTTCTTTGCCAATTCGGAAAAAAACTTAGGGTCTTTCGCGTTGACGTTCTCGGCCCAAGTCTTATTTTTCTTAATCAACTCTGGCAAAACACGCATGGCTTTGAAATTTCCTTATAAAACGACTGCGAGAATGCATCCGATACGTCGCAAACGGTTTGTGGTCTAATCGCTTACTATAGGTCACTCTATGCATGTCCGCAACCAATTGTAGGAGTTAACCCAAGTGTAATGGCCCGGCGACTTTCAGTAGCCCGAATAAGCCGAAGTCAATCCCCGCATATCTACGGCATTTACCATGACCGTCAATTATATTTACTGTATTTTGATTGACAATGCAGGACCAACTCGACGAAGACGACATTGAATCGATTCGGCTACCGCGAAACTGGTCGCAAACGGTTCGACATGCCGTGCTCAACGTAGTCGGTATTGTACGCGTCGCGATGCTGGCGGGGGGAGTGAGACCCTCTGCAACCTAAATAAACGCCCTTTTTGCGGCATTATAAAGTGAGAGCAATCATACCTCTCACGTAACAACGCCCAGCACGCACATTTCCTGTGTTTGCCGGGCGTTTTGCGTTTCTATCATCTCGGTTCTCTTTAGGAGGCATTTTAGCTATGCCAGATT
>Ga0209362_1002225_pt1 | contig 14584 bp, 17 predicted proteins | sample SaaInlV_165m_DNA_FD_184680 | JGI IMG/M metagenome (GOLD analysis project Ga0209362, IMG submission 184680) | Marine microbial communities from expanding oxygen minimum zones in the Saanich Inlet - Saanich Inlet SI037_S3LV_110m_DNA (SPAdes)... | ecosystem: Environmental > Aquatic > Marine >...
TTCAGCTGGTGGAAATGGCGGGACAAACTCAGGAGGCGGAGCGGGTGGAAGTCACGATGCTTCTGCGGGCGGAGCTTCTGGTGGTTCTGGAATTGTATTTATAAAAATTCCTACTGCAAATTACACAGGAACAGTATCAGGTTCCCCGACTGTATCAACAAGTGGGTCAGACACTCTATTAAAATTTACTGGAACTGGTTCATATACTGCTTAGGAGAGTATTTAATGGCACATTTTGTAGAATTAAAAGGTAATAGGGTTATTAGAACTCTTGTTGTTAATAATGATGTATTGAAGGATGAAAACGGGGATGAACAAGAACAACTTGGTATTGATTTTTTAAAAAGCTTATTGGGCGGCGAATGGTTGCAAACATCATACAACGCAACTTTTAGAAAAAACTTTGCTGGTCCCGGAATGCTATATGATAAAAATCGTGATGCTTTTGTAGAAACTAGAGAAGGTGTACCACCGTCATGGGTATTTGATGAGGATACTTGTAGATGGAAACCTCCCATTGATAGACCAGAAGATGGTTTAAAAATGTTTAAATGGGATGAACCTTCTGTAAGTTGGAAAGAAGTTAATGCATAACCATTACACGGTTGGGCAATGAATTATTAGGAGATATAAATGGCAGTAACTACAAGACAAACTCTGATTGATTATTGTTTGCGACGCCTCGGTGCGCCTGTAACAGAAATTAATGTAGATGACGAACAAGTATCAGATCGAATAGATGATGCGATTGAATATTTTCAAGAGTATCATTTTGATGGTGTGGAAAAAGTTTTTCTTAAAAAGGTATTAACACAAGCAGATATTGATAATGAATATCTAACTGTTGATAATGCTATCATTAGTGTTCTCCGTGTACTTCCTATTCCTAATTTTAATGCTTTTCAAACAGGATTCTTTAATGAGGAATATCAATTACGTTTAAATGATTTAGAAAATATGCAAAGCTCAGCAATAATTAATTGGGCTATGTCACAAACTAATTTTTCATTAATTGAACATTTATTTTCTATTCAACCAACGATGTTGTTTAATAGAAAACAAGATAAAGTATATTTAGAAACTGATTGGGCGAATAAATTTTCAGTTGATACTATTCTTATTGTAGAGGCATATCGTGCACTTGATCCATCTACATATCCTCAGGTATATAATGATGCGTTCTTAAAAAAATATGCTACTGCCTTAATTAAACAACAATGGGGAAGTAATTTAAAGAAATTTACTGGTGTAGTTTTACCGGGTGGTATTTCATTAGATGGTCAAACAATATTTACAGAAGCTACCGAAGAAATTACTAAAATGGAAGAAGAGATGAATTTAAAATACGAACTTCCACCTGATGGGATGATAGGTTAATGGCCTCAAATATTTATTTTCAAAACGCAACTGCAGATCAAAATTTATTAAATGAGATTAACAGAGAGGTTATACAACAGGCTGGTATAGATGTAGTATACTTACCAAGAACTCTAGTTAAAAAAGATACCGTATTAGATGAAGATGTTATATCTAAATTTGATACTAAGTATGATATTGAAATGTATGTTAAGTCCTCGGATAATTTTGGTGGAGCTGATGATGCTATATCTAAATTTGGTATGGCAATTTCAGATGAACTTATTTTAACAGTTCATGCTGAACGGTTTAAATTTGTAACGGGTATGGGTACACCCAATGAAGGTGATTTAATATGGTTTCCGTTGGCAAAAGAATTATTTGAAATTAAATTTGTTGAAGACGAACAACCTTTTTATCAAGTCGGAAAGAATTATGTCTTTGACTTGACATGCGAACAATTTGACTATAGTGGAGAGAAAATTGATACTGGGGTTGCGGCTATTGATCAGATTGAGTCTGATAATGCGTATTCAATTGATATATTAATGACTATTGGAGGATTAGGAACATATCTAGCAAATGAGAAGGTATATCAGGGTAATACATATGAAACAGCAACCGCTAAGGCTGTAGTTTCATATTGGAGACCTGATACGAGGAAATTAAGAGTTCATAATATTGTTGGTACTTTTGCAACTGATTCATATGTTACCGGTAATTTAAGTGGTGCAAATTGGAGTGTAACCTCCACGGATGACCAATTATTACCAAATGATGGTTTTGCTGATAATAAAGTTTTGGAAACAGAGGGTGATAGTATACTAGACTTTTCTGAAATGGACCCATGGAGTGAGGGCGACTTATAATGTTCGGACAACATTTTTATAATAAAAATATTAGAAATATTGTAGTTTTATTTGGTACAGTATTTAATGATATTAATATACAAAGAACAAAATCAGATGGAACGGTTGAACGTCAACTTAAAGTTCCTATTGCATATGGACCTAGTGAAAAGTTTTTAGCTAAGTTAAATCAAAAAGACAATTCATATAGTATACCACGGATGTCTTTTGAAATTACGGATTATGCTTATGATCCTACAAGAAAATTACAGACTACAAAAAAATATAAAAAAGTAAAAGGTGCAAGTGTCACAGAATTAAATACGATATATAATCCAGTTCCATATGATTTTAATATTACTTTAACTGTTATGGTAAGATATAGTGATGATGGTTCACAGATACTTGAACAGATTCTTCCATTCTTTACACCAGAGTTTCATGTTGCTATGAATGAAATGTCTACTATGGGAATAGTACGTGACATTCCAATTATTTTAAACAGTGTTACAACAGAGGATACTTACGAAGGTGATTTTATAACAAGAAGGGCATTATTACATACACTTGAGTTTACTGTTAAAGCACATATATATGGTAAGACATCTGAGCAAGGTATTATCAGAGAGGTAGATGCCAACATTGGTGCTAACCTTAATGATAAAAAAGATGTAAATATGGATATTAAACCTAAAGCATTGACTGACTTAAACTCTGATGAGGTTATTGATGAGGCTGATAATGCATTAACAACACCAGCCAATGACTTTGGATTTATTGAAACGATTACGGACTTGCCATGAATAAAGACACTGTAGTAAAATTAAATAAAGTATTAGATATTTCTGGTGATCTAGTTAAAAGGGAAAGAGATAAAGCACCAAGCGTAGAGATAAATACACAAGACCTTACTTCTGAATATGAATTTTCTCAGCAGCAATATCATACACTTATAGACAAAGGTAATGATGCACTTGAAGAACTTTTAGCAGTTGCAAAGGAATCAGAAAATCCTAGAGCATTTGAAGTTGTTACACAATTAATTTCTGGTTTGACGAATACTACAAAAGAACTTTTAGTTTTACAGAAAACAAAAAAAGAAATAGAAAAAGAAACAAAAGATCCTTCGACAGTTAATAATTCTTTATTTATTGGATCAACGGCAGAGTTGCAGGAGTTACTATCAGCTAAAAAGAAATAATATGAGTGACCAATATTTAGGAAACTCTCTATTAAAGAGAGCGGATGTTCAACATAATTTTACAAAAGAAGAAATTGGAGAATATATAAAATGTCGTGATGATATTTTATATTTTTTAGAAAACCATGTGAAGATTGTCCATGTTGATGAAGGTTTAATTCCTTTCAGTCTTTATCCCTTCCAAAAAGATTTAATACAAACTATATCCAAAAATAGAAATGTAATTGTAAAGACCGGCCGTCAAGTTGGTAAGTCTACTACTACATTGGGTTGGTTATTACATTATGTTCTTTTCAATCAATCTAAGACGGTTGGTATTCTTGCTAACAAGGCCGCCACTGCTAGAGAATTGCTTGGACGTATACAAATAGCATATCAACATCTTCCTAAGTTTCTTCAACAAGGACTTAAGGAATGGAATAAAGGTTCTTTAGAACTTGAGAATGGAAGTAAGATTATAGCTTCATCTACATCTTCCAGTGCTATTCGTGGATTTTCTTTTTCTTGTATTTTACTAGATGAATTTGCTCATGTACAAAGACATATAGCAGATGAGTTTATTCGTTCAGTATATCCTACAATTTCATCTGGTAAAGAAACTAAAGTTATTATAGTATCTACGCCAAATGGTTTTAATATGTTTTACAAATATTGGAATGATGCTGAAGAAGGTTCAAATGATTTTACTCCTTTTAAAGTTCATTGGTCTAATGTTCCTGGTAGAGATAAAGAATGGAAGAAGAAGATTCAATCAACAATCGGTGAGGATGCATTTAGACAGGAATATGAAGCAGAATTTTTAGGTTCTTCGAACACATTGGTTTCATATGAAAAATTACAAGAATTATCTTATATTAGTCCAATATATAGAAAAAATGATGTAGACGTCTTTGAGGAGGAAGATAAAACACATTCCTACGTTATAACGGTTGATGTGGCAAGAGGACAAGGACTGGATTATTCAGCTTTTACTGTGTTTGATATTACAAATATACCTTATAAAATTGTTGCTAAATATAAAAATAACCATGTAGCCCCCCTAGTGTTTCCGAATATTATAAATATTATTGGAAAGAAATATAATAATGCTTATATTCTGATAGAGGTAAACGATATTGGTTCACAAGTTTCCGATGTTCTCCATCACGATTTGGAATACGAAAATCTGTTTTCAACAGCGTGGTATGGCAGACATGGGCAACAACTGAGCGGTTTCGTTGGTGGTAAGAGAGATTCTCAATTTGGAGTTCGAACAACAAAATCTATGAAAAAGATAGGTTGTTCTAATTTAAAAGCTTTAATTGAGGATGATAAACTCTTAATTCCAGATTATGATATGATATCAGAATTGACAACATTCGTTTCCAGTGCGGATTCATATTCTGCAGAAGAAGGTGCTAATGATGATTTAGTTATTACTTTAGTTTTATTTGCATGGATGGTCGATCAGCAATATTTTAAAGATTTGAGTAATCAAAATATTAGATCCAATCTTTATAAAAATCAACTAAATGAACTTGAAGATATGACAACACCATTCGGAATTATTAGTAATGGTCTAGATAAAGACTTGAGCGAAATAGATAATATGGGAAACGTTTGGACAAACGTAGAATAACAGATAATGCGTCATTGATGAAATTTATATTAATATAAAAAATGTAACTTATTGTATAAAGGAGAAATAACATGGCGTTTCAAGTAAGCCCGGGCATTAATGTTAGTGAGATTGATCTTACTACAGTAGTCCCTAATGTGGCCACATCGATTGGTGCTATTGGTGGTGGTTTTCAATGGGGTCCTGTTTTAGAGAGGATATCAATCACTACAGAAAACGATTTATTAAACGAATTTGGACCACCGCTTGATAATGCAGACAATGATGGTAAGTATTTCCTTACCGCTGCAAATTATCTCGCATACTCTAACAATCTTATTGTAACCAGAAATGTTGGTGCTGATGCACGCAACGCTGTTGTTGGTGACGATGATGCAAGTTCAGCAACAGCATCTAACGTTACTCATAACAAAGATGATTATGATGGTACAACTTATACAGCTTCATTATTTGTTGCAAAATATCCGGGTGCTTTAGGAAACAGCTTAAAAGTACTTGCTGTTGATGGTGCTGGTTGGGCAATAATTAAAGGCAAAGCTTCGAGTGCACGCACTAATGATGAAGCATTATTCCTTGCTAGGTTTGATAGCGCTCCGAGTGCTTCAACCGCTATGCAGGATTCTAATGGTGGTGCTACTACCGGTAATGATGAAATGCATGTCCTCGTAATAGACGAAGATGGTGCTTGGACAAACTCACCGGGCGATGTTCTTGAGGCACATGGTTATGTAAGTAAAGCATCAGATGCGAAACGTATTGATGGTTCAAATAATTATATTGGAACTGTTTTGCGTAATGAATCAAAATATGTTTGGTTAGGTGATCCTACTGAAATTACAGAAACGTCTACGGACAACGGCGGTGGGGCACCTGAGAAAAATGCTGGCGGAGTTATGGCCGGTGGTGATTTTAAAAGAATCAATGGTGTTGGCAAAGAAATAATTGGTGGATCACTTGCTGGTGGTGTTGATGACAATATGCTTTCTGATGGTGAAGTACAAGCAGCATATAATATGTACATCAATCCAGAAGTTGTAGATGTTACTTTGGTTATGGGCGGACCTGCAAGTGCAGTAACGAGCAAATGGATTATTGATAATATTTCATCGAAACGTAAGGATTGTGTTGCTCTTGTTTCACCTCCTATGACTGATGTTGTTAGAAATGCTGGTTCTGAGCAAGGTTCACTAGAAACCACAAGAGGCACTTTAGCTCTTGCTGGTAATGCTGGTAGTTATGGTGTAATGGATAGTGCATGGAAATATCAGTACGACAGATACAATGATAAATTCGTATATGTTCCAATGAATGGAGATATAGCAGGATTATGTGCACGAACAGATTTTACTAATGATGCATGGTGGTCACCTGCAGGTTTGAATCGTGGTGGAATTAAAAACATTGTTAAATTGTCTTGGGAAGCAACCAAAGCAGAACGTGATGTAATGTATCAGATTGGTATTAACCCTCTGATTACACAAACGGGCGCTGGTGTGGTTCTTTGGGGTGATAAAACAATGCAAAGTGTTCCAAGTGCATTTGATAGAATTAATGTACGAAGATTATTCATTGTTTTGGAAAAAGCAATCTCAGTAGCCGCTAAAGCGATGTTATTTGAGTTTAATGACGAGTTTACCCGAGCACAGTTTGTTAATATGGTTGAACCTTTCTTGAGAGAAGTTCAGGGTCGACGTGGTATTACTGACTTTAAGGTAGTATGTGATGGTTCAAACAATACTGGTCAGGTTATTGATACGAACAACTTTGTTGGTGACATTTATGTCAAACCAGCACGTTCTATCAACTTCATCCAGTTGAACTTTATTGCCGCTAGAACGGATGTATCTTTCTCAGAAATCGGTGGATAAATCTTATAAATATATACAAACTTAAAGGAGTAATAAAATGTCAACAATTTCTGATTTCAAAAACAACTTTAGAGGTGGGGTTCGACCCAATCTATATAAAGTTGTAGTCAATGCTCCAGCCATTTTTGGGGCGATGGATTTACAATTTCTCGGAAAAGCAACACAAATTCCGGGTTCGGTTATTGGTAATATAGACGTTGCCTATCGTGGTCGTATGTTGAAAGTTCCGGGAGATCGTACGTTTGAAGATTGGACGGTAACTATTCTTAATGATCCTGAATGGCAAAATAGAACAGCAATGGAACAGTGGATGAATTCTATCACGCAACATTCACAGAATAGAACTACTACATCTGCTGCTGGAGTCTATGGTAACGCTACGGTCACACAATTGACGCGTGAGGGTAAATCTTTAAGGACATATCGTCTTCAAGATATTTATCCAACAACATTAACCGCTATTGAATTAGCAATGGACCCTGATGGAGCTCCTGAAGAGTTCGCAGTAACATTTGCTGTTAATAACTTTACCGTCGATGGTGCAGGTTTGGATGGTTCTACTACTAATGGAGTTGATGTTTCAATTAGTGGTTCTATCAACCTTGGTGGAGTAACAATCAGCGTTTAATTTTTGAATAGGGGGAAGGGAAACCTTCCCCTTTCTTTTTTATAATAAAACAGGGGATTTATATGGCCGGATTTGAATTATTTGGTTTTGAGATAGCGAAGAAAGAGATAAAAAAAGAAAAAACATTTGTAACGCCCGAAAACCTTGATGGCTCAACACAAGTTGTTGATGGTGGGGGTATCTATGGACATTATCTTGATACAGGGGTAAATGCCAAAGATGAAAATGTTTTGATCCAAAAATATCGTGAAATGTCAATGACACAAGAAGTGGACTTGGCAGTTTCTGATGTTGTTAACGAAGCCGTTGTACATGAAGACGGTAGATCATCTATTAATCTTTTTCTCGATAATACTTCTCAGAGCACTTCTATTAAACAAAAAATAGTAAAAGAATTTAAACATATTCTTCGACTATTGGATTTTAATAGAGTTGGTTCTGATTTGTTTCGTAAATGGTATGTTGATGGAAAAATATACCATCATATTATTATTGATAACGAGAAACCACAATTAGGTATTAAAGAACTTATCCCGATTGATGCATTAAAAATACAAAAGATTACAACAATAAAAAAAGAAAAAGATCCAATATCAAATATTGAAGTAGTAGTTGATCAAGAAGAATTCTTTGTATATTCACCAGAAGATGCTAAAACTAGTGCAGTTCAAGTAGCACCAGATTCAATTTCGTATTGCCACTCTGGTATGGTGGACAATGCAAAACAAATTATTATAGGTTATCTATATAAGTCAATAAAGCCTTTCAATCAACTTAAAATGATTGAAGATTCTCTTGTTATATACAGGCTAGCAAGAGCACCAGAACGAAGAATATTTTATATTGACGTTGGTAATCTACCAAAATTAAAAGCAGAACAATATTTAACGTCTGTAATGAATAAGTATAAACAGAAAATAATTTATAATGCAGCGACGGGGGAAGTAGAAGATCAGAAAAAACAAATGGCCATGCTCGAAGATTTCTGGTTGCCAAGACGAGAGGGTGGACGAGGAACTGAAATTTCTACATTACCATCAGGACAAAATTTAGGTGAAATAGAAGATATTGAATATTTCAGAAAGAAACTTTACCAATCATTGAATGTTCCAATCTCACGTATTGAGGGAACAGAACAAACTGCCTTTAACTTAGGTCGTGCTTCCGAGATTAATAGAGACGAGATTAAGTTTGCTAAGTTTGTTGCTAAGTTGCGACATAGATTTGCGACAATGTTTACTGACTTGTTAAGAATTCAATGTATTCTCAAAGGTATTATTAAAGAAGATGATTGGTATGACATTAGAGATAATCTTGAATTTATTTGGACAAAAGATTCTCATTATGCAGAATTAAAGAATAATGAAATTCTCAGAGAACGAATGGAACTCTTACAGATGGTTGATGAATATGCTGGAAAATTCTTTTCAGATGAGTGGATTAGAAAACGTATCCTGCGTCTGACTGATGAGGAAATAGTACAAATTAATAAAGATAATCAGAAAGCAGGTAAAGGTGATCCAGATGATTTTGAAATTAATCCAAATCTGGTTGCACCGGTTGATGTTCATAGGTAATTATTATGACACTATTAAAATCTAGCTTTATAAAAAATTATAAAGACAAGGTTAAAAAAGTATCTTCGAATGTATTGGAAGATGCTGTTCATCATGCATTTTATTTAACTGACAAATATGGTATAGCTAAAATTAGTTTAGCTATATCTGAAGCATCTATTAAATATAACCTAGATGAAGATGTATTAAGAAATACGATAAATGATGTAGATTTTATTATAGAAAACTTAGGCAAACCAAAAAGGAGTATAAAATGAGTGAATCCACGCCTTTAAAAACAACCATTGTTAAAAATATATTAGATAAAAAATATAATAAGGCTAATGGTGAGTTTGAAAAAACATTAAAACAGAAGACTTATGATGCTATTGACAAGTACAAGCAAGCATTTAAATTTATAACACTTGATAAAGAGGAACCAGCAAAAGAGGAACCAGCAAAAGATGTTTGAAGTATTATCTGTACAAGCACGGAATAAATTATCACGCTCCATGAAAGCTAAAGCTAAAATGATTGCCAAGAAACGCGAACGGGCAATGAGTAAAAAAGCTAGTCCAGAAAAATTAAAAACACGAGCGCAGAAAAAAGCAGTAGATTTTATTGCACAAAAGATTTTAAAAGGTAAAAATAGATCGGAGTTAGGGCAAGCAGGTAAAGCGTCATTGGAAAAGAAAATTAAATCCAAATCGGTTTTAATTAAAAAATTAGCTAAGAAACTTTTACCACAGGTTAAAAAAGCCGAGGCAGAACGAATGGCAAAAAAAGGAGATAAATAGATGAAACTTATTACAGAACATTTTGAAAACCTTGAATATATTGTCGAAGGCAAAGGCAAAGATCAATATATTAAAGGTATTTTTATGCAAAGTGATCTTAAGAATCAAAATGGTCGTGTATATCCTTACTCCATTTTGAAAAAAGAAGTAAACAGATATAAAACAAAATTTGTCAAAGAAGGTCGTGCACTCGGTGAATTAGGACATCCTATGGGTCCAACTATTAATCTTGATCGTGTTTCACATTTGATTACAGAATTAACAGAAGAAGGAAAAGACTTTGTTGGTAAAGCAAAAATTATGGATACACCAAATGGAAAGATTGTGAAAAATCTTCTTTCTTCAGGTGTTAAACTTGGTGTATCATCAAGAGGATTAGGAAGTCTTAAGATAAATAAAAAGACCGGCGTAAACGAAGTACAGAAAGATTTTACTTTAACTACAGTTGATATAGTTGCAGACCCCTCAGCACCATCGGCATTTGTAAATGGTGTTATGGAAGGAAAAGAATTCAGTGCTACAGGTGAAATTGAGTATGCTATTCAAAATGAGATTAAAAATACAAAATCGAAGGAATTAGATAAGAAAAAGCTGGATATATTTGAAAAATTCCTTGGAAATCTTTAATATTATAAATATATATAGGCTAAACACTTTTAAAGGAGATGTAAAATGGCTAACGAAGAAACCCTAAGTGATGGAGAAATTGAAAAAAAGATAATGGAAACTGCCACTAACGCAGAGGATGAAAAAAATGATAACGAATCTATTGAAGAAGCTAAATCAGATAAAAAACCTGTTGAGTCTAAAAAAGACGCCAAAGGAACTAGAAAAGAAGAAGACGACTCCGAAGACGAAGATGAAGATGAAGACGTCGAAGAAGGAAAGTCTAAAGACTCCAAAAAAGAGGAATTCCCCCCAGCTAAAGACGACGACGAAGAAGACGAGGACGACGAAAAAGAAGAAGGGAAAAAAGCAAAGAAAGAAGACATCGAAGTAGATGTTGCTCCTGATGTTGCTGCTTTAGTCGACGGCGAAGAACTTTCTGAAGAGTTTAAAGCAAAAGCTGCTACAATCTTTGAGGCTGCAGTTAAGTCTAAGATTGCTAAGATTCGTAAGCAAGTCCGCGAAGAATCTAAAAAAGAAACAGATGAGCGTATTGAGTCTATGCAGTCTGAAATGACTGAAAATGTAGACAAATATCTCAACTATACAGTAAAAGAATGGATGGCAGAAAATAAACTTGCTGTTGAACAAGGTGTTCGCAACGAAGTTACAGAGAGTTTTATTTCTGGTTTGAAGAAGTTGTTTGAAGAGCATTATATTGATGTTCCACAAGAGAAGGAAGATGTATTCGAGAATCTGGTTGTTGAAGTTGCTGAGTTGGAAGAGAAACTCGACGAGCAGACACAAAAGCATATGGACATAGTGAAAGAATTAAATACATTCAAAGCTAAAGATGCATTCCGAGATATCTCAGAGGGAATGGTTGATACTGATGTTGAGAAGTTTACCGAACTAGCAGAGGACGTTGATTACGAAACTGATGAACAGTATCGTGAGAAACTCAATGTTATTAAGAATAGCTATTTCAAATCAGACAAAAAAGAAGTAACAGATAATAAAGGAACGGCCGGTACTAATAATCCAGTTGCAGATGGAAAAAGTGATGGCAGAATGGACAGTATTATGAGTGCTATTTCCAATTTATCTAACAAGTAAAATATATAATGGATTGAATGAAAACACATTTAACTAAATTTAATTAATTATAAGGAGTATACAGAAATGTATTTATCAGAAACAATTAAGGAAAAGTGGCAGCCAGTAATGGAACACGCTGATCTTCCTGAAATTAAAGACACTTATCGCAGAGACGTTACTTTGCGATTGTTGGAAAATCAAGAAGCTTTCTTGAACGAAGCTGCACCGGCTAACTCAGGTCATGCACCTGCAGGTACGGATGTAAAAGGTTGGGATCCAATTCTAATTAGTTTGGTTCGTCGATCTATGCCTCATCTTCTTGCTTATGACGTCTGTGGTGTTCAGCCTATGTCTGGACCAACCGGATTGATTTTCGCAATGAAATCTCATTACACTGCACAGGATGGAACTGAAGCCCTCCACGGTGAAGCTAACACAGCTTTCTCTGGAGACAATGATGGTACGCCAGCTCATGTTGCTATTGACGGAACAAATAATCCGTTTGAAGGAACTTGGACAGCTGGTCAAGCAAACACCACGGCAGATGCTGAAGCACAGGGATCTACTGGTGGACGTGCGTTCCAAGAAATGGCATTCAGTATTGACAAGACTACCGTAACGGCTAAGTCTCGTGCCCTCAAAGCCGAGTACTCTACGGAACTTGCTCAAGACTTGAAAGCAGTTCATGGTTTGGATGCAGAGACTGAATTGTCAAATATTCTTTCTACTGAAATCCTCAATGAGATCAACCGCGAAATCATTCGCCGCATTTATAAAAATGCACGATACGGAGCCGCTACTAATACTGCTACTGCTGGTACATTTAATCTTGATGTTGATTCTAATGGCCGATGGTCAGTAGAGAAGTTTAAAGGGTTGATGTATCAAATTGAGCGCGATCGAAATGAAATTGGCTTTGACACACGACGTGGAAAAGGTAATTTTATGATCTGTTCTGCTGACGTTGCATCTGCATTGTCAATGTCTGGTATGTTGGAAACTGGTCATCCAGCCGCGGGTGATTCACACACTAACACGTATGTTGGTACGATGAACGGCATGAAAGTGTTTGTTGATCCTTATTATGGATCAACTGCTGGTCAATTCTACGTTGTCGGTTATAAGGGATCTAGTCCTTATGATTCTGGCATGTTCTATTGTCCTTACGTTCCTCTACAGATGGTTCGTGCGATGGGTGAGGATACATTCCAACCAAAAATCGGATTCAAAACCCGATATGGAATTGTTGACAATCCATTCGTTGTTGCTAACCAAGCTGGTATTAATACTACCACTGGTAACCAGTACTACAGAAAAGTTAATGTTACAAACTTAATGTAATTTTAATTTTTTACTAAATTGGGGGATGGGGTTTATACCCTGTCCCCTTTTTTTTTGGAGTCTCCATGCACGAATATAGAGCTAAAGTAATTAAAATTATTGACGGGGATACTGTGGATCTTGATATTGATTTAGGATTTGATGTAGTTCTTGCTAATCAGCGAGTAAGACTTTATGGAATAGATACACCTGAATCCAGAACCAGAGATGCTGAGGAAAAATTTTATGGAAAGTTATCTAAACAGTTTTTAGTTGATTATTGTCCCGTAGGGTCGAATATAACATTAAAAACCCATTTAGATGACGAACGTGGAAAGTTTGGGCGAATACTGGGGGAGTTGTATGTAAATAATGTTAATTTAAACGAACAAATGGTTGAAGAGCATTTGGCTGTTCCATATGAGGGACAATCTAAAATAGATATACATAAAGCCCATTTGTTTAATCGTCAAGAACTATCACGGATGGGGTATAAATATATATAAAGCCGCTTACCTTTAACACTCGGTGGATATTGTGGACTCTACAGTAGTAGCAGATTTAATAGAAAGATTAGGTGTACCAGTTGTAGGTTTGTTATTAATTGGATGGGGTTTTTGGAAAATTATAAAATGGTTGCAGGATTCACTTACAGGAAAGATAGGCCATCAGACAGAGATACTAATTCAACTTATAGACCGTATTAGAGTATTACAAACAGATATTTTAAAATTGGATACTATGGTGAGGACGAAGTATGGATTAGATGTTGATGAAAATAGAATTGCGAGAGCCGACGAACCGAAGAAATCTAAGAGAAAATAATGTAACTTTTTCCTTGTATTGCTGTTTTAAATATGTTATTATTAATATGTTGGTGGGCTTGGGAATATAAGATATATTATTAATTAATATTAACATTATTAATTAACTTTAATCTCTCTAGAGAATAAACCAAAAAATAGGTTAAATCAAGCTCATACCATTTAAGACCAGCTTTAGCGGATTTTGGATGATAATGATGATTCGAATGCCAACCCTCACCAAATGTTATTAAAGCTACAAACCAATTATTCCTAGCAAGGTCATATTGAATATGATTAGTATATCCCCACATATGACAAGCACTATTAACTAACCATGTAGCATGATATACTAGTACTAAGCGTACAAATATTCCCCATATAACCCAAGATATACCACCTATCAAATAGAATAAAATCCCCAAAGCAAATTGAATATGTATAAAATATTTTTCTAGGAATTGATAAAATTTGTCGCCATTGATATCTTTAGTATATTTTCTTATTCTTTCAGTATTATCAAATTTATGTCTGTCATAAAACATCCATTGCATATGTGACCACCAAAAACCTTGGCGCGCATCATGTGGATCGTCTGGAGTATCAGAACCTTGATGATGCATTCTATGTTGTGCTACCCATTTTAGAGGACCATTTTGGCATGCTAACGTTCCACAAAATACAACAAAATAATCTAACCATCGCGGCATCATCATACTTCGATGTGTTAAATATCTATGAAATCCAAGACAAATTCCAACACTGGCCGTAAGCCAGTACATAAAGGCAAATAGACCAACTGCTGACCAGCAAAATGTGGAAGGAATAAAGGCTAGTAGTGCACCTAAATGAAGGAATATAAAGAAGGCGATGGTTGGTTTATTC
>Ga0209362_1002226_pt1 | contig 14578 bp, 14 predicted proteins | sample SaaInlV_165m_DNA_FD_184680 | JGI IMG/M metagenome (GOLD analysis project Ga0209362, IMG submission 184680) | Marine microbial communities from expanding oxygen minimum zones in the Saanich Inlet - Saanich Inlet SI037_S3LV_110m_DNA (SPAdes)... | ecosystem: Environmental > Aquatic > Marine >...
TGAAGTGATTGTGGGCAGAGGCATCGAGTGATTGGGTCAATGTCGGCAAGTACCGGTTTACAACCAGCTTGCTCTATACCCGCTACTGTGGCTACGGCTGTGTGGGAAACGGTGATGACCTCGTCCTCGGCACCCAATCCGATACAACGTAAGGCAAGTGCAATTGCATCCGTACCGTTCGCTACCCCTATCGCATGGAAATCTACTCCGTGCAAGTCGGCGAATTCTTGCTCGAAGGACTCTACTTCTTGACCCAACACATACCATCCTGAATCCAGAACTCGCTGGATAGCATCATCGATTTCATCTTTGTGTGCTTGATAAGAAGCGTGTGGATCGCTGAATGGGATCATCAGGTGCTCGAAGTCAAATGTAGTGAGATAAGCCTTTGCGGAAATACTCGATGGATCTGGAGATCCCTTGCCGGAAGTCTACCTTGGGTTCCCACCCGAAGGCAGATTGGAAAGCTTGGTAGTCGCAGACGAAGTCGCCTACGTCGATTGCTTTGCGGTTTTCAGGAAAGGGAATCTTTTCGTAATTGGCTCCATCTATTAGCCCACACATCAGTTTAGCCGTATCTTCGAGTGATATAGGCTCGCGGGCTCCCAAATTAAAAATCTTACCATCGGCATCGGCTTTAGTCGCTGCGAGTAGAAGTGCATCCACGACATCGTCGACATAGTTGTAGTCACGTCTCTGGCGACCATCGCCATATACTTGGATGGGTTTGCCTTCCAGTAAGTTTCGAATCCAGATACCCAAGAAGGTTTGTCGCGCATCTTTGATACGCATCCTCGGGCCGTATGTGTTAGTCAAGCGAAGCACGCTTGCGGAAATGCCGTAGGCGTTGTTGTACAAGATATGATACCACTCGCCCGCCATCTTGTTGACTCCATTGACGTCGACTGGATGGCAAGGATGTTTCTCATCGACAGGCAAGTACTGAGGTTTGCCATAGATTTGTCGGGTACTTGCGAACACGATGCGAATTTCCGGATTGTGCATTCGACAAGCTTCAAGAATGCATAATTGTGCCTTGGAGTTAATGTCTAAGTCGGTAAACGGATTTTCCATTGAATCCAGATGACTGGTCTGTCCTGCTAGATTGAACAAGTAGTCTTGCCCTTGCACCAGTCGGTTCATGGAGAACGGATCACGTACGTCGGACAAATTTATTGCTACTCGATCCTTTATGTCATGCAAGTTTCTTGGATTCCCTCCGTACTCAGGAATCAAGCTGTCGACAACCGTCACGTCCGCTCCATCGTGAACTAAGCGTCGGGTCAAGTTTGATCCTATGAACCCGAGACCTCCAGTAATCAACACATTTTTATCTTTCATCACTTTTTAACGCTTGGGTTTGGTGAAGATTTTTAGAGCGAAACGAAAAGGCGTCGATTAACAGTTTCAAATCATACAGTTCGGTTCCCGATTGTTTTCGCAGGGTTTCCAGCGACAATTTCATTCTCATGAATGTCCTTAGTTACTACTGCTTGGGCTCCGACCACGGCATTCTTCCCAATTGATACGCCAGGTAAAATCATGGCTCTCACTCCCACGAAGGCATAAACTCCAATCGTAATTTTGTCTGTTACAAGCCGAAAGCTAGAATCGTGAATGTCGTGTGTGCCGGTGCAGAGATAGGCTTCTTGAGCAATGGTGGCACCCTCTAAGATCTCAATTGGGCCTAAGGAGTAGGCTTGTGCTCGTGCTCCTAGGCATGCTCGGTGATGCAACGTCAAGTGCCATGGGATTTGTATTTGAGCCCGCTGATGAACAAAAGGCATGCCATAGATTCTGACCCCGAAGACTCTGGCAATAATTAGCCTCCAAGGATTCAGAAATTTTGGTGTCCAGGAACAAAGAAAGAACCAAGACAATTTCCAGAAGAATACTCCAATGGGAACCCAGATCGGCCATGGACAGTCATATGCGGACTCTTGATTCTTTGGTTTCATGAGAACATCGCCAGCATCTTCTCTGCGGTATGCGATATTCCATCAAACACAGATCGATCGGGAGCGTCTTGAATTTCAAGAAGCTTTTTAACGCAATCTATTTCGTTAAGCAAAAGAATTTGTTGCTCAAAGCGTTTGCCCAAAAGTAGTTCGTCCACAGGAGTGTCTCCGTCATCGAAAGCGACAACAGGCAAACCATGCTCCAGGAAGGCGGCGGTAGACATGCTTTTTCCCAACGCATCCAGTGGCGTTGTTGAGATAGCCATGTCGGAGCGTTGAATGTTCAGAGAAATTTCGTCTGGAGGTAGTTGCCCTTTTTCCTGAATCAATATCCCTGCTTGCTCGGCGAGCTTTCTTAATATATTGACTCCCGTTTTTTCTCGTTGAATTCCAACCAAAGTCAGCTGAACTTTTCTAGAGCTCTCTTTTTCTAGCTGGCAAATTTTGGCAATTAAGTCTTCGTAAGGAAATTTTTCATAGAGAGTTCCAAACATAATTGCATGTATGTAGCTCTTGTCCTTAGGCGGACGTTTGGTCTCGGAGATAGGGATTCCACCAAAAAGTTGAAGGTATTTGGCATTTGCTCCTTCTGTTTTGAGGCGATATAAGGCGGCGCTGTTGGTGGTGTTAACCCAATTGGGGTTAGCCAGTTTCAGGAACTTCAGAATTTCTCGTTTTTGCCTCCATCCCCAAAAGCATTGCCTCCATGGCGCAACAGGGTATGCGCCGATCCAAATTTCGTGAAACATTACATGTAGTTTGCGGTCGCAAATAGAAGTTGCAAATCTTAAGAGTGGGGAACCAGACAAGCCTTTGGGCGCGAAGGCATAGGGTGAAAATTGAAGACTAATTACATCCGCCTCGGGCAAATTCTTTCTCAAGTCATCGAAAGTTGATCCTTTGTCCCCAGAAATGCTAATCCGAAGGCAATGATGACCTCTTTGCTCAAGTGCCTCACTAAGCAACTTAACATAGTCGCTTACTCCACAAGAACTTGGTCTGTAGGGACCCAATACGAAGGCAATCCTCACGAATGCGATTTCATTGATTCGTTGAGAAGAAAATTCTTTATGACTGCCTGATACGCATCCATCGGTTTAGAGATTTGTTCGATTCCCGTTGAAATTTCTTTACCGAGTATCAGCCCCTCTGGGTATCCCCACTGACTGTGATGAAGAGTTGCGCTTTCGTACCAATCTCCAAGCAACGTGAGTGAAGGAACACTAAAGGCTCCAGCTAAATGCATGCTCAGAGATGTGTTGGTGATTACGAAGTCAGCAGTGGAAACTAAAGATGCTGATTGTCGGAGAGACAATTCTCCGCAATAATTCCGCAATCGATAGGATTCTTCTTCAGCCCTTGGCACTGAAATGCGATATTTGTCGCACTTAGAGCCAATCACTCGAATCGCATGATCGGTTCGAGCGAGCAACAGTTCGGTTAATTTTGAGAATCGATCGTCCCCCCAACATTTTTCTGGGAATCCCCCACCGGGGGCGATTACGATACGTTTGGATCGGGGATTGCGTTTACCCCATATTTCGTCTGCATCTTTTTTTTCTTTCTCCCTTAGCAATAAAAGGGGGCGAGGAGCAACGGTAGCTGTTGCTCCAAGCAAAGGAAGGAAGTCAAGGGCTGCCTCCGCGACCTTCCTGTCCTCATTGAAATTTACGCAATTTTCACACCACTTGTCACCACCGGCATATCCACGGACGCCAAATCGATGCGGGATGCGTCCTCGGCGGAGCAACCACGAACCTTGTCGACTTCCCAAGACGTCTATTCCATGAGTGTATTTTTGTCTTCGTAGGAATTGGGATTCCTTTGATGTAAGTATATACAGCAAACCTTCCAAGAATGTACGAGGTGAATTTGCCGGGAAACGACAGTTTTGCTTGTTATGCCAAGGGGCGTTTACGGAAATGATTTCATCAAGGTATGGGTTGTTCTCCAATAATGGTCTCGCCCAGTCTCCTATGCCCATTGAGATACTTGCTTTCGGAAAAGCTTTCCTCAGTCCCTTTATCAAGGGAGTTGCTACAAGGACATCTCCAAGGTCATTGTTGCGCAAGATGAATACTTTTTTGGTTTTGTTCCCGGCCATCAATCCGGTCCGATGGCTAGGATGTCGGTAGCGAACTTGTCAGGGTATTCACTCGCGTTAAATTTTGCCAGTAGAGGTGAAACATTATTGCCATGAATGCACTTCGGCTTATCCCCGAAATGTCCGAAGTCTGAATCTTTGCACAAATAGAGTGAATATCCGAGTGATTCAATGAAGGTCAGCGGGGCAATGGTTTCCCTCCCGTACCTTGCTTGGTTTTGGGGCATTATCTCAATGTAGAGAGCATTAACGCGATGAGCGGAGAGGCATTTTTCCCAACCCTGAAGAGATGGCAGTTCATGACCTTCAAGATCAATTTTGGCAAAATCAATGCAACTTATCTGATTTTGCTCGCAATATTCATCCAATACTAGATTGGGGACTTCAATTCCTCTACCTTGAGCAGGACTAACATGAGATTGTCCAGACTGATTGCCTTCCAGCATAAAGTTTGTTTTTCCGTGCGTGTCGCTGATGCAACAGTGATTGAGGTGAAAGCTTTGATTCGGGTGTAAGTCAATCGATTGATTGAGGAGGGTAATGAGGTTCGGGTTTGCTTCGAATAGGTGGAACTCAACTCGTTGATGTGTTGGGGCTAAACCAAAGGAGCAAAACCCGACATTGGCGCCTAGATCGAAAAAGGTACCATTCTCTCCAAGAAATGAAGATGCCAGATCAAAGAAATCGGGCTCGAACTCCTTGTTGATGAATACATTTCTAGGCTCGGGATCCCTTAGGTCGATAACGGTTTTTGCACTAGAATTGTACTCGATCGGGAGTACGCTCTCTTGCAATCCGAATCTACATGCGAAATTCAGAACCTTGTGTCTGTGTAGGAATTTAGGCAACCAAGGAAGAAGTTGCATAAAGGTAAAAATAGGAATCGTTTGGAATGTTTGATTTTGGATTAAACAAGGGAAAGTTCTTTTCTATCTTTTGAAACTGGTCATAACCATTTTCCAGCAAGAAATTGAATATATTCTTTCTTTCTTCGCCTGAAATGGTGATTTCAATTGATAATTGAGGATGAAATTCAGCAAGAATGGAGTTCATTCCCGTTAACGCTTTTAGTTCATATCCTTCTATGTCGCATTTTACGAAGTGGATGGGTGTTAATTCTTTTTTTGTGAGGTATTCGTCCAGCGTGATTAGGTTGATTTCAGTAGATTCACTATAGTCCTCATGTAATTCAGGCAGCAAAGTTGCTTTTTCCAAATCGTCAATTGAATAACTCATATTAGCCGTTTCATTTTTGTCGCCGACGGCAAAAGGGTGAATTTCAACCCAAGGAAACATTGAAACATTGGCTTTCAGCGATTTTAAGTTCTCGGGAATCGGTTCAAAGCAATGTACCTGCCCTTTAGCACCAGTCAAATTTGCAAAAAGATAAGAAAAAATTCCCTTGTTTGCACCAAGATCAAGTATTGTATTCCCTTTTTTTATACTCTTTAAATAGAGCATCTTTTCATAGTTCTGTTTTTTTGCAAACTTGCAGAACAATGAATAGATTCTCGGGAACCGAAGGAGCTGAGGTAATTTATGCAAATAACTTTCTATTAATTAGACGAATCATGATAGAGAAGGTTACATGAATTTGTCCAAGGAGAACTGCCAATCCCCTGCATCTGAATTTTATGATGCAGTGGCATAAATCCTTTGTTGTCATTCTCAAGAGATGTCTGGCATAAATTGTCGGAGCATTATGTTCATCAGCGTTCGGATGTTTGTTGAGAAAGAGTTTTAGTTCTTCCCATTCAAAACCTTTGGGTTTCCAGTTATTCCCTTTGTTTTTCAATGTCCTCCAAGGGTGGCAGGCAACCGCGTCTTTAACGAAGAGAGTTTTTTTCTCTTCCTTTTGGAGCCTGTAGGCGAAATCCACATCTTCATAAGCAACTTTAAAGGTTTCATCAAATCCGTCAAATTCATCGAAAACTTCTTTTCTTACACATAAATTACTGGTCCAAAACATTCCCCCTGTCGAGTTTTCCGGGCAAGTTTCAGCCCATGTCCTCTTAGGCCGATCAGGGGAAATATAACCTTCGAAAAGATCAACGCCGGGGTTTTCTTGAATAGCTCTAAAATAAGCTGTAAGGTATCCTTTTTGTGCAATGCAGTCGTCATCGATGAATACGATCCACTCTCCTGCTGCTCTACTTACTCCTGCGTTTCGGTTTCCTCCGGGGCCGTTGCGCTTGCCCGAATCCCACTTTGCCAGTGGAAACTCTTGTTCGACCACTTTCTTGCAATTGTCCGTCCGAGAGTCATCGCTGACGATGATCTCATAAGGGGGACTGTCTCGTTGATTTTCCGGACAAAGAGATTGAAGGCAACGCCTGAGGTCATTAGGGCGTTCGTAGCAGGGGATTACGATACTGATTAATGGAGGTGGGGCAGTTGACAAGTTGCTTGGGCTTTCGGGTTGTATCATCTTTCAGCTTTTGGGCTAGAGCCAAGGCTTAGATGCTCCTTCCGTTACAAAAATACCTTCACTTCTCTCATCGGATTGTAGGTAGTGCCTTGCCTCCGAGCGAACCAATAAAGTATTCTTAATCTTTATTGGTTCAACCTTCTTTGAGCTCGTCTACTTTTCGAGTGCTTCCGAGAAGAGGACTCATTGCCGTAGACCAACCATTACAGCTCTCGTCATGGCAAACCTTTCGTGAGGAAGATTTGCATCGGTGCTTGCATCACACGACCCTGAGCGATCTGTACCAAGAATGAAAAGGTATTTCACCAATCTATCCGATACTATTTCTCAAAAGACCAAATTTTGTCCTTTTTGCCAGCTTATGGAAAGGTTTTTCAACAAGGAAGAAATAGGTAAATGTACATCCCGCTAAAAATAACCAATGAATGATGATATTGAATCCCGTTCCAAGATTCGGTAGTCCAGCATACCGAGTAAGTTCATCAATGTGTCCGTGAACTAAATACATTGAGTAACTGGCCAGACCTGCCTTTTCTAGAAGATACGGCGGAGGTTTTTTCCGAAAATGAATAATTTCTTCTCGAAGCCAATATAGTACTAGGATTGAGAAGAAGTTCAATGTGAATGGATGGCCCATGATCTCTTGTAGAGCTAGTAAATGAGTAACGAACGCTGCGATTACAACAGTGCTTCGGAGTATAACTAATTTTTTACTGTCAGCTTGTTTAGCAAAATCTATTTGCTCTGCAATTAGTACTCCGCATAGCCAACAAGGAAGTCCTAGGAATGGAGTGTATAACGGGCCAAGCCCTGGATAGTTTACCGTAGTTATTTCAAAAAAAAATGGTGCTGCAAAAGTGGGAATCAGACTTAGTGCAAAAAGCATCTTCCATCCTTGTGGAGAATGTACTAATCCACGAATAAATGGATAGGCGAAGTAGTAGAAAAGCTCGCACAGGATGGACCAGCCAATCAAGTTGTAGAAGGTTATGTTTGGCCGACTGGTGACTATGTTTATTGTTAATATGACACCAATGGGCCCTATGATCCTAATTGCTCGAGACAGTAGAAAAGGTATTGCATAGGCTTTTGACCACTTTTCTCGATAGGGGTAGTGAATACAGAATCCACTTATTACAAAAAAGATGATCACTGCGGCAGGACCGCAAAACAAAGTTGTGTAGCATCCATTGATGAACCATGCTGCCGTACTGTTCGGATCATGGCCTAAAGTAAGTGGTGGGTAGGCTCCGTGGCTAAAGGCGACCCATAGGGCGCACAAGAAGCGTATGCTGTCCAACCCCCTTACTCTAGAAGAGTTTGTTTTAGAGGCTGAGTCGGTAGTCATGTCCAGTGATAATTCTAGTCTCTCGTTTCTTTTACGAAATGTTCGCGGATAGCCTCGTAAGATTCTTCGCTTGTGAAAATAGAGAGCTCTTCTTCCGCAAATTTAGCCCAAGGCCATGGATTGGCTCAGTAAAAGGTCGCCGCTCTCTGGGGTTTTTTAATGTCAAGTTGCCAATGCGGTTCGTTATTCATATCTGTTAAGATGATGCATAGTTGAGGTGGGGTATGCTCTACGATGGGGGTAATCCATTCCAGTTACCTTTCATCTTGAAAGATTCTAAACAATATTAGGTTCATTCGTTCATGACTGATGATTAAACCTAAACTCACACTCTTAAAGATGACGAAAGCAGTTTGGTTTGTTCATGCTTCGATCCTAATCAACCAGTTCTTTGCGATTCTCCAGCAGTTCTCGGAGGAATTTCAAAACATCTCTATTAAATCGCTCGATGGTAAACTCTTTCTCGGTCATTCGTCTTCCTTCTTCGCCTAAGCGGTCAGCACGCTTTTTATCTTTGAGTATGTAATTCATCGCATCAGTCCATCCTGAGTGGTCTTGTGGTTCAATTAGTTTTCCAAACCCTCTGGTTTCTGGGTCGATGTCTAAGCAACCCGAGTGTGTCATGAGGACGGGTTTTCGCATCGCCATGGCTTCAAGCATGTTCGTGTATCCGCAGGTGTCATCAGAGTCTCCGGACAAGGGTATGCAGACTGCCGTGCACTGGGCATACCATTCACGAAGGGTAGGGTAGTCGATTGCCTGATCTGGTGGATCTTTTGAGGTGTCGATCCATTTTACATTTGGCGGAATCCTGTCTGGTTTTTGATGACTTGGTCCAATAATCCGCACTTCAGCATTTACAAGGCTACTCCCTTTGACTAGCGAACAATAATCCCGACCAGTCTTTCCAGTAGCCAAAAAGAAAGGTTTTTGTGGCTTTCCTGCGGACGGCAAACCATCAAAAAGGTCCATATCCACGCACCAGGGAATGAATCGTGAAGGAGCAAAATTTGCGTAGCTACTTTCGGACTTAGAAGTAAGGCAAAAAAAGGCGGCATTGGCGGAAAGATTTCTGGGTCTGTATGCTCGATGAGATAATTTGAAGGAAGAACCTAGGTCGATCGGATTGCGAAAAGTCCACGAGACGAGCTTGTTGGAGTAAGTTTTAGCTAATGCAAGAGGTCCGCAAACCGAATAAACCAGGTCGGATATTCTAGATGCTCGCAGTGCGGCTAATTCTACCTTGGTGCCTGGAGAACCTCGGAAAATGGAACGGTCGAGGAGTCTTTCGAGGAGAGTCGGGACTTGGACCGAGGTCGAGGAAATGGTTTTGGTTCTCCAGTTCTTCTCTTTTTCGATATCCTCAATCCCCCAAAGGTGGTGGCGAGGGTAGAGTCCTTGTTCAATGTCCTTGCGTCTTTCCTCCACATAAGGATGCAGGCAAGCGATAAGGGGCTTGTCACGAAGATTCGAGGGCATCCGATTTAGTGGATACTTCTATGAAACTCTTTTTTTGGGTGAAAAGAGAACTGGCGAAGCAATTAATCTCATCAAATAGTAAACAAGCACGATGCATGGAACACTGGCGATGCAAGATCAGCTTGCCTTTTGATGAGCCTGATGATCATTTGATTGACCAGCAAAGTCGCTTGCGATCGTAGTTGGTGAAAATATCACGGAGAGTGGACAATCTGTCTTTATCGGAAAAACTCGAAAGCCTCTTCCTCCCCTTGGCGATGAGTGTTTCTCTGATGTCTTCATTCTTCGAAAGCAAGTCGATTGCCTTGGCTAGTTCTTCAGGTCTGTCGGGAGGAACCAGTATGGCAGCATCAGCTACCTGATCACGGATGCCCGGGAGATCGGAAACGACGACGGGAGTACCATGTGCAAATGCCTCAAAGGGAGGTATGTTGGTAGGACCAAAATAAGATGGCATCACCAAGGCTAAGCTGTGTTTGTAAAATGCCGACATTTGCTCGTCGGGAACAAAACCAGCGTATTTTATCATATCATCGACTCCTTTTTGCTTTGCCATTTCCAGCACGGTAGCCAAGTTGCCGCAGTCTGATCCGCAAAAAACTGCGTATATGTCATCCCCACCAGCTCTTCTAAGGCAAGCGAGAGAATCAACGATAATCCTATGATTCTTATGTGCCCAAAATTGGGCAGGATAAAAGACATAGGGTGAACCCGATGGAATCCCCGTTTTCTTTCTTGGGTCAAAATTTGAATCGCCTTGATCTAAGGATCTCAGCGCAGGCGAAATCGATATCCAGTGAACCCGATCTTGGTCGAGCCCATACCTTCTCTCTAGGTTTTCCTTCCCAAGTGGGGACTCGGCTATTACGGCAACGGCCTTGGGCAGTGCTTTGCTGGCAAGATCCTCACGGGCTTCGAACTCGAAATTTTCCCTTACCTCGGGGAACTCGGGGTGGTCTCTATGGCACAAGTCCCAGAAAGTATAAACATAGTTCAATCTTTCCAGAAACAGGCAAAGCGGGGAGGGCCCCGTGAAATAAAGAAGATCTACTTCGTCTCTTTCGAAAATCGCGTCAAAGGGCCGGAAGAAGGGGAGTCCTCCTAGCAATCTATTTAGCGTAATATGCTTCCTGATTTTGTGAACAAGGCGCTGTTTGCGTCCAAAGCGAAAAGCTCTTGTCTTAATTCCTGTCTCAGCGGCCGACAGCATATTTTGCTTGTCTGGTGTGTAGTAAATGAATTCGTGGGGGCTCTTTTCTTCCGATAGAATTCTGATGGCATTGAGGCTTTGTTGAAAGCAACCTCCTGCGTAACGATTGCCGTGAAAAATTACTCCTATTTTCATTTGCGAACTATCTCAAGCAAGCAGCTTGCAACTTGGTGCACCTGCTCTTCCGAGATTCCGACTCCCGAGGGGATATACAAACCTCTCTCCGCAATTCTTTCAGAGTTCGGATGAAAATCCTTTTCGAAGAATCCCATTTTGTTAAATACGGGTTGCTTGTGCATGGGATAAAAGAACGAACGAGTCCCAATTTCTCGTTCATTAAGCCTGGACATGGCTTCGGTTGCGGTCATTGGGCAACAATCATTCAAAACGATGGGGTAAATCCAGTAGACGTTCTTTGCGTAGGAGGTATCAGGTAAAGGAAGTTGCAAGGAAGGACATCCGTCAAGGAGTTCGTTGTATTTCTCTCCGATCCAGCGCTTTCGTGAAATGGTTTGATCGAGTTTTTCCAACTGAGCCAAGCCAATTGCTGCTTGAATATTCGTCATGCGAAAGTTCCACCCAATTCTTTCGTGGTAGAAACGTTTTGATTCTTGAAAGCAAAGGTTGCGGGAAGCTTTGCAACGGTCAGCGATGTCGTCGTCATCGGTGAGGACCATCCCTCCTTCTCCAGTCGTTATGTGCTTATTGGGATAAAAGCTAAAGGTGCTGATGTCACCGAGGCTTCCGCAAGGTCGATTTTTGTAGTCGAGCCCAATGGCTTCTGCGGCGTCCTCGATAAGTTTGATGCCATTTTCCTTAGCTATTGCGAGTATGGGGTCTATGTCTACGGGTAGACCGTAGATATGAACCAGCATGATTGCCTTCGTTTTGGGGGTGATTGCCGAGATGATTTGTTCGGGCGAGGAATTGAAGGTTTTGGGATCGCAGTCGACGAGGACCGGGGTGGCACCATTTTCGATCACTGGAGTGATGCATGAGATAATGGTGAAAGAGGGCACGATGACCTCATCGCCTGGAGAAAGGTCTAGTGCATTCACTGCGCAATGAAGCGCGGCAGTGCCACTTGATACTGCAATAGCGTGCTTTCGATCATGCCTGAGAGCACATTGTTCTTCGAATTGACTGACGAAGGGACCTTCCGATGAGATCCATCCGCTTTCGATGGCTTCGCTCAGGTATTTTGCCTCGTTACCGTCAAGTTTCGGCTCGTTTACGGGAATAGGCTTCATGCGGTTAAAGGTTTTGGTTCGGCAGCCTTATTGCTTTTGCGTTCATGGGTCTGTTGGCTGTGATGTGCATTTTGACAGACTCGCCTTGATGCTGTGATAGAGCTGGAAATGCGGAACAAGCATTGAAATGAAAGCCGAGCTCCAATCCCAAGCTCTAAGATCCGTTTCCATCATTGGGCGAAAAGATGCCTTTAGGTTGTGCCAATAGCCTTTCAAGGAAGGCTTCTCGTCGGAATCCATATACCAACGCGAGTACCGTTCAAGGACTTGAAAAATCGTATTGCTAACGGAACAATATATCTCGAGCCTAGGGTCGCCCATAATTTGATATCCTTTTGAAGAGAGGCGTTCGCCCAAATCCTGATCTTCCTTGAAGCGAAGCTTTGGGTCAAACCCTCCAACGTCTTCTATCACTTTTCTCGCGAAGATAGTTCCATATGTTATGAGCATGGAGCATGGTTCTGCGATTGCATTCTCAAGACTGGCTTCTTTTAACAAATGGCGAGCCCGCCATCGGTCGACGGCTTTCTTCTTTTCCTTCGATTTGAGGGCTCCATAAACGGCCGCCACGCGATTGTCCGAAAAGTGTGGAAGAGTTTTTTCTATAAAACGATTTTCGAGAGAGTTAGTGGCATCCAGCGTCAGAACTAGTCGACCTGTTGTCTCTTTGAAGGCGAGTGCCCTGCAATATCCTCTCCCATGGTTTTTATCGAGGCGGATGATTCGAACATTGGGGTCGTCAATAAGTTCAGGCTGGGGGCAAGGAACTTCCGACCCATCGTCTATTATCAGGGTTTCAATGACGGGAATAGATTGTGATTGAATGCTTCGCACGGCCGAGCCAATCGATTCCCAATGGTTGAAGCAGGGAATTACTGCGGAAATCGAGGATTGAAGTTGGTTATTCAAACCTTCGAGCATTGTAAAATAATGATAGCGGAAGCGAATGTACCCTGCGTATGTCCAGAAACCAGCGAATCCTTAGGAAAGACTTAATAACTTATTTTACTAAATTCATTACTTGGTTTTTTTTGGAGAATTGAGTATGCACCCCATGTTTTCCTGTCGGGCAAAGTGCTGCTCATCCACCCTGCCGATTTAATCAAGTCAAATCCGCACTTTTTCGCAAATTGCTCTATTTCATGAATTTCAAATGCACGCATGGCATGGCATTCCTTGGTCTTTTGAATTTCTCCTGAGGCAAGATCTTCTGCGTATGTAAGGTAATTTACGTCAATGTGATTGGAGTGTGGGGTATAGTCAGGTTCTGCAATACGAGTAATAGCTAGGACATCGTTCATGACATGCTTCACTCTGGTTTCTGGGACAATATGATGAACAGCTGGAGCATGCCAATAATCGAGTATGAAAACCCCACCATCTTTCAAATGCCGAAATGCGTTGAAAAGCATTCCCATTGCTTGTTCGTCTTTCGTTTGATAGCTAAATACATGAAACAAGGCCAAGGCTACATCGAACTCGGATCCGACTTTCGTTGTCAGGGCATCTCCTCTAGTGCAGGAGAAAAATCCATCAGATGGGGATCTTTGGGATGAGGTTGTTGATTCACAGGCTTTACCTATATCTATCATCTGCTGGCTTCTTTCAATACCTTGAATCTGGTAGCCAGTCTCTGCAAGTAATCTTCCATGCCTGCCCGTTCCCGATCCAAACTCAATAATCTTTTTTGCCTTGGGTGCAATCCGATATAGTAGATTTTTTATAAAGGTACATTCCTTTTCATACTCCTTGTCTTGATAGAGTAAATCGTAGAAGACCGCGTACTCTTGAAAAACCATCAGGGAGCGGAAAACCTAATTTTGTCTTCATCGCCAGCATAGGGCCCTTGTTTGACTTCGAACATTTCCAAGTCTTCCAAGACTTTGAAACCATGTCCGCCTTTGATCAATAGGATAACATCCCCAGCCTTCAAAATCCGACTTTCCAAAAAAACCCGATCTTCAGAAAAAAAATCTACTTGGATTACACCTTTTCTTATGAAGAGAGTTTCTTGTGTGTAATTTACTTCTCTTTGTACCCGCTTGTGAACATGTGGAGCAATTTCTTTGCCTTGTGAGTGGCTCATGTAGGCTAATTGTTGGGAATACTCGTTCGGGGTGAAAAAGTGTATGCCTTCTTGATGGAAGGCACTCCTGACTATGATGGCTAAAGTCATACCACCATGGGAAATAGCTTGTACAAACGAATTATCCATAAAAAAGGGAAAAGTTATTGGGTACTGATTCAAAATTAGACCCTGAGATCCATTTTTCTTGATGGTGATTGTTTAAATGTTCAAAAATTGTACGGTACACTGTATTTACTTTGGTGATTATTGCCTACGCATCATTCGCTGGACAGGTATAAGTCCATGTCCAAAGGGTAGTGTGTTTCAGGTTGCCTTAATTGATCTTCTCTCAGGAACTGGTCAGCTGGTGGAGTGAACCCCAAATCGAGAAATTCAAAGAGGTTGTTCGATCCGCAAATTCTGCATCGTGTCACCATGTTTTGTTACTTTTGTTGAGTGTTAAAAATGACTGCAATGTTTTTTTGACAAATGCGAACAATCCAATTTTTAATTGAAAGTATTGTCCCAAGTTCGGCGAGTGTCTTTTTAGCTGTTGATAGGCTTGCGGAGTTTAATTGTGAGCGTTTTCAAATAGTTTTTAAACTGGCGTGTAATCGTCGGCTCTTCTTTTTGGCGATAACGCGTTTCGAACTCTTTATCTCTTTTGATTTTCGGGTGGACGAGTGGTAATTCGATCGATTCCATTCGTTCCGGAAAGAAAGGGACTTGTTTG
>Ga0209362_1002239_pt1 | contig 14509 bp, 13 predicted proteins | sample SaaInlV_165m_DNA_FD_184680 | JGI IMG/M metagenome (GOLD analysis project Ga0209362, IMG submission 184680) | Marine microbial communities from expanding oxygen minimum zones in the Saanich Inlet - Saanich Inlet SI037_S3LV_110m_DNA (SPAdes)... | ecosystem: Environmental > Aquatic > Marine >...
TGATGGATACCGCGGGTATGGAGACAAGCACTACTTCGAGCGACCTAGTCTGCGAAAGTTGCGGTCTTACCCATCAGGAATTCAAAAAGGGTGGGCGTTTCGGTTGTTCTGCCTGTTACGAGGCTTTTCGCCCCGTGCTCAATCCTATGCTGGACGGCATGCACGCTGGCACTCGGCACGTCGGCAAGGTTCCCAAGGGGTTGGTCGCGACTGTAGGAAAAACTCGAAAGCAAGCGGAGGAACAGGAGTCCGCCGCCAAATTACAGGAAAAGATTTTACGCTTGGAAGACGATCTCCAGAAAGCATTGGAGGGAGAAGAATTCGAGGAGTGCGCTCGTCTTCGTGATGAAATTCGCACGCTTCGTGAATCTTTTGAAAATCTTGTCGTTTAAGGTGGGAGTGACCTGAAAATGTTTCACGCTATTTTGAAAGCCGCCGGTAAATCCATTCGACGGCCGAAGGCGACTCCGGTTGCCCTGAGCACCAGGATTCGTTTGGCCCGCAACTTGAATGACTTTCCGTTCCCGGGACGTGCCGAAACGTCACAGCGACGTGAAATCTTGTCCAAGTGCATGGGAGCTCTCGGGGACTTGCGAGGTCTTACGGATTCCGTTTCCTCGGAGATGGACGACCTTAGCGATCTGGACAAACAAATCTTGGTCGAACAGCACTTGATCAGCCCGGAATTGTCGCAAGCCGATGACGGAGCCGGCTTGGTCTTGAGCAAAGACCGCTCGTGCTGCGTGATGATCAATGAGGAAGATCACCTGCGTATCCAAGTTCTCAGGAATGGGCTCGACTTCGGCAGCGTATGGAAAAAAGCAAATGCTTTGGACGTCGGTATCGAGTCCAACTTGGATTATGCTTATGACGGAGACTTGGGCTTTCTCACCGCCTGTCCCACGAATCTAGGCACGGGCTTACGAGCATCGGTGATGATGCATTTGCCCGGATTGGTCATGTCCAAGAATATGGACAAGGTTGTGAATGCAGTGAACCAGCTGGGGATCGCGGTTAGAGGAATTTTCGGGGAAGGATCCGACGCCAGCGGAAGCGTTTTCCAAATTTCAAACCAACAGACCTTGGGCGAGTCCGAAGGTGATATCCTTGAGCGTTTGACCAAAACCTTGAGCAAGATAACGGAGCAAGAATTGAATGCTCGCTCCAAGTTGCTTGAGGAATCATCGACCCGAATCTTGGACAAGGTCGGTCGGGCTTTGTCCATCCTTCGTGGTGCATGGTTGATGCAGAGCTCGGAGGGCATGGATTATTTGTCGCTCGTTCGCTTGGCGGTTGATCTGGGCATGCTTCCCGAAAAGTTCAGAAGTATAGCCGATCGTCTGATGATTGAGATTCAGCCCGGTCACGTTCAGCTTTCGGCCGGACAGGCTGTGGAACCCGATGACCGCGACGTCTTGCGAGCTGAAATGCTGCGTAAGGAATTCAAAAAAGCGCCCGATCCCGATTTTGGGAAGGGTGGGTTGACTTTATAGGCATTTAACGGTTATTTTTGTCCAAGTATGTCCGAGCCAATGAGCAATTTCACTCCTAGAGCCCAACAGGTATTGGCTCTAGCCCGCAAAGAGGCTGATCGCTTTCACCATAACTACGTGGGGACGGAGCATTTGTTGCTTGGGTTGATCAATCTCGGTCAAGGTGTAGCGGTTAACGTTCTGCAGAAAATGGGACTTGATCTCGATACTGTTCGAGCTGCCGTTGAACAACAGGTGGGAACCGGGCCCGAGGCCAAACCCGCCGGAAACGTTCCCTACACCCCGCGAGTCAAAAAAGTTTTGTCTCTCGCGGGCAAGGAAGCGAAGTCGCTTAACCACAGTTACGTTGGCACCGAGCACATTTTGCTTGGCCTTCTTCGTGAAGGCGAAGGGGTTGCTGCCCGTGTCCTCAAATCTTTGGAAGTAGACGTCGAGCGCTGTCGTTCCGAAATTCTTTCCGAACTCGACCCGAACTTTGCCGCCGGAGACGAGCTTGAGACGTCTCTCGCCGGAGGCACCGGCGACGAAAAGGGCAAGGACGTCAAAACACCCGCCCTCAAGGCTTTTGGTCGAGATCTTACCGAGATTGCCAAAAAGGGTGAAATGGATCCGGTCATCGGGCGCCATACTGAGATTCGTCGAGTTACTCAAATCCTCTGTCGTCGCACCAAGAACAACCCGGTTCTCATCGGCGAAGCCGGTGTCGGGAAAACGGCCATAGCCGAGGGGTTGGCTCAGCAAATCGCAGGTGGTCTTGTCCCCGAAAACCTTTTGGACAAGAAGGTGATCACCCTTGATCTGGCGCTGATGGTTGCCGGCACCAAGTACCGTGGACAGTTCGAGGAACGGATCAAGGCAGTGATGGACGAAATTCGTCGAGCCAAGAACGTTATTATTTTCATCGATGAGCTGCACACCATCGTAGGCGCCGGCGCCGCGGAAGGAGCCATGGATGCTTCCAATATCTTCAAGCCCGCCTTGAGTCGTGGAGAGCTTCAGTGCATCGGAGCAACGACTTTGGCCGAATACCGAAAATTCATAGAGAAGGACAGTGCTTTGGAACGTCGTTTTCAGTCCGTCAAGGTCGAGCCTCCTTCGGTGGAAGACACGGTTCTTATCCTCAAGGGCATACGTTCCAAGTATGAAGAACACCACAATGTAAGCTTTTCCGACAAATCTTTAGAAACTGCCGCCAAGCTAACGGATCGCTACGTTACTGGTCGCTTTTTGCCGGATAAGGCGATTGACGCGTTGGATGAAGCAGGTGCTCGTTCCCGTATGGAGTCGTTGAAGCGTCCTCCCGAAATCGAGGATCTTTCCGATGAGATCAAGGATGTTTGCTCCGCCAAGGAACAGGCTATATCGGAGCAGAACTTTGAGAAAGCCGCCGAATCCAGAGACAAAGAGAAAAAGCTGAGAACTAAGCGCGAGCGTGTGCTTGAGGATTGGAAAAAGTCTCGTGAGGAAAAACGTGGAACGGTGGGCGAAGACGAGATGTATCATGTTATCTCCGACTGGACGGGAATCCCTCTAAGTCGAATGGAAACGAAGGAGACCAAAAAACTCCTTAGCCTCGAAAAAGACCTTCGCAAGCTTGTTGTTGGTCAGGATTTCGCCACTGAGGTAATCGCTAAGGCATTGCGGCGATCTCGAGCCGATCTCAAGGATCCCAAGCGTCCCATCGGTTCGTTTATGTTTCTCGGGCCTACTGGCGTGGGGAAAACTCATTTGGCCAAGGTTTTGGCCGAGCAAATCTTTGGAGATCAGGATGCTCTCGTTCAGATCGACATGTCGGAGTACATGGAAAAGCATGCGGTATCCCGTATGATAGGTTCACCTCCGGGTTACGTCGGGTTTGAAGAGGGGGGACAATTAACCGAGACCGTTCGTCGAAAGCCTTACTCCGTGATTCTTTTTGATGAGATCGAAAAGGCGCATCCGGACGTTGTTCAAATCCTACTGCAAATTCTTGAAGATGGCCGCCTAACGGATAGCTTGGGTCGCAAGGTGGATTTTCGGAATACTATTCTCATAATGACCTCAAACGTTGGGGCCCAGATCCTTCAGCGAAACGTTTCCATGGGATTTTCCGTCGGCGATGCCGAAAATGATTTCGAGAACATCAAGGACAAGATAACCGATGAAACCAAGAAGGTATTTAAGCCGGAGTTCTTGAATCGCCTTACCGAGATGGTGATCTTTCGTCCTTTGGGCAAGGACAGCATGAGCCAGATCGTGGAGCTGGAATTGGCCAAGGTCGCCGACCGTCTTCGTGACCGAAAACTCAAGCTCGAAGTAAGCGATGAGGCCAAGAAGTTTTTGATTGAGAATGGTTACGACGAAAAGCTTGGCGCCCGTCCATTGCGACGAGCCGTTGAAAAGTATATTGAAGACAACCTGGCCGAAGCCCTTTTGGCAGGCAACGTGAAGAAGAGCAAACCCATCCATGTCATCGTCTCCGACGATGAGGATGAAGGTTTGACCTTCGAGCAGACCAGCAAGGCGAGGAAAAAGGATTCAGCACCGGTTTCCTCTGCTACTTCTGACGAGGACCCCGCGGATTCCTGACTTGCTCAGCATTGCGTTTCTCTTTTCCAACCCACCTTTCTTGCGAGTACGTTTTCATCACATAACTTTATGCAAAAATCACTCATATTGCTAAAACCTGATTCCCTTGGCGGAAAAATCGTCGGGGAGGTCATCGCTCGTTTTGAAAGAGCCGGTTACGACATCGTTGCATGCAAGATGATTCAACTGGATTCAGCAGTTCTCAACGAGCACTATGCTCATGTCGCGGACTTGCCTTTTTTCCCTGATATCGCAGAGTTCATGAGCTCCCGGCCCGTACTCGCCTTGATTCTGCAAGGTGAAAACGTTGTGCAAGGAGTTAGGGACTTGCTAGGTCCGACCGATTCCACGCAAGCTCCCGAAGGCACGATTCGGGGAGATCTTGGTACCGACAAGATGAGAAATGTGGTCCATGCCTCCGATAGCTCCGAGTCCGCGAAAGTCGAAATCGAGCGATTTTTCTCTTCGGACGAAATCTTTGAATTAGCCTAGATCGAGGTTATTTCGAATTCGACACGAGAAGGCACACGGCATGTGCCCCGATCCCTTCACCTTGGCCGATTCCACCGATCCCTTCATTTGTCGTAGCCTTTATGCCAACTTGGTTGGTCTCGACGTCGAGAACTTGTGCTAATCTCTCTTTCATCGCGTCAACGTATGGAGAGATCGTAGGTTTTTCGGCAATTATTGTGGCATCCACGTTACCGATGAGATATCCTCTAGCCTCACATTCCCCTTTTGCCTTCAGGAGGATTTTCATGGAGTCGATGCCTTCCAGGGTCGGGTCGCTCGGGGGAAAGTGAACTCCTATGTCGGGTAGAGCAAGGGCACCCAGAATGGCATCGGCGAGAGCGTGGGTCAAGCAGTCGGCGTCGGAGTGTCCTTCCAGTCCCAGTGCATGAGGAATCTTAACTCCTCCAAGTATTAGCTTTCGTCCCTCGGCGAATCGGTGAACGTCGTAACCTTGGCCAATGCGGAAAGGGTGATTCATGCTTTTTCCTTGTTAATTAGAAATTCAATATAAGATAAGTCAGCGGGTGTGGTGACTTTGGGATTCGGATAGCCTGAGTCCACGAGGGATACTGGATGACCGAGCAGTCCCACGGCGGAAGTTTCATCTGTGACCGACAAGTTTTTTGCTAGGGCTTGGACCATCCCTTCCCGGAGTAGTTTGGCTTGAAAGGTTTGGGGAGTTTCCATTGCCCATAGACTGCTCCGATCGATGGTATGACCGGCAATGGGGTAGGAGCCTTGGTCCTCTCGGGTCTGCTTGATTGTGTCTATTACCGGATGGGCCAGTGTTGCCCCTCCGGTCTCGATCGCTACGGATAGAAGCTTGACCAGACTTTTCGCCCTAATCATTGGGCGAGCGCAATCGTGTACGAAAATGATTTGTATCTCAGGCGTAATCTTCGCAAGAGCATTTTGCACAGAGTGGCGTCGCTCTTCGCCGCCTTTAACTAAGATGACTTTGACACCCTCTGGAGCCATCTTGCTTGCTTCACTTTCCAAGAGTTCTTTTTGCGATTGATCACGATAAGTGACTATCCACAAGTTGGCTACGGCCGCCTCGCGAAAAGCAAGCAAGGATTTTGCGAATAACGTGCATCCTCCCACTTCGTATAGAATCTTATCGTCTACGCATTTCCTCATACGACTACCGCGACCAGCAGCGAGCAGGATGGCGGCGTTCATGATAAAAGAGACTTTTGACTTGAGGCCAGTTCTTCTTGGATTTGGCCAATGACCCCTGCTGGATTTTCCGCCTCTAGAATAGGTCGGCCGACCACAAGATAGTTCGCACCCGCTTGAGATGCCTCAGCGGGAGTCATGACGCGCTTCTGGTCTCCTAGGTCGGAGCCTGCGGGGCGAATTCCAGGCGTAACAAAACTGACAGTTGAAGGCAAAATGTTGCGAAGCGAGCGTAATTCCTTGGGTGAGCAGACTATACCTCCGACTCCCGCATCGGTTGCAAGTTTGGCGAGCCTTGTCACTTGATCTTCGGGGGTATTCATTACTCCTAGCCTATTGAGGTTTTCCGAGTCCATGGAGGTCAGCACGGTGACTGCGAGCAAGGTGGCGCCAGGAAGGACCCCGCGCATGGTGTCTGAGCAGCGGGTCAAGGCTTCCGAACCAGCCGAGGCATGAATGGTAAGCATAGAGATCGGAAGGGTCGAAAGGCTTTCTATGGCTTTCGCCATTGTGTTCGGGATATCGTGCAGTTTGAGGTCGAGAAAGATGTTTTTGCCCTCGCTCGCCAAGTCGCATACGAAGGTAGGTCCATCGCGCAGGTAGGTTTGCAGACCGATTTTAATCCACTTCAGGTTTTCTCCAGCAGCTTGAATTATCGTTTCGGCTCGGCTTCTAGACTCTACGTCCAGAGCTAAGATTACCTCTGTTGTGTTTTGGTTCTGCATGAATTCGAACATCATGCGCGAAAAGGGAATCGGGCAAACTTTTATTTCGGTTCGCCTCAACGGGAACCCAATGCTAGACGAAGTCATCAATGAAGTCAGGAATTCGAAGCGTTAGCGTTTTCTCGCCCGCAAAGGTGAATTTATTTCTCGCGGTTACAGGCAAGCGCCCTGATGGCTTTCATGATATACTTTCCGTAGCGGCTCCTTTGCAGTTGGGTGACGTCGTCACCATCGAGGCGAGGGTTGGACATGGAGAGGTCGATTGCCTATGCCCTGAGTTACAATTGCCCGTAGGAGAGGATAATATTGCTGTTAGGGCGGCTCGGGCATGGTTGAATAAGGCGAGGTGTGAATGGAATGTTTGCATCACTATCAGCAAGCGTATTCCGGTTGGCGGTGGTTTGGGTGGAGGAAGTTCCAATGCAGTGGCTACCTTGCACGCGTTAAATCTACTTGCCAAAGTTCCCTTGCCTTTTGAAACCCTCTTGGACTTGGCTGGGGAACTTGGCTCTGATTGCCCGCTTTTCTTATTCGGCGAACCTTGCTTATTGGAGGGCAGGGGAGAATCGGTAAAGCCTCTGCCTGCAAAAGTTTCCGAAAGGTTTCGCGGTAGCCGTTTGCTTCTTTTCGCACCAAGTTTAGGAATGGATACGACCGAGGTTTACGATCGCCTGGCGCACAATCCCGGTTGGTATTCCGATATGGGGCATGCCAGAGCTCTCTTGGCGAAATGGACCGAAGGAAGCGATGATGTGGATGCTTTGCTGGCAAACGACCTTCAAAAGCCCGTTTTTGAAAAATGTCCGGGATTTCCTGTCCTGCTCGAGGAACTGAGTGAGGGATTTGGCTGGAAATGCGGAATGAGTGGGAGCGGGTCATGTTGTTTCGCTTTGCTGGACAATGGGTTAGGTGTTTCTGGTGGGGTTAAGAAAATCCGTTCTGCGTGGGGAGAGGATTGCTTTGTTGAAGAAACCGCTTTCGCCTAAAAGATCTTCTTTTTTTGTGGCGGAATCAACCAATTTCAGGCATCATTTCTCCCCCTCAGTTGTCTGAGATTTATTTTGCATGCCTGAAGATACCCAAAGACGTGAAATTATCCTTCACGGCATAGCGGCCTCCCCCGGTGTCGCTCATGGTCGCGTATTCCGCTTTCTTCATGGAGAAGTGGAGGTGCCTTCTTATTTGGTAGGGAAGGAGAGTCAGGAAGCGGAAATTATTCGCTTCGAGCAAGCCTTGTTGGAGACTCGTGAACAGATTAAGGAAATTCGAGCCGACGTGGGGAAAAGTCTCGGGGAAAACGAAGCCGCTATTTTCGATGCGCATGTCCTCGTGCTGGAGGATCAAGCCTTGATCGACGATGTTGTCGGAGAGGTGCATAACACGGGGGACAACGTTGAGCAATGTCTGTATCGCGTTAGCTCTCGTTACCTTGATTTCTTCGACGGACTTGAAGATCAATACCTGCGCGAGCGAGCTTCCGACGTCCGGGACGTCACTCGTCGTCTTTTACGTAACCTGCTCGGAGCTACGGGATCTGGCACTGCTTTTTTGGATGAACCCAGAGTACTGGTTTCCGAAGATCTTACGCCATCTGATACGGCTTCGCTGGATAGATCGAAGATTCTCGGCATCGCCACTGATAGTGGTGGTCGTTCCAGTCATGCAGTAATTATGGCCCGAGCGGGTGAGATCCCGGCAGTTGTGGGACTCAGGGAGTTGACCGTTAACTTGCAAGACGGTGACACCGTACTTGTCGATGGTTTTGAGGGAACGGTCGTCATCAACCCCGGCGAACAAACTCTTTTCCGTTACGGGGAAGTGAGTTTTAAGCGAAAGAAGCTTTTGGACCTAGTGGTCGATGAAAGTTACTTGCCCGCGGAGACTGCCGATGGACGGAAGTTAACCGTTTTCGCCAATGCTGATTCTCCAGAAGAGGTCGCGAAAGCGAACGAAAACGGTGCCCTTGGGGTAGGACTTTTTCGAACAGAGTCCGTTTTTCTTCGGCACAATCGAATTCCCGATGAGGAGGAGCAGTTTCAAGAGTACAAGGCGGTGGTGGAAGCCTCTTCTCCCTTGCCCGTGACGATTCGAACTCTTGATCTGGGTGGAGACAAGGTGCTTGGTTCCTCTGATCGCGTAAAGGAGGACAATCCATTCATGGGATTTAGAGCCATTCGGTTTTGTCTTCGTAATCAGGATGTCTTTTTGACTCAGCTCAGGGCAATCTTGAGGGCCAGTGCCTTTGGTAAGGTCAAGATCATGTTCCCTATGATTAGCGGAGTTGGTGAAATGCTCAGTGCCCGAGAAACTCTCGATGAGGCGAAGACGCAGCTGGAGAAAAGAGGAGAGGCTTTTGATCCGCAAACTCCCGTAGGTTGTATGATCGAGACTCCTGCTGCCGTTACCATTTGCGATCTGCTAGCCGAGCACGCTGATTTCTTTAGCATAGGAACCAACGATCTCGTTCAGTATTTGCTAGCGGTTGATAGGATCAACAACCAGATCGCTTATCTGTACGAACCCCATCATCCTGCAGTGATTCGAGCTGTGGGGCATGTGGCGGAAGTTGGGAGGAAGAAGGATGTCGAGGTTTCCGTCTGCGGAGAGATGGCCGGAGATCCTCACTTTACGGCATTGTTGATGGGGTTGGGGATCGATGAAATGAGCGTGGCTCCGCCTCTCATCCCGGAGTTGAAGTTTTTTGCCCGTCGCTTCACTATTCTCGAAGCGGAAAAATTACGGGAAGAAGTTGAGCAAATGGCGAGGCCATCCCAAATCCTCGTCAGAATCAAGGCCTTTCATGATGAAAAAATGGCAGGTTTCTACGATGTTGACGAATAGTCTAAAGCCATCCGTGCTTTGACTGGATTACTCTTCTTGGAAGTTGCTCACGAAGAGCTTGGTTATTTCTTTGCAGAAACCTTCCGCGTTCTCGCAATTTGCATGGAAGGTGAGTTTTGTTCCCTTGCCCGCGGCAAGCATCATGATTCCCATTATACTTTTTCCGTTCACTCGCTCACCATCTTTTTCCACCCAGATTTCGCCGGTGTAGTTATTGGCTATTCGCACGATCATAGCGGCTGGGCGCGCGTGAACTCCCATCTGATTCGTTACTTCCAATACAATTACTGGCGCATCTTCGCTCATGTTCAATTTTGATTTGGGCCCTAAAGAGGAAAAAAGACAAAGGAAAAGTTTAGGAAAATATCCACAAGCATAATCCGGCGGCGAATGCGGCTCCCAGATCATCGACTACTACCCCAATACCTTTGGGTAGCACTTGGAGCCGATTAATACCAAGGGGTTTCCATATGTCGAAAATACGAAATAAAACAAAGCCGGCCATTGTTAAGGTCAGCTTCTCGAGAGTTCCTTCGAGGGTGGTGAGGTCATTCGAAATGCCCCAGAAAACTAGCGGCATGGCAACGAATTCGTCGATTATTACCTCTCCCGGGTCACGTTTGCAAAGAATGCGTTCGGCTGCTGAGCAAATCGGAATTGCGAGCAAGGCAAGAAGGGTGAATCCCCACAAAATGTATGATGGCGGTAGATACGACCATTCCAGAAGTGCGAGAAAGGCAAGGGCTCCCGCAAGTGAGCCAAAGGTTCCCGGAGCGGGACAACAAGTTCCCAAGGGACCTAGAGTTGCTATGCCGAGCAATAATCGATTCGAGCCAGAGTCCTGTGAAGCGGATGGGGGGGCGTCCGTCACTTCTCTTCCTCGTCCATAAAGAGGTTCCAGTACTTTGCCATGTATACTACGCCCGAAAAAACAGTGAGCAAGGTGGCCAGTATTAAGGTTGCGTTGGCAGCTCCAGATACCGCCTCGAGTAATGGGTCGTAGAAGTTTATCGGCATTTTATCGGCTAGATCGTCTTGCATGGTCATTTCTCCAAGAAAGAGACTGATGCAGGTGAGTTGGATGACGGTCTTAAGTTTGCCCACCTTTTCTGCTGCCAAGGTGATGCCCTTGCAAGCCGCAACAAGTCGCAGGCCGGTAATGAGCAGCTCTCTCGATAAAATGAGCAGTACGGGAAATAGAGCCCATTGATTCATGACGCCCATCGTCAGGAGGCTCACGAACATGCCTAGCGTCAGTATCTTGTCGCAGAGGGCGTCCATAAACTTCCCAAAATCAGAAACTTGCCCCATCCGCCGAGCTAGCCAACCGTCCAACCAGTCCGTAAGAGCCGCGAACAAGAAGATGAGGAGTGCCGTTAGGCGAGACCACGGGAAAGCCTCTTCCGGTGGGAAGTAAAGGCAACCTATGACGATCAGCATCAACGGGATTCTCGACAAGGTAATCAGGTTTGGAAAATTCATGGGACTTGAGTTCCGCTTCTCCTTGTGGGGGCAAGGGCCTCTTCCGCAAGTCTTTTCCGCCTTGGTGGTCGACTTTACAGGTTTTTTTAGTAAGTTCTGTCATGATTCTATGACAACTGCTATTTACCCTGGTACTTTTGATCCGATTACCAACGGACATCTTGACGTACTCGCTAGAGCCTGCCGGCTCTTCGACAAGGTAGTAGTAGCCGTCGCTTCAGATAACTCTTCAAAAAAGGTAACGTTCGGGGTGGATGCTCGAGTTCGTTTGATTCAGGAAAACGTTTCCGATTTACCTCAAGTTTCAGTGGAGAGTTTTTCAGGTTTGCTTGTTGATTACGCCCGAAAAACCGAAGCATCGGTTATTGTCCGAGGTCTCCGGGCGGTCTCGGACTTCGAGTATGAGTTCCAAATGGGCCAGATGAATCGTCATCTGGACTCGGAGTTGGAAACTATTTTCCTGATGCCTAACGAGAAGTATTTCTTCACTAGCTCAAACCTAATAAAGCAAGTACACCTTCATGGCGGGCGTGAAACTCACGACTTGGTGCCCCAAAATGTCCTTGAGGCACTTCGGCAGGTTCTTGAGCAAAGGGATAATCAGGAATCCTGAATCTCGAAATGAGTACAGGTTCATCTAACGCCAACAAGTCTGACCGGAGTACTTTCGGAGTGGTTTTCTTGACCATATTTCTTGATATGGTCGGATTTTCCGTGATTTTTCCTCTCTTTCCCGAGATGCTCGACCATTATCTCGAAAAAGACGGGGATGGCGGACTCCTTACCCTTTTCGTTTCCTCTATTCAGCACCTGGGCTTTAGTTCTGAGAATGCCGGTTTTAGAATAGAGACGGTGATCTTTGGTGGAGTACTAGGATCCCTTTTTGCGATTCTTCAGTTTCTTTTCGCTCCAATATGGGGCCGTTGGTCTGATCGTATAGGCCGTCGGCCTATCATGCTAATGAGCGTTGGCGGGACATGTCTCGGTTATTTGATTTGGACCTTCGCTGGAAGTTTTTGGGCCCTCTTGCTTTCTCGAGTCGTAGGCGGAATGGCCAGTGGGAATCTTTCGGTTGCCACTGCTGCAATTGCAGACGTGACCCCTCGTGAAACTCGAGCGAAGGGCATGGCATTAGTTGGAATCGCCTTTGGCTTGGGATTTATTTTCGGTCCGGCAATTGGTGGTTTGGCTTGGGCTTACGGTGGCGACTTTGCTGAACATCAAAGCCTCGGTTTTTTCGGACTCAACCCTTTTTCTGCTGCCGGACTTGGCAGCTTCTTGCTGGCGTTACTAAATCTCCTTTGGCTTGCCTTGCGTTTCCGTGAGACTTTGCCCATTGAGAAGCGAGATTCCCAACGCCCTGGGAAACCTGGAATCTTTCAACTTGGCAAAGTTGACAATATTCCTGTTCGCCGTTCTTGCCTAGCCTATTTCTTTTATATGATTTCCTTCAGTGGCATGGAGTTCACCCTGACCTTTCTTGCTGTCGAGCGCTTTGTTTATACTCCTGCCGACAACACTCGGATGTTCCTGCTCATCGGTCTTACATTGATTATCGCCCAAGGAGTTCTCGTTCGGCGTTTGGCGAGCCCTGTTGGTGAGAGGAATCTTGCTTTGTGCGGAGTAGTCTTTGGGGCTGCTGCCTTTTGTTTTCTCTCTGCGGCAGGTGAGCAAACTCCTTTCTATGTGGGCCTTTTGCTTATGTCTGTCGGCGTAGCTTTCACCAGTCCGACCCTAACGGCGCTTGCCTCCCTTCATTCAAGTGAAAGCAGCCAAGGTTTTCATTTAGGAGTTTTTCGCTCTTCCGGGTCGTTGGCTCGGGCTATTGGGCCGTTATTGGCTGGGGTTGCCTATTTCCAGTTTGGTTCTGCCATAGCCTATGCCAGCGGGGCGGTGTTACTACTGCTTCCTGCCATATTTCTTTTCAGAATCGACCAACCCGAAAAAGTGTAACTTGCCTGTGGCGAATCGCATTTTTGTTTTTGAGCAAGATTTCGCTCGCCATTTCTCCGAAGATCATTACCTAGATTGAAGCAGTTGCTGATTTTCGGGCATATCCTTTTACTTTAATTTTCAGCTCGAAAAGTCTTCTCAACTTAAACGACATGAAAACAGAACATATTGATCGTATAATCGAGGCGAATCCCAATCTCGCTAACTCGCGTGAAGTACTTGATTCGATGCAAGAAGGCACATATTGCATTCACCGTAGTTGGGGCTTTGGAAAGATATCCGGATTTAGCGAAGAACGCGGCATGCTGCTGATCGACTTTGAAGATGGTGACCGCAAAGGGCATGCCATGGATCCCGTATTTTGCATCGACAAATTGGAGGTTTTGCCCGAATCGCATGTCTTGACTAGACATCGGACCAATCCGGAGGAGGTCGAGAAAGAAGCGAAGAAGGATCCCGTCTCTCTAATTATGGGAATTCTTGCCCTTTGTGACAACGAATGTTCCACCGCTCGTGAGATAGAAGGTACTTTGAGTTACCTTTTCGGTGCCACCAAAGCCAAGAAATGGTGGGCGAACACAAAAAAACTTTTGGTAAAGGATCCTCGTGTAGCGGTTCCGCCCAAGAAGAACGAACCTTATGTTCTCCGTGACGAACCGGTTAACCCTGAGCAGGAAATACTGCAGGACTTTTTTGAGGAGCGCCGTTCCAAGGAAAAGATTCTTTTAGCCGAAAAGCTTTTCGACTTGTCAGCGGAAAAGGAGGACCTGAAGGACGATCTTCCACGAGTACTTGAGGAGTTGACTACAACGATCATAGAGGCTCGTAAACTGAACCAATCCGAACGGCTTTACGGGGTTTGGGTCAGAAACAATTTAGCTCGAGACGTGGAAGAGGACGTCGAGAAAATTGAACCTACTTCAGCTTCCATAATTAAGGATAGCGAAGGAAATTTGCCTGAATTGGCCGAGCAACTGCCTTCTAAATTCCATCAACGTTTTCTTGATCTTATAACTCGAGTATACTCCGACGATTGGAGACAAATAATTCTTGAGCGTTTGTTGCCTCATTGCACCACGAAGTTTTCCGGTGAGTCCGCTCACTTCCTCTTGGATCAAGGTGATGAAAAGTTACTCTTGAAATCATTGGTTCGTTGGCTGGATGAGCAGACAATCAAAGGTCCGGTGCTCCTCTGGATTCTAAAGTTTCGTAAACTGGCGAAATTCGAAGAATTTCTCCAACCACTGTTTACTCCAAGACTTCTCAGTTCCGTTTTTTCAGCTATCGATCACGAGGCTTTGCAAAATGCGAGTACTAGACGAATTCCTTTGGCTGAAGTTCTCAGCGAGGACAAGACCCTCATTCCGGATGTTTTGGCTAAGGCAGATTTAGAAACGGCTCAAGACTTGGTGCAAGCCCTCTTGCTAAACCCTGGTTTTGATGACCTAAGCAAACGTTCTTTGCTTGCCCGTTTCATTAAGCTTTTTCCTGAAGTTCAAGAACTTGTTGACGGTAGTGGTGAGAGCTCTTCCGGTTCATCCACCGAAGTAGGCGTTTCCGATACTCTCATTGTCTCTAAAGATAGTCTCGATCAGAGGCTAACCGACTTGGAAACGATCACCAATGAACAGATCCCTGAAAATTCAGTGGCTATCGAGACTGCTCGTGAGCACGGGGATCTTAGGGAGAACGCCGAATATCACATGGCAAAGGACGAGCAAAAGGTGCTTCTGGCCCGCCAAGCCGAATTGCAGG
>Ga0209362_1002246_pt1 | contig 14466 bp, 10 predicted proteins | sample SaaInlV_165m_DNA_FD_184680 | JGI IMG/M metagenome (GOLD analysis project Ga0209362, IMG submission 184680) | Marine microbial communities from expanding oxygen minimum zones in the Saanich Inlet - Saanich Inlet SI037_S3LV_110m_DNA (SPAdes)... | ecosystem: Environmental > Aquatic > Marine >...
TGTTCTCTACTTTTTTTATCTATGTGTGGACCCTTTAAAACAGTGTATTTTTCCACTTTAGTTGGAAGTGGAATTGGGCCTTTTATTGTAGCTCCAGTTCTCTTAACAGTGTTAACAATTTCTTCAGTAGAAGCATCAAGAATTTTGTTATCGTATGCTCTTAGTTTAATTCTTATATTTTGTTTATCCATAATTAATTAGCCTGCAATTTTCTTTGTTACTTCATCCTGAACATTTTGAGGAACTTTTGAGTAATGATCAAAAAACATAGAATATTGTGCTCTACCCTGTGACATTGATCTTAAACTATTTATATAACCAAACATGTTTGCTAAAGGAACCATTGCTGTTATTACAGTAGCATTTCCTCTTTGTTCTTGAGTGCTAATTTGACCTCTTCGACTATTTAAATCTCCGATAACATCACCCATATAATCTTCTGGAGTTACTACTTCAACTCTCATTACAGGTTCTAATAATTTTAGTGTTCCTCTTGTACAAGCTTCCTTGAAACAAGCTCTACTAGCTAATTCAAAAGCAAGAACACTAGAATCAACATCGTGATGTAAGCCATCTAAAATTGTAACTTTGTAATCTATCATTGGAAAACCAGCTAAAATTCCACCATCAGAAACTGTTTCAATTCCTTTTTCAACACCGGGTATAAATTCTTTGGGAATTGAACCACCTTTAATTTTACTTTCAACTTCTCTTCCTTTACCAGGCTCCTGTGGTTCTACTAAAAGTTTTACTTTAGCAAATTGTCCAGCCCCACCACTTTGTTTTTTGTGTGTGTATTCAAACTCAGAAGGATTTTGCAATGTTTCTCTATAAGCAACTTGAGGTGCTCCAACATTAGCCTCTACTTTAAATTCTCTTTTCATTCTATCAACAATAATGTCCAAGTGAAGTTCACCCATTCCTTTTATTATTGTTTGTCCGGATTCCTCATCAGATGTAACTCTAAATGAAGGATCTTCTTTAGCTAGTCTTCCTAAAGCTTCACCCATTTTTTCTTGATCAGCTTTTGTTTTTGGTTCAACAGCAATTTCAATTACTGGGTCTGGAAATTCCATAGGTTCCAGTAAGACAGGTTTATCTTCGTCACACAATGTGTGACCAGTTATTGTATATTTTAATCCTGCGAGAGCGACAATATCACCAGCATTTGCTTCTTTAATATCTTCTCTTGAGTTTGCGTGCATTAAAAGCATTCTGCCAACTCTTTCTTCTTTTTCTTTAGAAGAATTATATATACCTGTTCCTGTTTTAATCGTTCCTGAATATATTCTAATAAATGTTAATGAACCTACAAATGGATCATTAGCAACTTTAAAGGCTAATGCAGAAAAACCTGCGTTGTCATCAAATTTCATATCAACTTCATCTTCAGAACCAGGTTTAGTTCCTTTAATAGAACCAATGTCTATTGGGCTTGGTAAGTAATTTATGACTGCATCAAGCAATGGTTGAACACCTTTGTTTTTAAATGCTGAACCAGTAGTAATTGGTACAAAACCAAAATTTAACGTCCCTTTTCTTATACATTTAATTAAGTCATCTTCTTTGATTTCATCACCATTTAAATAGCTTTCCATAAGTTTTTCATCTTGTTCAACGGCCATCTCAACTAATTCTGTTCTATATTTTTGTGAAATTTCTTTTAAATCATCTGGTATATCTTTGTACTCCCACTCTGCTCCCAAAGCTTCATTTTTCCAAACTTGAGCTTTCATTTTTACCAAGTCAACAACACCAGTTAAATCAGCTTCAATTCCAATAGGAACTTGTAAAACTAAAGGTTTTGCACCTAACCTATCTTTAATCATTTCGACACATCTAAAAAAATCAGCACCAGTTCTATCTAATTTATTAACAAAACAAATTCTTGGTACTTTATATTTATCAGCTTGTCTCCAAACAGTTTCGGACTGTGGTTCAACACCAGCAACACCATCAAATACAGCTACAGCACCATCTAATACTTTTAATGATCTTTCAACTTCAATAGTAAAATCAACATGGCCAGGAGTATCAATAATATTAATTCTATGATCTTGCCAAAAACAAGTAGTAGCTGCGGAGGTTATTGTTATTCCTCTTTCTTGTTCTTGTTCCATCCAATCCATTGTTGCAGCACCATCATGAACTTCACCTATTTTATGACTCTTCCCGGTATAATATAAAACTCTTTCAGTCGTTGTTGTTTTACCTGCATCTATGTGGGCCATAATTCCAATATTTCTATACTTATCTAATGTATGTGTTCTACCCATAATTTTTTACCATCTAAAATGTGCAAAGGCTTTATTTGACTCAGCCATTTTATGTACATCCTCTTTTTTCTTAACTGCAGATCCTTTTCTTTCGTAAGCATCATAAAGTTCATTAAATATTTTATCTGACATGTGTTTATCTTTTCTTTTACGAGACGCATCAACAAGCCATCTAATTGCTAAAGCTTGTGCTCTTTTAGTTTTTACTTCAACAGGTACTTGATATGTTGCTCCTCCAACTCTTCTAGATCTAACTTCTACTGTTGGTTTAATATTATTAATTGCTTCGTTAAAAACATTAATTGGTTCTTCTTTTGTCTTAGATTTTATTTTTTCAATTGCTTCATATACAATTTTTTCAGCTACAATTTTTTTTCCATCAAACATAATAGAATTTATTAATTTTGGAATAATTGTTGATTTAAATATTGGATCAGGTGTAATAATTTTTTTAGGTTGTGTTTTTTTTCTAGACATAATTATTTACCTTTTTTTGTTCCGTACAAAGATCTACGTTTTTTTCTATTTGCAACACCTTGAGTGTCTAAATTTCCTCTAAGTATATGATAACGAACTCCAGGTAAGTCTTTAACTCTACCACCTCTAATTAAAACTACCGAGTGTTCTTGAAGGTTATGACCTTCTCCACCTATGTATGCTGTAACTTCAAAACCATTTGATAATCTAACTCTTGCAACTTTTCTTAATGCTGAGTTTGGTTTTTTTGGTGTTGTTGTATAAACTTTAACACAAACACCTCTTTTAAGTGGTTGTTTTTCTAACGCAGGAACTTTGTTCCTTGTTATTGGTTTAATTCTTTTTTTTCTTAACAACTGGTTAATAGTTGGCATAAGTTTTTTTTAATTAATTAAATGTATTTTTGATGAAAATAACTGACGGGTTATTATGTGGCAGCGTTTAGTTCCATTAAGTAGGTACTACATTCCAACCAAAAATACCGCCAAAATACTATTAAATTTCACTTTGTCAAACTAAAACTACAGATTTATATGGTTTTTTTATTGATTTGATTGAGTTTCTGAAGGGTCAGTAGGCTCCGGTTTATCCCGATCAACTAAGAAACTTGTGTCGTCTTCAAGTGCTTTTTTATTCCAGTTATTTTTAATATGTCCAGTTCCAGCAGGCACAAGTCGTCCAACTATAACGTTTTCTTTTAAGCCATTTAGTGGATCAACTTTTCCTTTAATGGCAGCATCTGTTAAAACTCTTGTTGTTTCTTGGAATGATGCTGCTGAAATAAATGACTCAGTTTGTAATGAGGCTTTAGTAATTCCCATCAAAACTCTCTCTCCTACAGCAGGATTTTTTCCTTCGGAAACTAGTTTTTCATTTGAAATATCAAATTTAATTCTATCAATCATTTCTCCTGGTAAATAAGATGAGTCTCCAGAAACTTTTACTTCAATTTTTTTTAACATTTGTCTTAAAATTGTCTCTATGTGTTTATCATTAATAACTACACCTTGTAATCTATAAACTTCCTGAACTTGATTAACAAAATATTCTGTAAGGTCTTTAATTCCTAATATTCTTAAAATATCATGAGGTAAAGGTTGACCGTCTAATAAATACTCACCTTTTTTAATTTTTTCACCTTGGTTAAAATTTATATGTTTTCCTTTAGGTATTAAATAATTTGATGGTTCGCCATTTTCAGGTTGAATTGAAATTTTTTGTTTACCTCTAACTTCTTTTCCGAATAATACTTGGCCATCATTCTCAGCAATTATAGCACTGTCTTTAGCTTTTCTTGCTTCAAACAACTCAGCAACACGAGGCAATCCTCCTGTAATGTCTTTAGTTTTTGTTGTTTCTTTTGGAAGTCTTGCAATTACATCCCCAGCAAAGATCTTTTGTCCATCTTTAACAGATAAAATCGAATCTGGTACTAGATAATACCTTGCTTCATTATCATCAGCTTTTTTAATAACGTTTCCTTTTTCGTCTCTCAACGTTATTCGTGGTTTTAAATCAGTATTTTTAGATTGTGCTCTCCAATCAACTACAGATTTTGAAGAAATTCCTGTTGCATCATCGGTTGTTTCTTGAATTGATACACCATCAATTAAATCGACATATCCAGCAATACCACTTTTTTCTGCAATAACTGGTGTTGTGTAAGGATCCCATTCGCAGATTTTAGAATTTGATTTAACTTTATCACCGTTTTGAAAAAATAGTTTTGAACCATATGCGACTTTATAAACGGCAACTTGTACACCATTATCATCTTCAATAGATAATTGTGTATTTCTACCCATTACTATTAAATTTTTCTTTGAATCTTCTAATAGATTTGAGTTAATTATTTTTAATGTTCCTGCTGACTTTGTAATGATTTGAGATTCTTGTTTAACAGAGGCTGTACCACCAACGTGGAAAGTTCTCATAGTTAATTGTGTTCCAGGTTCACCAATAGATTGAGCTGAAATCATACCGATTGCTTCACCAACATGAACTATTTTTCCTCTGGATAGATCTCTTCCATAACAAGTAGCACACACACCATTTTTGGAACTACATGTCATAACTGAGTATGCGTTAATAAACTTAACTCCCGCTGCATCAATTTTATCACAAGCAGATTCATCAATCATTACTGATTTTTTTATTATAACTTCACCTGTGATAGGATTTTTAACATCAGTAGCCGTTACTCTTCCAAGAGCTCTCTCTGATAAACTTACAACTACGTTTCCACCTTCTAAAATTTCAGCTAACTCAATAAATCCTGGTTTTTCACATTTTATTTTAGTGATAGTTAAATCCTGAGCTACGTCACAAAGTCGTCTAGTTAAATATCCCGAGCTAGCAGTCTTTAATGCTGTATCAGCTAATCCTTTTCTAGCTCCATGCGTAGAATTAAAATATTCTAATGCTGTTAAGCCCTCTTTAAAGTTTGAAATAATTGGAGTTTCAATGATTTCACCTGATGGTTTTGCAATAAGACCCCTCATTCCAGCCAATTGTTTCATTTGAGCTGCTGAACCTCTAGCCCCACTATCTGCCATCATAAATACAGAATTAATTTTCATTCCATCTGGTGTTGTTTCTGTCGCAGAAATACCTTTCATCATTTCACCAGCCACTTTGTCAGTACATTTTGACCAAGCATCGACTACTTTGTTATATTTTTCACCTCTTGTAATCAAACCTTCGGAATATTGATTTTCATAATCAGCGATAAGTTTTTTTGTATCATCAATTAATTGAACTTTATTTTCTGGTATTACTAAATCATCTTTTCCAAATGATATACCTGCTTTAAAAGCATGTTTAAAACCTAAATCCTTTAATTTATCACAAAATATTACTGTTGTTTTTTGTCCACAAAATCTAAACACACTATCAATAATTTCTGAAACAGTTTTTTTTGGTAATAATCTATCGATCATTGAAAATTTAATATTTTTGTTTTTTGGTAGTAGACTAGCTAACAAGAATCTTCCTGCAGTAGTCGTATATTTTTCAACCTTATCATTTCCATTTTCATCAACTGTCTTAAATCTAGAAATAATTGTTGTATGCACTTTTATTTGATTTGATGATAATGCGTGTTCAATTTCATCACAATCAAGAAAATATCCTTCAGGTTTATCAGTTTGAAATGGTGCTTGAGACAAGTAATAAAGTCCTAAAATCATATCCTGACTTGGTACGATAATTGGTTTACCATTTGATGGGCTTAAAATATTGTTTGTTGAAAGCATCAAAATTCTTGCTTCTAATTGAGCCTCCAAACTTAATGGCACGTGTACAGCCATTTGGTCACCATCAAAATCAGCATTAAAAGCTGCACAAGTTAATGGATGTAATTCAATTGCATCACCCTCTATTAATTTTGGTTCAAAAGCTTGAACACCTAATCTGTGGAGAGTCGGTGCTCTGTTGAGTATTACAGGGTGTTCTCTTACGATAAGTTCCAATGCATCCCATACAGCATTCGTTTCTTTTTCAACTAATTTTTTTGCTTGTTTAATTGTAGACGCTAATCCTAATTTGTTTAATCTAGCATATAAAAAAGGTTTAAATAACTCTAAAGCCATTTTTTTGGGTAAGCCACACTCATGTAGTTTAAGATCTGGTCCAACAACAATTACTGATCTTCCAGAATAATCTACTCTTTTTCCTAACAAGTTTTGTCTAAATCTTCCTTGTTTACCTTTTAGCATTTCAGCTAAAGATTTTAGTGGTCTTTTACCAGTTCCAGTTATTACTCTACCTCTTCTTCCATTATCAAATAGCGCATCAACTGATTCTTGAAGCATTCTTTTTTCGTTTCTAACAATGATATCTGGAGCTTTTAAGTCCATTAATCTTTTTAATCGATTATTTCTGTTAATAACTCTTCTATAAAGATCATTTAAGTCTGAAGTAGCAAATCTTCCACCATCTAAAGGAACTAAAGGTCTAAGCTCTGGTGGTATTACTGGTATTACAGTTAAAATCATCCACTCAGGTTTTTGGCCTGTTTCAATAAAAGACTCAATTAATTTTAATCTTTTAATTGATCTTTCCTCATTTACTTTTGATTTTGTTTCATTAATTGTGTTTATTAGAATTTTTCTTTCTTGTTCAAGATCTATGGATTTTAAAATAGATAAAATAGCTTCTGCTCCAATACCAGCTTCAAATGACTCATCTCCATATTCACTTTGGTATTTTGCAAGCTCTTCTTCATTTAATAATTGATTTTTTTGTAAACCTGTTAATCCAGGTTCAATAACTATAAAATTTTCAAAATACAAAACTCTTTCTACTTCTTTAAGCTTCATATCAACAGCTAGTGAGATTCTACTAGGTAATGATTTTAAAAACCAAATGTGAGCGACAGGAGTTGCTAAATTGATGTGACCCATTCTTTCTCTTCGAACATTTGATTTAGTTACTTCAACACCACATTTTTCACATATAATTCCTCTAAACTTCATTCTTTTGTATTTACCACACAAACATTCATAATCTTTAATTGGTCCAAATATTCTAGCGCAGAATAGCCCATCTTTTTCTGGTCTAAAAGTTCTGTAGTTAATTGTTTCAGGTTTTTTAATTTCACCATAAGTCCAAGATTTAATTTTTTCAGGGCTAGCTAAAGTAATTTTAATATTGTTAAAATTTTGAGCTTCTGAAATATCAGTGTTTTTAAATAGATCTGTTAATTCTTTTTTCATAATTATTTTAATTTAATTCTATATTTAAAGCTAATGACTTAATTTCTTTAACTAATACATTAAATGACTCTGGAACACCTGATTCAAAGTTTTCTTCACCTTTAACAATTGTTTCATAAACTTTAACTCTTCCAGCAACATCATCAGATTTAACAGTTAAAATTTCTTGTAATGTATATGACGCTCCATAAGCTTCTAATGCCCAAACTTCCATTTCACCAAATCTTTGACCACCCAATTGTGCTTTACCACCTAAAGGTTGTTGGGTAACAAGACTGTATGGGCCAGTGGATCTTGCGTGTATTTTATCTTCTACTAAATGATGAAGTTTTAACATATAAATAATTCCCACAGTTACTGGTCTATCAAACATTTCACCTGTTCTTCCATCCCAAAGATTAGTTTGTCCTGATCTTGGAAGTTTTGCTAACTCAAGCATGTTTGAAACATCTTTTTCTTTAGCACCATCAAACACAGGAGTTGAAATAGCTATTCCATTTTGTATATTTTCACATAAATCTTTAAATTCAGTTTTATTTAATTTATCTATACCTTCATTAAAAATATCTTTACCGTAAACTGATTTTAAAAAAGTTGAAATTTTTTCAGTTTTTTCAATTTTTTTATTGTTATCATTAATCAATTTTTTAACCTCTTCTCCAAATTCTTTACAAGCCCAACCAAGATGTGTTTCTAAAATTTGACCAACGTTCATACGACTTGGAACTCCGAGTGGATTTAAAACTATATCAACTGGTCTGCCATCTTCCCTATAAGGCATATCTTCAACAGGAACAATTTTACTAACAACGCCTTTGTTTCCGTGTCTACCAGACATCTTATCTCCCGGTCTAAGTCTTCTTTTTATAGCAACAAAAACTTTTACCATTTTCATTACACTCGGTAATAAATCGTCACCACTTCTAATTTTTAATACCTTGTCTTCAAATCTCTCTAAAATATCTTGTTTTGCTTTATTATATTGATCTTTAAGCTGTGCAAGTGTCGCTTCATCGTTAACATTGCCCACTGTAATTTTAAAAATTTCATTAATTGAAAGTTTATTAATAGCTTCAGAATTTAATTTAGTTCCTTGATCTAAATCTTTAATTTTTTTTTTTAAAGTTGAGCCCGAAAGTATTTGGCTAGCTCTTTGTTTAATACTTCTTTCTAAAATTTCTTCTTCGACTATTTTATCTTGTTGAACTATTTCAATTTCAGCTCTTTCAATGGTGATAGATCTTTCATCTTTTTCAATGCCATGCCTGTTAAAAACTCTAACATCAACTACAGTTCCACTGCTACCTCTAGACATTCTCAATGAAGTATCAGTTACATCTATAGCTTTTTCACCAAAAATCGATCTTAACAATTTTTCCTCGGGTCCAGACGCAGAATCTCCTTTAGGTGTAACTTTACCAACTAAAATATCTCCAGCTTTAACTTCTGCACCAATGTAAACAATGCCAGATTCATCTAAGTTTTTTAAAGCCTCTTCATTAACATTTGGTATATCTCTAGTAATATCTTCTTCACCTAATTTTGTATCTCTTGCCATAACTTCATACTCAACTATATGAACTGATGTGAATACATCATCTGTCACACATCTTTCTGAAATTAAAATTGAATCCTCAAAATTATATCCTTGCCATGGCATAAATGCTACTGTAACGTTTTTTCCAAGAGCCAGTTCACCTAACTTAGTAGAGGGACCGTCAGCAATAATATCACCTGATCTAACTTTATCACCAACACGAACTAAAGGTTTTTGGTTAATACAAGTATTTTGATTAGATCTTTTAAATTTTTGAAGATTATAAATATCAACACCAGATTTCGTAAAATCTGTTTCACCTGTGGCTTTTATTACAATTCTTTTACCATCAATTTTATCAACTATTCCATCTCTTTTAGCTACTATTGTAACTCCAGAATCTAATGCTACATCACTTTCAATTCCAGTACCAACTAGTGGAGACTCGGGTTTTAATAGAGGCACAGCTTGTCTCATCATGTTAGAGCCCATCAATGCTCTATTGGCATCATCATTTTCTAGAAAAGGTATTAAAGAAGCTGCAACAGAAACTAATTGTTTTGGTGAAACATCTATATAATCAATATTTTCTGGTTTTGATAAAATAAAGTTAAGATTTTCTCTACATGAAACTAATTCTTCAGTAATTTTCCCATTCTTATCAAGTTTAGAGTTTGCTTGTGCTATAGTATATTTTGTTTCCTCCATAGCAGATAAATATTCAATTTTATCCTCAACAACTCCATCTTTAACTTTTTTATAAGGGCTTTCGATAAATCCATATTTATTTATCTTAGCATAAGTTGATAAACTATTAATTAATCCAATGTTTGGACCTTCTGGCGTTTCAATTGGACAAATTCTTCCATAATGTGTTGGATGAACGTCTCGAACTTCAAAGCCAGCTCTTTCTCTTGTAAGGCCCCCTGGACCTAAAGCTGAAACTCTTCTTTTATGTGTAATTTCAGATAATGGATTAGTTTGATCCATAAATTGTGAAAGTTGAGAACTAGCAAAAAAATCTTTTAAGGAAACTGTCAAAGGTTTTGCATTAATCAAATCTTGAGGCATAGCAGACTCAATATCAAGAGTTGTCATTTTCTCTTTGATAGCTCTTTCCATTCTATAAACACCAATACGAGCTTGATTTTCAACAAGTTCACCTACTGAACGAACTCTTCTGTTGCCCAAATGATCAATATCATCAACCTCGTCTTTTCCATCTCGAAGATCTAGCATTTTGTGGACAATGGCTATAATATCGTCGTTTCTTAAAATAGTAATTTTATCAGAACAATCCAAGTTTAGTCTTGAGTTCATTTTAACTCTACCAACGTCTGAGAGGTCATACCTATCAGAGCTAAAAAAAAGATTGTTAAATATTAAATTAGCAATTTCATTAGTAGGTGGTTCTCCTGGTCTTAAAATCTTATAAATTTCAGTGATAGCATCATTTTTATTATTATTTTTATCATTTAAAATAGTAGTAAGTAAGTAAGGACCTTTATTTATTGAGTTAGTTATAGAAATTTCAATTGTTGTTATGTTAGCTTCAAGAATTTGTTTGATAATTGTATCATTTAATTCAGTTCCAATTTTGAACGTTCCTTCTTCTTCCTCATTTACCTTTACATCTTTATGTAAGTGTTTACCATAAAGAGAGTCTTGATTTACCAAAATATCTTTTAACCCATCATTAAATAATTTTTTAGCATTTAAATAACTGATCTTATCACCTAGTTTAATAACAATTTTTCCTGTCTTTGCATCAGTAACTTCTTCTGAAAAGTTTTTTGCTTTATAGTTTTCAGGATTAAATTTGGTTTTCCATTTATTCGTTTTAACATCAAAGTTGTATTGTTCTTTATCGTAAAATTCATTGACAATTTCTGATTTGGTATAACCTAATGCCATCAAAAATGTTGATGCAAAAATTTTTTTCTTTCTATCAATTTTAAAATATAAAAAATCCTTAACATCATATTCAAAATCTAGCCATGAACCTCTATTTGGAATAACTCTACAGTTAAAAAGTAATTTACCACTAGCATGTGACTTGCCTTTATCGTGATCAAAAAAAACTCCTGGGCTTCTATGCATTTGATTAACAACAACTCTTTGAACACCATTTGTAATAAAGGTTCCACTGTGAGTCATCATTGGGACTTCACCCATATAAACTTCTTGTTCTTTTGCAGATAAAATATCTTTAGTATTATTTTCTTGATCTATTTCATAAACAACTAACCTCAAGATACATTTTAGAGCTGAAGAATAAGATAATCCTCTTTGAATACATTCCTCTGTGTCAAACTTTGGTTTTTCTAGTTTGTAAGAAACATACTCCAATGTTGCTCTATCATTTAAATCTTCAATTGGAAAAATGCTTTTAAAAACTCTATCAAAACCTTTAGTTAAATCTGATGTGCTATCGGTATTAAAATCTGTTAGTTGTTTGTAAGAATTTTTTTGAACTTCTATTAGGTTGGGTATAGACAAAGTTTCAGCTAACTTTCCAAAACTCTTTCTTATATTTTTCTTTTCAGTAAAAGATAATTGCATCTATATCCACTTACTGATTAATAAATTAATCAGTAATTAAATTCTTTCTAATTAATTTATTTAAGCTCTACTTTTGCGCCTGCTGCTTCCAACTTCGCTTTAATTTCTTCAGCATCTTTTTTGTTTACACCTGATTTAACTTCTTTAGGTGCGCCCTCAACTAAATCTTTAGCTTCTTTTAAGCCTAGTGATGTTGCTGCTCTAACTTCTTTAATTACATTAATTTTTTTATCACCCGCAGACATCAACATAATTGTAAAGTCATCTTTTGCTTCTTCAGCTACCGCGCCTCCGCCTGCCGCTGCTGGTGCTGCTGCAGCCATAGCTGTAACACCCCATTTTTCTTCAAGTTGTTTTGATAGTTCGGCTGCTTCAACTACAGTCAAACTTGATAAATCTTCTATAATTTTATTTAGATCAGGCATATTTTTTTAATACTCTTTAGGTTGTTTTTTCAGAAATTTCTGGGGTCAAATTACTCATTTTTTCAGAACGTGCAAGTAAAATACTTACTAATTTTGAAGCTGGTGTGGCCAAGATTCCTACTATTTTAGCTCTTGCTTCATCAAGAGTTGGTAAATTTGCTACATTTTGAACTCCCGCTTGATCCAAAATATCTTTACCCATTATTCCACCAAGTAATTTAAGATTATCATTATCTTTAGAAAATTTTGATAAAATTCTAGCAGAAATTATAGCATCGTTTCCAAATGCTACTGCAGTTGGTCCATTAAATAAATTTGATAAATCTTTGCACTTTGTTTTTTCTAAAGCTAATTTTGTAATTCTATTTTTTGTTATTTTAAATTTAATTCCATGTTCTCTCATTTTAGATCGTAGCTCATCTAGTTGAGTCATAGTTAAACCTTGATAGTGAGTAACCAAAACAGACTCGCTGTTTTCAAACTGAGTTGTAATTTCACTTATATAATTTTTTTTTTGTTCTTTGTTCATCATAACTATATACTTTTCCCTAACTTAACTTTGTAAGATACACCCATACTTGAAGTTACAAATGTATTTTTAATTAAATCGCCTTTTAAAGTGTTGTTAGATTTTTCTTTTTCAAGTGTATCTAAAATAGTTTGATAATTTTTTAATAACTGATCATCGTTAAAAGATTTTTTACCAATGCTTACGCCAATATTTCCATCTTTATCATTTCTAATTTCAGCTTGTCCAGATTTTGCATCAGTAACAGCTTGTTTTATATTTTCTGAGACAGAACCAAGTTTTGGATTAGGCATTAATCCTTTTGGACCAAGTACCTTTCCAAGTTTAGAAAGTTTAATCATCATTCCAGGTGTACAAATTAATTTTTCAAATTTTATTTCTCCACCTTTAATCTTGTCAATAAATTCATCACTACCAACTATATCTGCTCCTGCATCTTTTGCTTCTTGAGCTTTTGAATCTTCACAAACAACAGCAACCTTTACTTTTTTTCCATTTCCGCCTGGTAAATTAACAACAGTTCTTATGTTAATCTCACCTTTTTTTTGTTTGTTATTAACTTGAATGCTTAAATCAACTGACTCATCAAATTTTGTTGTACAGTTTTTTTTAATTAGTGGTAATAACATTTCTATAGATTCTACAGACATGCTATTAGTTTTTTTTGGAAGTTTTTTAAATCTTTTTGATGTCATTATTCTTTTACCTCAATACCCATTGATCTTGCTGAACCAGAAATAATTTTAACTGCTTGTTCTAAATCATGAGCATTTAAATCTTTCATTTTTTGTGTAGCAATATCTTCTGCTTGTTTTTTTGTTATCGAACCAGCAACAGATCTTCCAGGTTCTTTAGAACCACCTTTTAATTTTGCAGCCTCTTTAATAAAGTGCGAAGCTGGAGGTGATTTAATTTCAAAGTCAAATTTTTTATCCTTATAAACTGTAATAATAACTGGAATGGGTTTTCCAGCAAAAGTTTTAGTTTTATCGTTAAAAGCTTTACAAAATTCCATAATATTTATCCCACGTTGCCCTAGCGCAGGTCCAACTGGCGGAGCTGGATTTGCTTGACCACCCTTGATCTGTAATTTTATATATCCACTAATTTCTTTTTTTGCAGCCATTAACTTACTTTCTCTACTTGATTATATTCTAAATCAACTGGTGTTGGTCTTCCAAATATTGAAACTGAAACTTTTAATCTAGATTTCTCTTCGTCAATATCTTCAACCATTCCACTGAATGATGCAAAAGGTCCATCAACAACCTGAACTTTTTCACCAATATTGTATTCTATACCAGATTTTGGCTGAGCTACACCATCTTTTATTTGACCTAAAATTTTTTCAATTTCACTATCAGATACAGGCACAGGAATACCTTTTGATCCCAAAAAACCACTTACTCTCTTTAAATTCTTTATTAAATGATAAATATCATTATCCATTTCACTCCTTATTAGTACGTAACCTGGAAAATATTTTTTTTTTCTTTGAATTCTTTTGCCTCTTTTGACTTCAGTAACATCATGGGTTGGAACCACAATTTCCTCTATTTTTTCTGAAATTTTAGCTTTTTCTGCTTCTTCTTTGATTAATTCAGCAACTTTATTTTCAAAATTAGAGTGTGATTGAACGATATACCAATTTTTCATTAAATACTTACTTTTAGTAGTGCTTCCAATAAAAATTTTAAAACTTGATCAAGTAGCAAGAAAAAAAGAGACATAATAACTGCCATAGCAAATACCATCAATGCTCCTTGAACAGTCTCTTTACCTGTTGGCCAAGAAACTTTGAAAGCTTCTTGTTTTACTTCTTGAATAAATTTCATTGGGTTTTTCATAATATACAACTGTAAGCTTATTGGCAGGAGCGGAGGGACTCGAACCCTCAGCCTCCGGTTTTGGAGACCGGCGCTCTACCAATTGAGCTACACTCCTA
>Ga0209362_1002261_pt1 | contig 14420 bp, 17 predicted proteins | sample SaaInlV_165m_DNA_FD_184680 | JGI IMG/M metagenome (GOLD analysis project Ga0209362, IMG submission 184680) | Marine microbial communities from expanding oxygen minimum zones in the Saanich Inlet - Saanich Inlet SI037_S3LV_110m_DNA (SPAdes)... | ecosystem: Environmental > Aquatic > Marine >...
TTACAGAATATATGAAAATGGAAAAGCTCTTGCTGAGTTAACTGGAAAACATGGTGTAATTTTACACGATACTCCAGCTGACTATTTCCCAGCGTATATGGCTGCTGCAAAAGCTGCTTTAGAAAAAAATGCGGCTGAGAATAAGTTCTTTGCAAAAGTATGGCAGTCTCAAAAAGACTTTGCTGACATAGCTGTACCTTTTTGGTCTGGATCTCAAATGTCTAATGCTAAGCTAGGAATGGCTCACGCAGCTACATTAAAGTAGTATTTAGATAAAGTAATTATAACTGAAGCGGACTTAACAGTCCGCTTTAGTTTTTTTTTAGAGAGAATTTATGTCTGATGAACCAACTAAACTAGATATAACAGATGAATTGATCGCTGAAAGGCGAGGTGGTTCAGGACAGATGCCAAGTGATATGCCAAAATGGATGGCATCAACAATTACAAAAATAGATTTATTTAGCAAACGAGTTGGAAATATTGTCTGTTGGATTACGATCCCTTTAATATTTGCAATGGTTTATGAAGTTTTAGCTAGGAAGCTTTTTAATGCACCTACAATGTGGGCGTACGATATGAGTAGATTTTTATATGGTGCCTTGTTTATGCTTGGAGCAGGATACGCATTATCAAAAGGTGTTCATATAAGAGCTGATTTTTTATATAGAAATTTTAAAACTAAAAACCAAGGTAGAATAGATTTTTGGTTATATCTTCTTTTTTATTTTCCAGGTCTTATTATCTTCTTGTATATGACAACTGGATTTCTTCAGGAGTCCATTATGAGAGGTGAAAAAGGTATGGATACTGCATGGATGCCTTATATGTGGCCGATTAAATCATGTTTATGGTTTGGAATAATATTTTTACTAGTTCAGGGTATTTCAGAGTTACTAAAAAGTTATTGGGCTGCAACTAGAGGTAAGTGGCCTGGAGGCGAAGAATAGATGTTAGCTGAATTTATAAATCCAGCCGTATTAGGTTTTATATTAATTGGAGTAATGCTTTTTTCAATTTTTATTGGCTTTCCAATTTCGTTTACGTTAATTTTTTTAGGTTTTGTATTTGGTTATTTAGGTTTTGGAAAATTAGTATTTTATTTAATGACCCTGCAGTTCTCAATGGTCATGACAGAACAAACCTTAGCTGCTGTACCACTCTTCGTCTTTATGGGAATAATGATGGAGCAAGCTGGTTTGATGGAAAGATTATTTTCAGCATTTCAATTAATGTTAGCTAAAGTTAGGGGCTCTTTATATTACGCGGTACTTTTTGTTTCAGTTATTTTTGCAGCTGCAACAGGTATAGTAGGAGCATCTGTTACTATATTAGGAATTATGGCAGCAAAATCTATGAACAAATCTGGTTACAATGTGAGATTAGCTGCAGGAACAATAACTGCTGGAGGAACTTTAGGTATTTTAATTCCACCAAGTATTATGCTTGTTGTAATGGGTCCAATTATGGAAATTCCTGTTACAGATTTATTTGCTGCAGCTATTATTCCTGGAATACTATTAGCAACTTTATATGCTGCTTATACTACAATCAGATGTTGGATGGATCCAAGTTTAGGACCTGTATTGCCCCCAGAGTTAAGAGCTACTAGCATGAAGGAGGTGTGGATTGAATTCTTTTTAGGGCTTGTTCCACCAGCTGCATTAGTTTTTGCAGCTCTTGGCAGTATTCTTTTTGGTTTTGCTACCCCAACAGAAGCAGCTGGTTGTGGTGCAATGGGTTCTTTAGTTTTGGCATTAGCTTATAAAAAATTAACGCTTGGTAAGTTGCAAGATGCTTTAGTTAAAACATTAGAAATTTCTGCATTGATAATGGTTTTGGTTGCAGCTTCAAATTTTTTTGGAGCAGTGTTTTCAAGATTAGGTACTCCAATGCTTTTAACTGAGTTTTTGCTTGGTTTAGAAATGAATAAATACTTAATTTTAGCAATGATTATGGTAATGATATTTCTTTTAGGTTGGCCTTTAGAATGGGTGCCGATTGTGATGATTATAGTTCCAATTATACTACCATTAGTAGAAGCGTTAGGTTTTAATTTAACATGGTTCGCTATTCTTGTTGCAGTGAATCTTCAGACCGCTTGGCTTTCACCACCCGTTGCCTTATCAGCATATTTTTTAAAGGGAGTTGTTCCAGAGTGGGATCTTAAAGATATTTATTATGGAATGATGCAATTTATGGTAATTCAAGTAATTGGATTAATTTTAATTATTGTATTTCCTCAAATAGCTTTATGGCTACCAGCCTATCTATATGGACAGTAGAGTTTTTTTGTTTATTATAATAAGATAGTGCATGAAAGATAAATCAAAAAATAACCTTATAAATTGGGAAATTGTTTCAGTAAATCCAAATGATAAAAGTTGGGATTGGAAAGATCTTTTTTGTTTTTGGGGAAATAGTATTCAAAGTATAATTGCTTTTTCACTTATAGCTTCGTTATATCTTGTTTATGAATTAAGTTTTTTAGTTGTGTTTATTGGAAGTTTAATTGGTACCTTGCTTGTATACTTTTTTTCAAACTTAATTAGTAAACCATCTCAAAAACATGGAATTCCATTTCCCGTACTTTTGAGAACATCATTAGGCTTTAAAGGTGCAAAATATCTTGCGATGTTTAGAGGAGTGGTTGGTATTTTTATGTTTGGTATTCAGACATTTTTTTTGTCTAAAGCTTTTAGTTACTTGATTAGAATATCTATTTTTTCCATAGATAAAACAATTCTTGATCAAGATGTTTTTTTAATTTTTCTACTAGGATTGAATGTTATTGATGGTGTAGCATTTCTTTTAACAATTTTGATTCAAGTATTTTTATTTAGCAAGAACCATAATTTTAATAAAATGTTAATAAATTTTTCAGCCGTAATAGTTTATTTAGGAATGATATCATTTTTTATATTAATAATTAATTATGAGTATGAATATGTAACAAAATCATTTTTAGAAATTTTTGTTTTTAAAGATATCTTTATGAGAGAAAATATTATTCCAATACTCACAATAGCTGCCACAATTTTTTCTTATTTTTCAATTGTGATAGTCAATTATGGCGATTTTACCCGATATGTTAAGAATGAAAATCAACTAAAAGTTGGTAATTTGAGTTTAATTTTAAATTTAATTATATTTTCTTTCTTTGCAGTTTTTATAGTTATTGGTGCTGATATTATTTTAAATAAAAATCTAGAAAATATGGAAAGAATTTTAACAAACCCAACAGACATTATTGGTAAAATAGATAACACTTTAATAACCATAATAGTTTTAATTTTTACTATTTTTGCTTCAGCTTCCACGAACTTAATTGCAAATTATGTACCTGCACAAAATACATTATTAAACTTTCTTCCAACCAAACTTAATTTGAAGAGTACAGGCTTTATAATTGGTTTTTTAGGGTTTATGATTGGTATTTTTTGGTTACCACTTCTTAGTCAAATTGGAATTTTATCTTTTTTAGATACTGCTGGTTCTTTTTTTGGACCATTCTTTGGTATTATTGTAATTGATTATTATCTTATTAAGAATGGTAATTTAATTAATAAAGATATCTTTTCAGTAGCTGGTGATAGTGCTTATTATTATTCTCGTGGTTGGCATATTAAAGCTATTTATTCTTTATTGATTGGTTTTATTTTTGCTGCCTCAACAATTTGGAATGTAAATTTAATGCATTTACATTCTTATTCTTGGATAATAGGAGCTTTCACTTCTTCTTTAACTTATTATCTTTTAGCTAGCAGATAATCTTTATGCATCAATTTGATTTAAAAAATAAAACTGCAGTTATTACTGGTGGAGCACAAGGTTTTGGTCTTGATATTGCAAAACGATTTCTTGAATCTGGTGTAAAAGTTATAATTTGGGATATTGATGAAAACGAATTATTAAATGCATCTAAAATATTAGATAACTCTAATCTTTCATTTAATGTTGTCGATGTTTCTAGTTATACTCAAGTAAAAAGAATAGTTGATCAAATTACAGAAAAATTTAATATTGATATATTAATCAATAATGCGGGAATAACTGGCTCCACAGCATCTCTTTGGGAATATGATGTAGATGAATGGAATAAGATAGTTAATATCAATTTAATGGGTACATTTAATTGTTGTAAATGCATTGTCCCAAATATGATTAAGAATAATTATGGGAGAATTGTTAATGTAGCCTCTGTTGCTGGAAAAGATGGTAATGCTAATGCTAGCGCTTATAGCTCAGCAAAAGCTGGGGTAATAGGTTTAACAAAATCACTTGGAAAAGAATTGGCCGACAAAAATATAGCAGTAAATGCAGTAACACCTGCAGGAGCTAAAACAAGAATTTTAGACCAAATGTCAAAAGAACATGTTGCGCGAATGCTTTCAAAAGTTCCAAGAGGTAGATTCTTAGAAATAGAAGAGTTCACATCTTTAATTTGCTGGCTTTCTTCAGAGGAAAATTCTTTCTCGACAGCAGCAGTGTTTGATATAAGTGGTGGTAGATCTACTTATTAGGCTTAAGTTTTGGCATAATAACAGTTTTTTTTGTAAAAATCTTATTCTCTTTAGATATAACTGGAGCAAGTATTATCACAGACCAGTAAATTAAAAGCACAAATATAGAAACAGATTTCATGATTAATAACTATAAACAAATAATGTACTAAGCATGTTTAAATGTTGTTCAAATATTGTTTTTTCAAAAAAAATATATAAAAACATCTTATGTTAAAAAAAATTTTATTAGTTTTGTTTTCTTGGTCTATACTTTCACAATTCTCTCAAGCAGAAAAAGTGAATATTTTCGAATTTACAAATGATGAGTTTAAAACATTAAAAGTAAGAAAAGTTAAAGGAGAGACAACTTGGTCATTAGGATCAAATGATAAAGGTAATTTTATTAAAGCTGAAGCTGAAGGAAATGGGTCTGGTCTTGGAAAGGAAGTCAAAATTGACCTTTTAAAAACGCCATTCATCAATATTACCTGGAAAGTAGAGAAAGATCTTTCAGGAATTATAGAAAATAGTAAAAAGGGACATGATTATGCTGCGAGAGTTTTTGTTGTAAAAAAAACTGGTTCAACAGCACTTTCAAATAGAGCAATAAATTATGTTTTTTCTAGCAATAGCTCAATCAATGAAAATTGGCCAAGCCCATATACAAAAAAATCTATTGATTATGTTTTATCAACAACAAAAGATAACCTTGATACTTGGGTAACAGTTAAAGCCAATGTAAAAGAACATTTTAAAATACTTCATGATTTAGATATTAAAGAATTGTCTGGTGTTGCAATAATGACCGATACAGATAATTCAAAATTAAGAGCAGTTGCATATTATCAGAATATCTATTTTTCATCTGAATAATTATAATTTTAAATATTTTTTTAGACCTATGCTTAAAATTGATAAAAGTATAGCAACTAAGACGTCCTCAATTGGAGCGGCATTTGGAACACCAAAATTCCATAAAATTACTCCAATTAACCAGATAATATAAACTTTCATTTTCAAATTTATTATATCTTAGTATAATAGTAATTAATCAATTTTTTTTTGGTATAATATAAGAATGCATAAAAATTTTACACATAAGGTTAAAGTTTATTACGAAGATACAGATGCAGGTGGAGTTGTTTATTATGCTAATTATTTGAATTTTTTAGAAAGAGCTAGAACTGAAGCAATAAATGAACTTGGATTAAGTAATAAAAAAATTAAAGAAGATTTTGATGCTTTTATAATAGTTAAGTCTTGTAATATTGAATATAAAAAATCTGCTTATCTAGAAGATGAATTATATATAAGATCTTTTGTAAAAAAAATTACCAAAACCTCATTTTCAATGATGCAAATTATTACAAAAAAAAATGAAGTTATCACTGAGGCTTTAATTCATTTAGTTTTTGTTAATAGTAGTGGCAAACCTACAAAGCTACCAGATTTAATATATGAAAATTTTAAACCATATTTTTGTGATACTATTAAAGTCTAACTTATTTTTTTTACTTTAATAAATAAATTTTTCATCATTTTAAGATTTATAATCTTTGTATTTACATTCCGTGGGCTAGGATGGTAAGAAGCCACTAGATATTTTCCGTCAGGTAAAGCATATTTTTTACCGTGTTTGAATATTATTCTTTTGCTAATTCGGTAATTTTTTTTGTATAATTTTATGCAGTTATCAAAAGCAACCTTGCCCAATGTTATAATAACTTTTAAATTTTTTAGATTAGAAATTTCATCGTTAAAAAAATTAGCACAATTATTTAGCTCATTTAAATGAGGCTTGTCACCAGGAGGAACACATTTTAAAATATTAGTTATATAAGCTGATTTTAATTTTAGACCATCATTTATGTGATTAGAAACGGGAAGATTTGAAATCTTAGCAGAGTGCAAGCATTTGAACAAGAAGTCACCTGATTTATCACCTGTAAAAGCCCTACCAGTTCTTGTTCCACCGTGAGCTGCTGGTGCTAAACCTAAAATTAAAATTTTACCATTTTTATCTCCAAAACCTGTTACTGGTTTCCCCCAATAAACTTCATTGATATTTTGTTTTCTTTTAATAGCTGAGATTTTATTTCTAAATTTAACTAATCTTATACATTTGTTGCATTTTGTAATTTTTTTATTAAGTTCTAAAAATTCACTATCCATAAATGAAGTATATTAAACTATTAATTCTATTATTCCTTGTAATTCTTGATTTTGATAAATCTTTTGCATTAGAATCCTTAATTAATCAACTTAAAGATGGTGGAAAAATTGTATTCATAAGACACTCGAATGCTCCTGGATCTGGAGACCCAAATAATTTTTCAATTAAAGATTGTTCCACTCAAAGAAATTTAGATTATAAAGGAATTCATCAATCTATATTAATTGGTAATTTTTTTAAGCAAAATAAAATTCCTATAGACCAAGTATTTTCTAGTGAATGGTGTAGGTGTAAGGATACTGCATTATATGCTTTTAAAAATTTTAAAACTTATTCTTCATTAAATTCTTTCTATGATATTCGTTTCAGACATAATAAGAATAAACAAATTAGAGAAATAAAAAAATTTATTAATGAATGGAAAAGCAATAAAAATTTGATACTTATCACACATTATGTAGTGATAAGTGAACTTACTAATATTGGTATAAATTCTGGTGAGATTATTGTGATAGATGATAAATTTAATGTTATTGGAAGAAAAAAAAATGAATTATAATAAAATTTATGTCATCTAAAAAAGCCATGAAACTTGCTCAAAAGCAAGCTTTCGCAAAACATAGAAGTAATATTTCTAACAGTAAATTTGATTCTAAAAAAAATAATTTTTTAAATAAAAATAAGAATAAAAATAAAAAATCTTAACTTTCTTTATCAAAAATTTCTATATTTTTGCACTTTGATAAGTTGGAAGTTGCTTGCTCATTATTGATTACTGTTTTTATCTTAATTATGGGGCTACTCATTTCAAAAAGTAGTTGAGTATAAAATTGAGGATATCCTATTTTATCTGTTAGTATTAAACTTTCCTCTTTATAAATAAATCTTTCAACAGTGTTTTTTCTTTTTACACTTAAGTCAGTAGTACGATATTTTTTATATGTTTTACTGTCATATATATAAATTCTTGTCATTAGTGACTTTTCTAGATCTAAAATATATTCATTCTTAATAAACTTATCTTTGATATTATCACATCCACTTAAAACCATAATCTTTGAATAAGAATAAGTGCTAAAATTAAAAAATAAAAATATTAATAGTAGAATTTTAAATCTAAGATTATTTAGGATCATATTTATCTGTATAATAAAGGGCTATTAAAAAAATTGCAGTCCAAATAATTCCGATAAAAGCTTTTGGACCACTTGTATCTGCACTCCATATATCTAATACTACAGCACCAAATATTAAGCCAATAACATATATAATCATAACTTTAGTTGATTTATTCATTAATTAAATTTTTTTTAAATAGTGAGATTCCATTATTTATTTTATGCTTATAAGATTCCTTAAAACTTTCTAATTGCCAACCGGTTAATCTTTCTTGTATTTTGTTTATATTTTCTTTTTTCCATTCTTCACTTGTTTCTTCTTTTTTCCAAATTTTTTTTTCTTCATTGCTCCTTCCACAGCCATAACAGTAGCCTGTTTTAGGATCGGTTTTACATATACTTATACAAGGAGAAATAATCATTTTTTTTAATTTATGTCATTTATAAATGATTATTTGTATATTTCATAATTATTGTCATTGGACAAATTCAGTCAATAATATATAAAACCTCGTAATTTGTGGGCAGTTGGCGGAATTGGTATACGCGCTGGTCTTAGGAACCAGTGGGGCAACCCTTAAGAGTTCGAGTCTCTTACTGCCTACCAATACACATTTAAAATTATGAAAGTAACAATAGAAAATAAAAAAGGTTTAAACAAAGATATAAGAGTTTTTATAGATAAAAAAACTATGAACACTCATATGGAAAAAAAGTATGAAGAAATTAAAGGAACTGTAAATATTAAGGGATTTAGACCAGGTAAAGTTCCTATGGAAGTCTTAAAAAGACAGTTTGGAAAAGCTATTTTTGGTGAAGTTCTAGATAAAGTTTTAAAAGACACAAGTGTAAAAGCTTTAGATGAAAATAAAATCAAACCAGCGGGGCAACCAAAGTTAGATTTAAAAACTTATGGTGAAGATAAGGATCTTGAGTATGTAATGTCAATTACCGAATTACCAAAAGTTGAAATTAAATCTGTCGAAAATATTAAATTTGATCAATATAATGTGAAAATAGATGCTAAAGAAACAGATAAAAGAATTGCTGAAATTGCAAAAAATCAAAATAATTTTAAAGATGTTTCAACAGAAGAAAAATCTAGTGAAGGAAATTTAGTAGTATTTGACTATAAAGCAACAATTGATGATAAAGAATTCAAAGGTGGAGAAGGTAAGAACACTCAATTAATTCTTGGGAAAGATTTGTTTATAAAAGGTTTTGATAAACAATTAATTGGAGTTAAAAAAAATGAAACAAAATTAGTTGAAGCAACTTTACCAGAAAATTATCCTCAAAAAGAATTTGCTAATAAATTAGCTAAATTTAATTGTAAAATAATTTCAGTAAAAAAATCTCAGGAAGTGTTAATTAATGATGAATTTGCAAAAAATCTTGGTGCAAAAGATTTAAATGATTTAAAATCATTAATATCAAAACAAATTAATGATGAATTTAAGAATTCATTGGACGTTATATCTAAAAAACAAATTCTTGAATCAATTGAAAAATTCAAAGTAGAACAAATTCCTGAAAATATGATCGAAGAAGAAATTAAAGTTTTATCTCAAGGAATGTCAGAAGACGAAATAAAAAAAAATGAAAAAGACTTTAAAGGAAAAGCAGAAAAAAGAATAAAAGTTGGTTTAGTCTTAAATGAATTTGGTGAACAAAATAATGTTAAAGTTACAGAACAAGAAGTTCAAGCTGAAATACAAAAACAACTTAGAATGATGCCTGGACAAGAAAAAATGGTTATGGAGTTTTATCAAAAAAACCCATCTGCTTTAGCAAGTCTTAGAGGAAATGTTTATGAAGAAAAAATTATAGATTTAATTAAATCAAAAGCTAAACCAAATAATAAAGATATATCCAAATTGGAAGCAGAAAAAATATTAAAAGAATCTCATAATCATACCCATATTCATGATCAAAATCCTGCTACAACAGATAAATCTAAACCAAATACCACGTCTACAAAAACAAAAAAGATTAAAACTGAAGCTACTAAAACGAAAAAACCTAAATCTAAAGCTACTAAAACAACAAAAGTAAAAAAAGTTAGCAAAAAGTAATCACAAGTTGTATAAGTGAAGAGAATCAATTTATGACAATAAAATTTTCTGAACAAATGAATTCTCTAATACCAATGGTTGTAGAACAATCTAGTAAAGGAGAGAGAGCTTATGATATATACTCAAGACTTCTAAAAGAAAGAATAATTTTTTTAGTTGGTCCAATTAATGATAACGTTGCATCATTAGTTACAGCACAATTATTATTTTTAGAGTCTGAAGATCCAAAAAAAGAAATTTATCTTTACATAAATAGTCCTGGAGGATTAGTAACTGCTGGTTTAGGAATTTACGATACAATACAATATATTAAACCAGACGTTTCAACTTTATGTATAGGTCAAGCAGCTTCCATGGGTTCATTTCTACTTGCTGCAGGTAAAAAGGGAAAAAGATTTTCATTACCAAATTCTAGAATAATGGTTCACCAACCTTCTGCTGGCTTCCAAGGACAAGCTACTGATATTGAAATCCACGCCAATGAAGTTTTATCTCTTAAAAAAAGATTAAATGAAATCTATTCAAAGCACACAGGTAAATCTCCAGATGATATAAAGAAAGCACTGGAAAGAGATAATTTTATGAGCCCAAATAAAGCAAAAGAATTTGGTCTAATAGACGCAGTAGTAGAAAACAGAATTTAACACACAAGGTATAGACGTTATTTAAACGTATACTTGAAAAGTATACGGCATTTATATTAAAGTGATTAAATTGATTCGTTTTATAAAATTATGACAACAAATAATAAAAATATTCTTTACTGTTCTTTTTGTGGAAAAAGTCAGCATGAAGTCAGAAAATTAATAGCAGGTCCAACTGTTTTTATTTGTGACGAATGTGTTGAGCTTTGTATGGATATTATTAAAGAAGAAAGCAAAGATACTCTAGTTAAACATCAAGAAGGACTTCCACCACCAAAAGAGATTTGTTCTGTACTTGATGATTATGTAATTGGTCAACAACATGCTAAAAAGGTATTGTCAGTAGCTGTTCACAATCATTACAAGAGATTAAATTATGAAAATAAGAATTCTAAAACAGTGGAACTTTCAAAATCAAATATTTTGCTAGTTGGACCAACAGGTTGTGGTAAAACATTGCTAGCCCAAACTCTTGCAAGAATTTTGGACGTACCATTTACAATGGCTGATGCAACAACTCTAACAGAAGCAGGATATGTTGGTGAAGATGTTGAAAATATTATTTTGAAATTATTACAAGCAGCAGATTACAATGTTGAAAAAGCTCAAAAAGGAATTGTTTACATTGATGAAGTAGATAAAATTAGCAGAAAGTCTGAAAATCCTTCTATTACCAGAGATGTTTCTGGAGAAGGTGTACAACAAGCATTATTAAAAATTATGGAAGGCACTATAGCTAGTGTCCCTCCTCAAGGAGGAAGAAAGCATCCTCAACAAGAATTTTTACAAGTGGACACAACAAATATTTTATTTATTTGTGGAGGAGCCTTTGCTGGTTTAGACAAGATAATATCTCAAAGAGATAAAGGAACTTCTATAGGTTTTGGTGCAGATGTTAAAAATACAGAAGATAAAAAAACAGGTGAATGGATGAAAAATTTAGAGCCTGAGGATTTATTAAAATATGGTTTAATTCCAGAATTTATTGGAAGGTTACCAATGATTGCAACCCTAGAAGATCTAGATGAAAAGTCTTTAATTAAAATATTAGAAGAACCTAAAAATTCATTAATAAAACAATATCAAGAGTTATTTAAACTAGATGGTGCAAAATTAGTATTTAAAGATAATGCAATTAAGGAGATTGCTATTAAGGCTATAAATAAAAAAACTGGAGCAAGAGGACTTAGATCTATACTTGAGAATATTTTATTAAAAACAATGTATGATCTTCCAAGTCAAGAAAATGTTGAAGAAGTTATTGTAGATACTAGTGCGGCGAAAGGTCAATCTCAACCTATTATTGTTCTCTCTAAGAGCAACAATAAAGCTAAATCAGACAAAACATCTGCTGCTTAATTACCGTTAATAACTAATAAATAGCTATTGCAATATCATATTTAATATCCATATTTATGTTATGGATGTAAAAATTTCATTACCGTTATTGCCTTTAAGAGACATTGTTGTTTTTCCAAGCATGATAATTCCTTTGTTTGTTGGAAGAGATAAATCAATATCTGCTTTAAATGAAGTTATGAAAAAAGATAAAAAGATTGTCTTAGTAACTCAAAAAAATTCAGAAATTGATGATCCAAAAAAAATGGATATTTTTTCATACGGTTGTGAAGGTAATATTTTACAACTTTTAAAGTTACCTGATGGAACGGTTAAAGTCCTTGTAGAAGGAAATAAAAGGGTAAAAATACTGGACTTTAAAGATAATGATAAATTTATTACATGTGATTTTTCTTATCAAAATGATAATGAAAATAAAAACGAGGATTTATTACCCTTAAGTCAAGCTGCGATAAGAAAACTTGAAAAATTAACTTCTATTAATAAAAAAATTTCTAATGAAACAATTAGTGCTATTAAACAGTTAAAAGAAGCATCTCAAATTGCAGATAATATAGCTTCACACATGACAGCTTCAATTATTGAAAAACAGCAAATCTTTGAAACAACAGATGTTAAAAAGAGACTTAACATGATTATTAAAATCATGGAAAATGAAACTAGTATTATTGGTGTTGAAAAAAGAATACGTGGAAGAGTCAAAACTCAAATGGAAAAAACACAAAGAGAGTATTATTTGAACGAACAGTTAAAAGCTATACAAAAAGAATTAGGAGAAATTGAAGAAGGAAAAGATGAAACATCAAACTTAAATAAAAGTATTTTAAAAGCAAAAATGCCAAAAGAAGTTGAAAAAAAATGTTTAACAGAACTTAAAAAACTAAAAAATATGAGTCCAATGTCTGCAGAAGCTACAGTAGTTAGAAATTATCTTGATTGGATGATAGATCTACCTTGGTACAAAAAAAATGATGTTCAGATAGATCTAAAAAAAGCTTTAAATGTTTTAGATACTGATCATTTTGGTTTAGAAAAAGTTAAAGAAAGAATTATAGAATTTTTAGCTGTTCAAAAAAGAATGGATAAAATCAAAGGTCCAATTTTATGTTTGGTTGGCCCCCCAGGTGTCGGAAAAACTTCTCTTGGAAAATCAATTGCAAGAGCTACTAATAGGGAGTTTGTAAGAGTCTCTGTTGGAGGGATGAGAGATGAAGCTGAAATTAGAGGTCATAGAAGAACCTATATTGGTTCTTTACCAGGAAAAATAATTCAAATGATGAAAAAAGCTGGGACTAAAAACCCATTAATCCTATTAGATGAAATTGACAAAATTGGTAATGATTATAGAGGTGATCCTTCTTCTGCATTATTAGAAGCATTGGATCCAGAACAAAACTCAACATTTAATGATCATTACTTAGAAGTAGATTATGATTTGTCAGATGTTATGTTTGTTACAACTGCTAATACATTAAATATTATACCTCCTTTACTAGATAGAATGGAAGTCATTAGACTTGCTGGTTATACAGAGGATGAAAAAATAAGTATTGCAAATAAATATCTTTTACCAAAACAAATAAAAGATAATGGAATCCAGAATAATGAAATGACCTTGTCTGAAGGAATAATTAAAGAGATAATAAGAAGTTATACTAAAGAATCTGGTGTTAGAAATTTAGAGAGAGAAATTTCAAAAATAGCAAGAAAAGTAGTCAAAAAAGTAGTATCGAACGAAGAAAAAGAAGTTAAAGTTAGTTTAGAAAATTTGTCAGATTATCTTGGAATTAAAAAATTTAAATTCGGTGAGCTTGAAAGTAAAGATAAAATTGGAGTAGTAACAGGCTTAGCTTGGACAGAATATGGTGGAGAAATTCTCAAGATTGAGACTGTCACAATGCCTGGAAAAGGTAAAATGCAAATTACAGGAAAATTAGGTGATGTTATGCAAGAGTCAGTTAAAGCAGCAAAATCATTTATAAGGTCTAAAAGTTTGGAATATGGAATTATACCACCTATTTTTGAAAAAAAAGATTTTCATATTCACGTTCCAGAAGGAGCAACACCTAAAGATGGACCATCTGCAGGTATCGGAATGGTCACTTCTATAGTTTCTTCAATAACAGGCAACCCTGTTAGAAGAGATATTGCAATGACTGGTGAAGTTACTTTAACAGGTCAAGTTTTGCCAATTGGTGGACTTAAAGAAAAATTATTGGCAGCACATAGAGCTGGTATTAAACAAGTTTTAATTCCAAAAGATAATGAAAAAGACCTAGTAGATATGCCAAAAAAAATTATTAATGATATTAAAATTACCCCAGTAGAACATGCTGACGAGGTTTTAAAAATAGCTCTAACTAAAGAACTTAAAAGAGTTGAATGGGTTGAGGTTGAAAAGATTTCTAAATCTGATGATAAATCACAAGCTAGTATTCAATAATTATTAATTTACTTTACTTATATGTTGATGTATTAGTACCCCTTGTTTTGGGCGGTTAGCTCAGTTGGTAGAGCATCTCGTTTACACGGAGGTCTGCTACCAA
>Ga0209362_1002262_pt1 | contig 14409 bp, 10 predicted proteins | sample SaaInlV_165m_DNA_FD_184680 | JGI IMG/M metagenome (GOLD analysis project Ga0209362, IMG submission 184680) | Marine microbial communities from expanding oxygen minimum zones in the Saanich Inlet - Saanich Inlet SI037_S3LV_110m_DNA (SPAdes)... | ecosystem: Environmental > Aquatic > Marine >...
CAAACAAATGACGCAAACCAGACTAACCAACGCAAACGCTAAACCGATACTGCCTGTTTCCTGGTCCATTCCAAACACCCACGACTGTAGATTTTCAAGTGTTTGCAGCGGGGACAACCATGACCAATTTCCTTCTAATCCCGACTCAACGAACCCCACAAAGTTAGGTTGATCCACATTATTATTCATACGCACCACGCCTTCCACAACGGTCATTATGCCATAAGCAATCGATCCCATTATCCAAACTGCAAACCAACCAAAACTAGCAAAAATACTTTCACGTGTCAGCGACGACAAAGTTAATGCAAATAAAGTTGTCGGAACACACAAGACAACGCTGGCAATAATAATTCGTAACGGTAAATCCCAAGTGACCAGCAAGACGGACATACTCGGTGACAACGCCACTCCCATGCAATACAACATCAAGGCTGGTAGCGTTGTCAAACCTGCCAGAAAAACCCATACGATGCCACATTTTCCCAGTAGATACTGCCACGGCTTAATGGGTCGCGAATAATACAACAGAAACGCGCGGTTCTTCATGTCGCGACTGATCAGTTTGGGCGCTACCATCCCAATGACAATGACAACTGAGAAGGCCTGTGGAATAATAAAAAAAGTGAATAGTATCTGAGCCCATAATGTGGGTCGCAAATAATCAACAAGTTCACGAAACTCTATCACTCCACTACCATCTAAATCATATCCCAACAAATCTCTGGCAACCTCTTGAGACCGTTGCAGTTTATGCTTGGATTGTTTAAACAAAGCTGACGGCCCTTGTCCAGCTTGCCCTCGACGGCGACCTCCAATTCCTCCCATCATACGAGATGTCGTCTGGCCAAACATCATCTCGAGCATCTCCGGCGACATATCCGCAACAAACTTCAGATCCTCAACATCAAAACTTATCTCCCCACCAAAAATACCACCCTGCTGCCTCGCATCGCCTTGATCCGGATTGTCCGCGTCTTTATCCACGTCTATTCCCAGCGAGCCGAAGACACCCTGAGTCAGTTGTGAGGCTACTTTATCAAATTGTTTTTTGATCGACGTGATCATCACAATGTTAGATATTTCCGGACGTTGCATGATAATAATACTGACAACCGGACGTCCCAAGTTCATTGGGAACTCATCCGAATCAACATCTTGAATCGACTGCTCCAATATAAACAAGGCCACTCCCATTACTAAGATAGGGAGCCACGCTAGCAGGAAAATGCGACGGAGCCAACTACTCCGCCAGGCGACACGAACGCCAAAACTTGTAATCGTTGTCCACTGGTGACTGCCAATCTTCGGAGTCAATTCCCATTTGCGATATCCCAGGTTATTAATGCCCATTGGTTGCCTCCTGGACCACCTGCATAAAGACTTGCTCCATACTGATCTTGGCGGGCACCACACTCTGGACACTAATTTGCACGGCTTTTGCACATTCCCAAATCAACCGATCGCCGCGGGCATCAATGTTGGATACCGTTATCACGTTATGGTTTCCCAATACCGCCATTGCCCCACGCTGAACCACTTCCGCTATAAACAGTTGAGGATCTCCCAGAACACGTACTTGAAAGGACGGTGTTGCCGGTTTACGCAGCTTTTCGACTGTCTGCAACAGCGGCACTCGACCATCAACCATCACGGCCGCGTATTCACAAATGTCTTGTACATCTTTCAATATATGTGTGCAGATCATTACTGACATAGAAGATTCACTACCTAGTAGTTTAATCCGGTTAAGCATCGCCGTCCGCTCTTCTGGATCAAGTCCGCTGGTCGGTTCATCCAAAATTAGTAATTTGGGCGAGTGCACGATCGCTTGAGCAAACTTCAGCTTCTGTCGCATACCGGTCGAATACGTTTCGACTTGTCGGTAACGTTCTTGGCCTGTACCACAAAAATCCAATACCTCGTGAGCACGCTGCAACGAAGGCAATTGCGGATAGCCGGTAAGCTGGGCCGCAAATTGAACCATCTCGACACCGGCGATCCCCTCGATAAAGCAATCATCCTCAGGCATATAACCTACTTGCGACCGAATCTCTTGGAAATTCCATGGAACCACTTGGTGTCCTAGAATCTCACCCCGACCATCTGTCAGTTTTACTAAACCCAGCAGAACTTTGATCAACGTACTTTTACCAGCGCCATTTGGCCCTAGTAAACCAATAATGCCCGGGGGAATCTCAACAGACACATCATCTAAGGCAAGAAATCTGCCATAGCGTTTCGTGACATTTTGTAGAGATATGATCGATTCCATGCAGCGGACACTCACTAGATGCTCTTAAAATAAACAAATCGATGGACAACGATTTTGCGTTGTCGTTGTTTCAGTTCTATACGGTGGAGTGGACACATTAGTGCATATATTAGATAGAAATATTCCACAAATATTTTTGACAACAACTTCACGTTAAACGGATTCTGACGGTTTCCTTTTACCACGAATGAACGACCACACCGAAGATATTAACAACAACCCAACAATCGCTGTGGAAAGCAACGCCGACGTTTGCGAACCACTCTGAACAGCCACAAATAACCCTGCAATCGCTGGAAACAGCAATGCAGTTGCAATTGCAAACAGCACAATAAACACCCGCTCCGATTCGCCTTCAATTTCAATATCCTGATTGAGCTTTTCAATTTCACTCAATCGGTCGATCACCGTCTGCCTATTCGGAGTGGATTTTTGTTCACTTACTTTAGTCCGCACCGAAACAGTAACATCTCGATTGCATTTTGGACAACGACATGGCACCTGCAGAACAGGCGCCGAACAATATGGGCAAACGGTCTTGGCAACTTCGGCTTCTAATGCCTCAAACAATCCACCAACCGCAGATGCATTGACCCACTGAGCGTCGTCTTTACGAATACGTGTTTCCGGTTTGATCACACCTTGTTCAACAAGTTGCAATAAATCGAAATTTGATATCGGACCAACTTCGTCCTTACCAAGCTGATAAAACCAGTTTGTCATTATCTCATCTTTATCTTACGCCACAATTTTGTTCCTGAACGACGATTGTCGCTCATGAATACTGTCTCTGTAAAGTGCTGTCCCTTAGACACTTTACAATTACTTGCATATTTGCGTGCGTTTGGGTTAATTATCTGGGGATCGTGTCATCCAAGTGCCAAATAAAAACAACCCTATTCGTTGGCACGTTTTTGTATTCGTGTTAACAAAACAAAGATGTGTGCCACAAATATTTTGCTATGGCGTTTCCAACATCGTACAACCATTTGGAGTTGGCACTAACAAAGAACGGAAAGTTTTCTAGGAGGCCTTGTCTTATTGTGGAAACCAATTGCCAACAGCTTGAACTATGTTCGCTCACGGAGTCATTTTGCGAAAAAGTTTCAAGCCATTTAAAATACGTCGCAAGCAAACGATTGCACACATTAGTGCGCCCTTACCTCGACTCGATTGATGTAACTCAGATGGTATGGAAATCATTCCTGCAACATGATCAAACTCGTTTCACCGACTGGGATAAAAAACGTTTACGTGGTTATTTAGAACAAGTGCTCGATAACAAACTAAAAGAGATCCATCGTCGATACCTATCCTATCAAATCCGCAACGTACGGCGCAATGAGAAGGAAACGGAAGAAATACTTGAGAACCACACAGCTCCTGAAGAACCGCCAAAGCAACAGTTGACCGACACCGACAACTGGCGGCGGATGTGTGCGGCGCTCACGCACATCGAACGCCGCGTATTATTGCTTCGCATTCAAGGTCGAACATTGAATCAGATATCAGACGAACTTGAATTGCATAGACGCTCAGTCCAAAAAATAATGCTACGAGTACGTAAGAAATTTGTTGAAACGAGTGGGGATTAGTAGAATAGGTGGTACTGCCAGACGGTACTATTTTCTCATCCATATTTAATCACAGGACGCTGCCACAATTTATGAAAATTCACTTCTTAGGTGCTAATCAACAAGTCACCGGTTCATGTTACTGTGTTGAAGTAGCGGGACATCGCTTACTCATTGATTGCGGGTTATATCAAGAACGTCCATACGTGTCTCGCAACTGGGAAGATCTGCCAATCGAACCCGCGTCAATCGATGCTATGGTTCTTACACACGTGCATATTGATCACATTGGCCTGCTACCCCGGCGAGTTGCTGAAGGACTCGACGTCCCCATCTACATGACCCAGCCTTCTGCTTCATTAGCTGAAATCATGCTCCGCGACTCCGCTAAAATTCAAGAAGAAGACGTCGCTCAAAAACTTAAGCGTCATAAAAGAGACAACCACAAATCACGCTTTGACGTAAAACCTTTATACACGGAGGAAGATGTCGAACGAACGCTGCCGATGATCCGCAGTGTTACCTATAACAAGACCACATCCTTGTGCGACGGCGTCTTTCAAGTCACCTTTAAAGAAGCCGGACATATTCTTGGTTCTGCGATGCTTGAAATCGTCGTCCGTGAAAACAATAAAACTCAAACCATTGTGTTCTCAGGCGATATCGGACAATGCGACAAACCGATTATTCGCGACCCCGCCACATTTGAACACGCTGATTATGTGGTCATGGAATCTACTTATGGCGATCGCAACCATGCCTCACACGGCGATGGCGAACAACAACTAGGCGATATCATCAAACAGACAGTGCTGCGCGGTGGGAATGTAATCATCCCGACATTCGCCGTCGAACGTTCCCAAGAGTTAATCTATTATTTAAGTCGACTCGTCCAATCAGGCAGCATCCCTCAGGTTCCGGTGTTTCTCGATAGCCCGATGGCAGTGGATGTAACACGAGTGTTTCAAAAACACCGCGATTGTTTTGATCAAGATGCGTGGAATATGATTATCGAAGGCAAATCAATTTTGGATTTTCCGGGCATGCACCTTTGCCGGTCACGCGAAGAATCTATGCAAATTAACACCTTTAAAGAACCTTGCGTTATTATGTCAACCTCAGGAATGTGTACCGCGGGGCGCATTAAATTTCATTTACGCCAGAATATTTCCGACGAAAAGGCCGCCATTGTTTTTGTTGGATATCAAGCCTATGGCACCCTCGGCCGGCAAATTTCCCAAGGCGACAAGTCCGTGCGAATCCACGGCCGCCATTATGATGTGCGAGCGGAAGTAGTCCGTCTTTCGGGGTTTTCCGGACATACGGATCAAAACGGCCTGCTCGACTGGATCAGCCACTTCGGTGACAGTCCCCAGCAGGTTTTCTTGACCCATGGCGATTTGGATGCAGCGGAAACTTTGTCCAAACTAATAACAGAACAATGCGGTCTCGGCGTGACCATCCCCGAATTCCACCAAACCGTCGACTTGGACCAGCAATATTAATTTTAAGTGAATCAATTTGTATTTCAAACTATGCTATAATTGGTTCCAATCAAGTCGATCTTAATCCGCATAATATCCCACCCCAAAACCATGAGCCGACTACACCTATTTCGATTTTCCGTCTTCAATTGGATTTGCTCTTTAACACTGCTGCTTGGCGTAATGACGATCACCGCACAAGCCGTTGATGAAACGGAGAAAGCAGCGCCCACCGCTCGCAAAATCAGCTACTACAAAGACATTCGTCCAATTTTCCAGACTCACTGTCAAGGCTGCCATCAACCTGCGAAAAAAGGTGGTGATTATGTCATGACCGATTTTCCACTATTACTCAAAGGGGGAGAATCTGAAGAAACGGCAATCGTTGCCAATAAACCCGATGAAAGCTATCTCATAAGCCTTATCAGCAAGATCGATGGCGCTGCCGAAATGCCGCAAAACAAAAATCCATTGGCTGATTCTGAAGTTGATTTAATTCGAAAATGGATCACCCAAGGCGCTGAAAATGACTCACCCGCATCAACACGCCTGCGCTACTCGCCAGAAAATCCACCAGTCTATGTTGCCGCGCCGATCATTACATCCGTCGACTTCTCCAGCGATGGAAAGTATTTAGCCATCTCTGGATTTCACGAAGTGTTGCTATACCGTGCCGATGGCAGTGAATTAGTCGCCAGATTAATTGGGCTTTCCGAGCGGATTGAATCCGCTCGATTCTCTCCCGATGGGTCAATGCTCGCTGTCGCCGGCGGCTCGCCCGGACGCATGGGTGAACTACAAGTGTGGAAAGTCGAAGGTGCGGAGTTGCTGCTAGCACTCACCGCTGGCTACGACACAATCTATGGAGCCAACTGGTCTCCCGATTCTAAATTGGTATCCTACGGATGCCCAGATGCAACAATCCACGCGGTCAAAATTGATGATGCAACGGAAGTACTCTTTAGCGGCGCACACAGCGACTGGGTCTTAGACACTGTCTTCAGCAAAGAAGGTGATCACCTTGTCACCGTCAGTCGTGATCGCAGCATGAAGTTGATCAATGTTAAGACGTCACAATTTATCGACAACATCACCAGTATCACTCCCGGAGCACTAAAGGGCGGGTTGCACGCGGTGGACAGACATCCAGATAAAGATGAGCTACTGGCCGGAGGCGTTGATGGAGTACCCAAGGTCTACAAAATGGTGCGTGACAAAGCTCGTAAGATCGGCGATGACTATAATTTGATTCGCGCATTCCCGAAACTCAACGGCCGTATTTTTAGTACTCGCTTCAGTCATGACGGAAGTCAAATTGTCGCCGGCAGCAGTTTTAACGGTGCCGGACAGATCAAAATCGCGAACTATGACGATGGAAAAGAAATTGCTTCCGTTGATATCGACGCTGGTATTTTTACCGTTGCATTTCATCCTGATGGTAAAACGATCGCCGCCGGCGGTTTCGATGGCAACATCTACTTGATAGATGCTGCCACAGGAACAATCGCAAAACAGTTCATTCCCGTTGAAATCCAAACCAATCTAAATAATTAACTGCGACAAAAGTATGACCCTGAAATTCTACAAACACATAATTCTGTCGTCGCTGCTAGCCTGCATCAGTGTATTTTGCAACACTCCATTAGCCGGTCAAGAAACGACAACTACCGAAACACTACCAGAGGGATTGCGCATTAATTCCATCACGGTCGAACCCGCTGCGATAGAATTCAACACTGGACGCGATTACCGTCAGTTATTAGTTACGGGACAACTCAAAAGCGGACAGATCGCTGACCTGACCCGCATGCTTTCCATCAAGGAAACACCTCAGCACGTGCAAATCAGCGCAGACGGGATTGTCGCGCCCATCAGCATTGGTCAAGAGACCGTTACCCTGCAATTCGGTGAGTTCTCGGTAACGCTCGCAATCAACGTCAAATCTCTAGACATGCCAACCTCGAGTTTTGTACAAGACGTCCAACCCATACTCGCCAAAATGAGTTGCAACGCAGGGACGTGTCACGGCTCTAAAGATGGCAAAAACGGATTTAAACTTTCGCTACGTGGTTACGATCCATTGTACGACCATCGCGCACTGACGGACGACATCGGTGCACGCCGATTTAACCGTGCGGCTCCGGACCAAAGTTTGTTGTTGCTCAAAGCAGTCGGAGCTATACCTCACGTTGGCGGAGTACGAACGACAATTGATTCGCGATACTACGGAATCATTCGCGACTGGATAACCCAAGGTGGCCAACTCGACTTAGAAAATCCCAAAGCATCATCCATCGAAATATTCCCCAAGAATCCAATCATTCCTCGCGCCGGCATGAAACAACAGATTTCGGTGCTCGCAACATTCCCGGATGGCAGTGTGCGAGATGTTACACGCGAAGCGTTCATTGAAAGCGGCAACATTGAAGTCATCGACGCAGACCAGCGCGGCGTTTTGACACTCATTCGTCGGGGCGAAGGCCCTGTTCTCGTTCGATACGAAGGCAACTATGCCGCCACGACACTAACGGTCATGGGCGACCGCACAGGTTTCCAATGGGAAAAGCCAATAACTCAAAATTACATCGATGATTTTGTTTATGACAAACTAGAACGAGTTAAAATACTGCCCGCAGAGATATGCTCCGATGAAGATTTTGTTAGACGTGTTTATATCGACATTACGGGATTACCACCGACGGTTGCACAAGTTCGCCAGTTCTTAGAAAGCGAACAACCCTCTAAACAACGACGTGATGAACTGATTGACCAACTCGTGGGTAGCAAAGAATACATTGAGCATTGGACAAACCGCTGGGCCGATTTGCTACAAGTGAATCGAAAGTTTCTCGGCGAAGAAGGCGCCGTTGCTCTACGCAACTGGATTAAACATTCCGTCGCAACCAACAAACCCTACAACCAGTTCGCTCATGAAATCTTAACCGCCAATGGTTCCACAATCGAAAATCCGCCCGCGGCTTACTACAAGATCATCCGCGACCCTGCAACTTTGATGGAAAACACGACACACCTTTTTCTAGCGGTACGCTTTAACTGTAACAAATGCCACGACCACCCCTTCGAACGCTGGACACAAGATCAATATTACAGCCTAGCCGCTTTCTTTTCTCAAATTGGCCGCAAAGAAGACGCTCGATTCCTAGGAAAGAAAATTGGAGGGTCAGCCGTTGAAGGTGCAAAACCGTTGGTCGAAGTCATCTTCAATTCCGGCGCTGGCGAAGTTACTCATCTCCGCACAAGCGAAGTTGCCGCTCCATCATTTCCTTATGAGCATGAAGATACAATCGGCGAAGAAGTACCGCGACTTGAAAAACTTGCCCATTGGATCACATCCTCAGATAACCAATATTTTGCTTCTAGTTACGCAAATCGGCTGTGGGGGTACATGTTCGGTGTCGGAATCATCGAACCGATCGACGATATCCGTGCTGGAAACCCACCGACCAACCCCGCATTGCTAAACGCCCTTACCAACGACTTTGTGAAGAGTGGGTTTGACGTGCAACATATGCTGCGGACGATCTGTAAATCTCGAGTGTATCAACACACGGTGGCTACCAATCAATGGAATGCCGGGGATGAAATCAACTATTCCCACGCCATCGCTCGTCGCTTACCCGCTGAAGTTTTGTTTGATGCCATTCATGTTGCCACGGGATCTACACAGGGGATTCCGGGCGTTCCGAAGGGATTCCGAGCAGCCGAGTTGCCCGACGTCGGAGTCAAGGTACCGTTTCTAGATGACTTTGGCAGGCCTGTTCGGGAAAGCGCTTGCGAATGTGAACGCTCCACCGGACTCGTGCTTGGCCCCATTATGAAGCTCGTCAACGGGCCAACGATCGCCAACGCCTTGACAGATCCCAGCAATGCCCTGCTCCGCATGGATCGGGAATTCAAGGACGATGAAAAGTTGATTGAAGAGATATTCCTGCGGTTCCTCGCACGATATCCCACAGATCAGGAAATTCAAATTGGTAAACTAGCACTCACCGAAGGCGGAGCGGACTACCTCGAATTACGATCCGAACTTGACGAAATGGAAAAAGATCTCCCCCGTCGCCAGCAAGAATGGGAAGCTGGACTGAACCGAGTAAACAAGTGGGTTCCCACGGAATTTGTTGCTGGCCAAACGGATCAGGAAACAAAACTGGAACTGCGAGATGACGGCATCATCTGGGCAACTGGGAAAAACCAAAAAAGCACCTATACCATTCAGTTAAAAACGGATCTGGCTAACGTGACCGCCATCCGACTGGAGGCATTGTCTGACGACTCCCTGCCTGGTAAAGGCCCAGGCCGATCTGACAAGAATGGGAATTTTGTCGTCAGCGAATTCAGTATAGGTATCCAGCCGATCAATGGCGAAGGAGAAGTCCAAGCGGTCAAATTAACGGATCCATCGGCTACATTTAGTCAGGCCGGTTATGACGTTGCGATGGCCATCGATGGTAATCCAGATACAGGTTGGGCCATTGCTCCTCAACAGGGGAAAAACCACACGGCTGTTTTCCAGACCTCTGGAGACGTCGGCTTTGAGGGTGGTTGCCTGATCACCCTCAAAATCGTCAACAACTTTACCGACAACATGCATCAGCTTGGAAAATTCCGGATTTCCGCTTCGGATTCGAATCGTCCGGTTACCCTAAATACCTTGCCAGCTGATCTGGCGGCACTATTGAGTGTTCCTGCAGCTGATCGAAACGAAAAGCAGCAAACGGATCTCCGCACAAAGTACCTTGCCACAGATAAACAGTATCAAGCACTGTCCGCATCGGTGGCAGCGGTAAAAATACAATATGACAACAAGAGACTGACGGGACTACAGGATTTGGCATGGGCATTGATCAACAACCCAGCATTTTTATTCAACCGCTAAAGCCGGTTTAGGAATCCGCCAAATTCACCACCATATTTCCACTGCGTAGAAAGACATGCTACATGCCGTTTGTGGAGACGCAAAATCTGTCAAAACATTTTGGCGCCATTACAGCGTTAAATGACTGTTCGATTGAAATCCCACAGGGAACCATCTTTGGCCTATTAGGACCCAATGGTGCCGGCAAGAGCACTTTTATCCGTTTGTTGATGGGGATGATGAAACCCACGTCTGGCACGGCCACCATTGCTGGACTAAATTGTCACCGTGAATCATTACAAGTACGCGAGAAAATATCCTATTTACCTGGCGATGTCCGTCTGGATCGACATTACAAAGGCCGCGATTTGTTGCGTGTCATGACCTCCATTCGCAAAGATGGCTCATTTCAACAAGCAACCGACATTGCCGATTTCTTGGCACTCGACCTCTCCCGACGCGTCCGATCGATGTCTACTGGAATGCGACAGAAACTAGCGCTAACTCTTGCGCTTGCCAATCAGGCCCCGTTGATTATTCTCGACGAGCCCACTTCCAATTTGGATCCCACAGTTCGACAACAGGTCATCGAGTTGTTGCAACGGCGGAAACAAACTGGACAGACGATTCTATTCTCCTCACACATCCTCGACGAAGTCGAATCCGTTTGTGACCAAGTTGCTATTCTTAAAGACGGTCAACTAGCAATGACGGAAAAAGTTTCCAACATCCGACTGACGCATCGCTTGCATGCTCGAACCCCACAACGACTGCCACCGCCACCCAAGAATCTCGAAAAACAAATCCGCGTTTCGTATTCCAAACTTGACAGCAACGATGACCAAGAGCAGATCATTATTGAAATCAAAGGTGACCTGCAACCAGCCTTCGAGTGGCTCAGTCGCGTCACCCTCAAGAATGTATCCATCGAACCTATTCGTTTGCGCAGCCTCTACGAACAGATCCATTCCAATCATGAGATATCCAGCTCATGATTCATTTAGTACGACATTATCTACTCAAATCACAGATACTATGCATCGCCTGCAGTCTGGCTATTCTGTTTTTCATCTATATACGTATCTGGGCAATCACGTTTTTTGATGCCGCACGATTTAGACAGGTCATTGAGTTTTTTAAAGATTTTGAAAAATTTTCAGCAGTGCCCTTTGCACAATTAATGACGTACACGGGTCGCGTCGCCCAAGCATTCAATGAACCCGTTGTTATTACCATCATTGTCATTTGGACTATCTCGCGAGGATCTGATTGCGTCGCAGGACAACTCAATCGCGGGACACTCGAAATGCTTTTAGGGAACCCTATTTCGCGACGACGAATCTATTGGGTACAAGTCCTCGTAACCACAACCGGAACTTGTCTACTCGCGATCCTCGCCTGGACTGCCATGACGCTCAGTGTTTATACCCATACGGTTACCGAAACCATCGCGCCGCCCTCGTTGGACATTCCCGGGATGCCGTTTTCTATTCCACTCTCATTCGCTGAGCCTGAAACGATTGAAAGACCGATGTCCGAGTTTGTTGAAATAAATCAGTTTTGGCCGGCGATCACTATCTTATTTGCAATGGGTTTTTTTGTGGCTGGTTTTGCGATGATGATTTCTAGTTTGGATCGCTACCGCTGGAGAACAATTGGAATCTGTATCGCGTTTGTGGTGGTTCAACAAATGATGCGGGTCTTGGCGATGGCAAAACCCGAGTATGATTTTTTGTTAAATTACACATTTTTCAATCCGTTTGACCCCGAAGGATTGGTGCACATTTACGTAAACCAACCCGAACGATACTGGGATTTTTGGTTATATCGGGGCGATGAAATCTATCGACTTAGTGGCCTCGGTTGTCATCTGGTCTTAATAGGATTAGGTTTGTTGATGTACATCATTGGTGATCAAGTGTTCACTCGGCGCGATTTACCGGCACCCGTATAAGCCCTAACAAGCAGGCCTGAGACCTGCGTGTTGGTTGGACATCTATATTGTATTATGCGACGATGTTACCTCAAGGAAAGACCTTACGGTTAACCCCATAGAACAACCCGTTCATTTTTAGCTTCAACAGATTGTGTCTGTAGCCTATGTTTTATTTCGGAAAAAAACCCACAGACGATGCTATTCGTAGTTACCTCAATCAATGTCAAGACATCGATTTCAACTACGCCTACGTCGGCTGCACTGCAGATTTGATTGATCGCGGCAACGCTCCACCCGGTTTTCGGCTCGATCGTTACAGTATTGTCCTAGGCGAAGGGGAAGACATTTTCCAGCTAGGTTCACAATCTATTTGCAAATGGGAAATGTTTAACCACACAATGGCCACATTGAAATGGCACGACACTCCAATTCAAAGCGGTAACATGGTCGCCGTTCTATTTAAAGTCCTAACACAATGGTCTGCAAACCCGGCACGCATCGTATATACGTTAAACGCTGAACGCGACGGCGGAAGATATCGACAATTTGGTTTCGCTTACGGTACGGTTCCTGGGCATATCGAAAAAGGAGAAGAGTGTTTTCAGGTTGACTGGGATCAAGAGTCGGATATTGTGCGATTTCGCATTACCGTTATTTCTCGTCCCGGATCATTGTTATCACTACTGGGGAAACCAATTGTAAATTTTCAACAGAAACGCTTTCGGAAATTAGCGGGCCAAGCAATGGTGGCGACTGTAACCGCAACAAGTTCAGAAACTATATAGTCACTATGAGGCCGCCACCCAATTTTGGATAATGGCTAAAATTGACAACCACTATGATCACACCGCTGCCACTAATGATTCTCATGCTAGCCATATTGCTAGTCGTTCCTTTAGGCATTCATGTCAGTTTTCGTGCGGAATTGTTGACTGTAAATCAACGTATTCGACACATTACCTGGAGGCTTTGGATTTGCTGTTCCCTACCCGCTGTTATTGCCACCAGCAGCATGCTTTTATTTTACCCGGTAAATAAAGAGGCCCTTGGATACCGCGCGGTGTCCTGGATAGGTGGAGTTTCGTGGTTTGTGTTCACATTGTGGATGTTCGTTATTGGGGGAACGTCTCTCTGGCACTTTATCACAACCCTCGTCAAAAACAGAACCACTACGCAAAGGATTCCGTGGGAGCATTTGCCCGCTGCCGGCGGATGGTTGTTCATCGCGGTCGGTGGACTGTGGTTCACTAGCTTGATCGTCGGAAAACCACTAGGGGTCTATGATATGGAATTCACCATGTTGACTGCACTGCATTTTCATTTTGCTGGATTTGCTTTACCAGTCCTGACCGGTCAACTGATTCATTTTTCCACAAAAAACAAACGGGCATTAATAAACGTACTCATCATCACGTGCCCGATTATGTTAGTCAGTATTCCTGCTGTCGGAATCGGTATTGCCTGTTCACCAACCATTGAGGTCGTCGCTTCGATTTCGCTGTTAACATGTTGTATCCTGATGGCGGTTTGCCAGATCTATTGTGCCGGATTCATAAAATCGCATGGCGGATGGTTGCTCTCAATATCTGCAACGGCGTTGATTGCTAGTTCCATCATGGCGGTTATCTACTCAACGGGAGAATATACTGGCAATCAATCGCTCTCAATTCCAATCATGATTGTGTCTCATGGTGCGCTCAATTCCCTAGGTTTCTCGCTATTGGGGCTCGTCGGTTGGACAATTTGTCAGAAAAAGTCAAAATAATATGTTATCAAGGCTGCAGCGTTTACAGTTATAGGTACCAAGTATTTGTTTTAGCTTTGGTATCCGGAGTTCAACGATGTGGCCAACTACTGAAAAAACGATAGCGCTATTAGCCCAAAAGCAAGCAGGCGACGATGATGCTTGGAATCAACTACTTGACCGTCATCGAAAATCGCTGCATCGCATGATACAGCTACGACTCGACCGACGTATCCGACAGCGAGTCGATGTCAGCGATGTGCTACAAGATGTGCTGATCGAGGCGAACCGCCGTATCGATCGCTATCTAGATAACCCCATCATGGATTTTCATCTGTGGATTCGACAGATTGCTAAAGACCGAATTATTGATGCGCATCGGCGTCATCGAGTTACCAAGCGTCGTAGCGTGGACCGTGAACAAGCACCTGTTGTTCGTAGGCGCATCGACCATTCCACGGTGAACCTCGCCGCCCAGCTACCGGATTCAGATATCACTCCTGCGGCCCAAGCCATTCGT
>Ga0209362_1002267_pt1 | contig 14391 bp, 12 predicted proteins | sample SaaInlV_165m_DNA_FD_184680 | JGI IMG/M metagenome (GOLD analysis project Ga0209362, IMG submission 184680) | Marine microbial communities from expanding oxygen minimum zones in the Saanich Inlet - Saanich Inlet SI037_S3LV_110m_DNA (SPAdes)... | ecosystem: Environmental > Aquatic > Marine >...
TGCGCGCGGGCCGCTTTGCTGGATTGCGGTGGCTAAGATTTCTTTACCGGTGCCTGTAGGTCCTTTAATCAGAATGCCAACATCGCTAAAAGCAATCATTTGCGCACTACGAACAACACTTTCCAGTGCCGGTGATTTACCAATAATATGTGTAAATTTATTCATAACGTTTTTGTTGTTTTTCTTTTTTAGTTATCTGAACTTAATTTCAATGTAACTAGATTCTTAAATTTAGTGCATTTTGAGTGGGATAAGTTCTGGTTGCACAGCAAAAGCAGCCAGTACAATGAGTAATAATCCCGCAAACAATCGAAATACTTTCATCCGAGCAAGTCGCGTCATAAGACTTGTAATTATACCCACGCTAAAGACTGCAGGTAAAGTCCCAATTCCAAATGCTAGCATCGTAAGGCCACTACGGGCGATATCGCCCGTGGTGGCCGCCAAGGCGAGCGCGGTATAGACTAAACCGCACGGTAGCCAGCCCCAAATCATGCCGAAAAATAAAGATTGCGACAAGGTTTTGACCGGGATAAACCGATGTGCAATGGGTTGTAGTGTGCGCCAGAGTGCAATACCTATTTTTTCAAGGTAAGCAAAACGTGGAAACAGCCCGGCGATATGAAGGCCTGCACCGGCCATAATAATAGCCGAAAAGATTTGTAAGTAGCGGTGACCATGCCCCTCCCCTAAAGGCGTCGTGAGTATGGACTCGATCAGGCCAACAAGAAGCCCTGCTAATGCATAGCTGGAAATTCGGCCGACATTATAGGTAAATACATAAGGCATTAATCGAGCTTTCTGTTGGCGTATATGGGTGTCAAGGCTGAGAGTTAAGGTGCCGATAATTGACCCGCACATGCCCAAGCAGTGCATGCTACTGAATAATCCCATAATAAATGCAACAAAGTATGAATGGGTAAATTCAGAAGTTAAGGTTCGAGAATGATGGGCGTGTTCAGGTACTGCATTTACTAAAGGTGAAAGCAGCTCATTCCAAAATTGTGGGTTAAGTAATTGTTCAAAAATCATTAGGCGTGGAAAGTACCATACTTTTTGTTGGAAAACTATATAAGGAGTAATTAAGGAGTAATTAAGGAGTAATTAAGGAGTAATTAAGGAGTAATTAAGGAGTAATTAAGGAGTAATAAGGTTTTTATTTGATTATTGCGTTAGTTGACCCAATTCACCGTGACAAAAATCATTTTGTTGCTGTTTAGCTACAGAAGAGTCTACTTTAAAGGTCATTTAACTGAGTTTTTCCTAAAAGATTAAGATAAATAAGGACTAAGGTGTCATGTGGGGTGTTGGGTTTTTTGCACTTTTTTGTGCTTTTTGGTATCGTTATGGTGCAAAAACTACAAATTAAGGGATTAGTAAAGGATTAATATGAAAACGATTTTAAAATATGCCGTCTGGATTTTAGGTGTTTCTGTGGTAACCGGTACTGCTGTTGCAGAACACGAACAACTTCCAAGCCTTATTATTGAAGGCAGCGCAACACGCGCAGGTGCTTTTTCAACAGCGCCTGATAACACCGGCTTAAAGGATACGGCTTCTCTATTAGAGCGGGTACCAGGAGCAAACGTTAACCGTAACGGTGTTTTAACAGGTATTGCCGCTTATCGCGGTATGTTTGGTAATCGGGTCACAACAACCATTGATAACTCAGCGCTTAAAGAGGCGGGTCCTAACAGCATGGATCCACCGTTAAGTCATTATCCAGCGGCACTCACTGAGAGTTTAACGGTTCACAGAGGCATTGCACCTGTAAGTAGTGGTATTGAAACGATGGGCGGCTCTATGCATGCAAAATCGCGTAAAGGACAGTTTGCTGAAGGCGAGGGTATTGAAACCCATGGTGTCGGTTCAATGGGATACAGCTCGGTGGATGACGGTTATGTCGGCGCTCTAATGGGTTCAGTGGCCAATAAAAATCATAAACTTCACTTGTCAGGGTCACAAGAAAAAGGCGGTGATTACACCGTTAAAGACGGTACCGAACAAGCCAATACCGAATATGACCGCAATGCTTTTTCAGGCGGTTACGGTTACCAACGCGCGGGCCATGAATTCGGTCTTAATTACAGTAATACCGACCAAGGTGTAACAGGTACTCCGGCGCTGCCAATGGACATTAATTATGTCAGAGGCGGTATGTGGGACATGCACCATGCTTGGGATATGGGTAATGATATTTCATTGAAAACCGATGTTTTCTACCAAAAAATGCGTCATTTAATGTCCAATAACGTTTTGCGTACAGCAGGGACTGCAATGACCAATAGGACTAAAGTTGAGGCCGGCGGAATTAGTATGGCTTTAGCGATGCCTTTTAATGACGGTGAGTTAATCGTGGGTGTTGATGGCGATCAAGCCAATCATGATGCTAACTCAACCATGGGCGCTACGGCGATGGGAAATACCAACTTTTTTAATAAAGTGGAGCGAGATCGTTACAGTTTGTTTACCGAATGGACCGGGGCTGTTTCTGAAGATGTTTCAGTAGAATTGGGTGCGCGTTATACGCATGTATGGTCTGACGCTGGAGATGTTTCACACGGTGGGATGACTGCAGCGAAAACAGCTAACGTAACGGTTTTTAATGCTAAAGAGCGAACCAAAACCTATAACATGGTTGATTTGGTTGCTGAGTTACAATTCAAAGCCAATTCAGAAGTAGACGTTAATGTTGGTGTGGCCCGTAAAAATCGTGCGCCAACCTACCAAGAGCTTTACATTTGGCATGGTAGTAAAGCCAATGCAGGGTTTGCTGATGGTAAAACCTATATGGGTGACTTAGGCTTAGAAGTTGAAACCGCTTATCAAGCTGATTTTTCTTTAGATTGGCATACGGCCAACGCCTATGTTACACCTGCTGTTTTTTACCACTATGTAGAAAATTACATTATGGGGCAGGCAGCAGGATCAGGTGGTAGTGCTAATTTAAAATGGGATAATACCGATGCGCAGTTCTTTGGCGCTGAGTTAGAAGCAGGTTACCGTTTCACAGATAATATTCGGACAGATGCCAGTGTGAATTATGTGCGCGGCATGCGGGTTAATGCATTGAATGGGGATGATGATCTCTACCGAATCGCACCGTTAAATGGCCGTTTGCAATTAACCTATGAAGAGTCGAACTGGTCAACGTCAATGGAAGGCGTGTTTGTTGCCGACCAAGGTGATGTAGCCGGTTATAACGATGAGCAAAGTACTAAAGGTTATATGCAGTTAAATCTTAGGGGTCAATACGAGCCATGTAAAGGATTGACTGTTGCAACCGGTATTGAAAATGTCTTAGATGAGCAACGTTTTAATCATTTAGGCGGTTATCAAAATCATAGTACTTCAAATGACCGTAACTACTTACCCGGTCGTAACTTATATGCTACTTTAGGGTACACATGGTAAGCATGGGTTAAAGTCTTCGGGCTGAAACTAAAAAACGCCGCAATAGCGGCGTTTTTTTATGTCTGAAAGAAAGGCTTTAAATAAATTGGCTGGCGATTTGGCTTTGGATCTTTAGCGCCATCGCTTTTGGATTTTCAGCATCTCGAATCGGGCGGCCCACGACAATGTAATCGGCGCCATTTTGAAAGGCTTGTTCAACACTGACAACCCGTTTTTGATCATCGTCGACCCGGTTATCCACCGGGCGAATGCCGGGGGTAATTACCAGTAAGCGGTGGTCAATTTCTTCACGGATCATCGGCGCTTCAAGACCGGACGAGACAATACCATCGCAACCGATGGCTAAGGCCCGGCGTGCTCTTGATAGCACGAGGTCTTTAATATCGCACTGAAACCCTAAGTCATCTAAATCGCCGCGGTCAAGGCTGGTTAGTGCGGTAACGGCTAAGACCTTAAGGTCGCCTTTGTCGCGAGCGGCAGCTTCCATAATCGCATCGTTGCCGTGAATGGTTGCCAGATCAACGCCGCGCTGGCTTAAAGCCTTAATGGCACGGCCAACGGTCGCAGGAACATCGAAGAATTTTAAATCAACAAATATTTTTTTATCTTGTTCTTTAAGCCATTCGATAAAGCCAAAATAATCCCCAGACATAAAAAGTTCCATGCCCACTTTGTAAAAAACAACGGAATCGCCGAGTTCTTCGACTAGGGCTTGTGCTTCACCGATGCTGGGGACATCGAGTGCCATGATTAAGCGCTCTTCAGGGGGGATGGGTTTAGTAGACAGTAAGGATTGATTCATTTAGATGTAGCCAGTAACAAGAAAGCCTTATATCTTACCGCAACTTAAAACGTGGGTGAATGGTAGAATGCGATTACCATTTTTTAATGTGTTGAAAAGCCATGGTTCAAACCCTTATTCAAATGACCTTGTTGATAGCGTGTGGAGCGGTTTGGCGTTATTTTGAGCCGGCACATCTTGAAATCAGTATTGTGAGAAAGGTTTTAACCTCGTTGGTTTATTATTTGTTATTGCCGGCGATGATTATTGAGGTGATGTGGCAGGCGGATATGGGCTGGCAATCATTAAAAGTCATTGCCGTGGGTAGTTTATCGATTATTGTCGGCATGGGGGTGATGGTCTTAGTCTTGTCGCGATTGAATATTACGCGTGCGCAAAAAGGGGCCTTAATTTTAGTGACCGCTTTTCCGAATGTGACGTATTTAGGCTTGCCGGTGTTAGAACAGGTGTTGGGCGATTGGGCGCGGTCGGTTGCGATTCAGATGGATTTGTTTTCAGGACAACCCCTGTTGTATACCGTAGGGATTATGATTGCGCGTTATTATGGCTGTGCGGATAACGGCGTTGAGAAAATAAATGGAGCGGTTTTTAATACGCCGCCTTTTTGGGCTGCAGGTGTTGCTTTAGTCTTAAATACTGCGCAGATTAGTCCGCCTGAATTTATTCACGGGACGCTAGAGCGGTTGTCTGATGGCGTTATTCCGTTAATGTTAATTGCTTTAGGAATGGCTTTGGACTGGCAATCATTTCGGCGTCGTGCAATGTCGTTGCTGTGGCCAGTAGTCGGCGTTAAATTGGCACTGATGCCGCTGGTGGCCTTAGGGTTGGCAGGTTGGTTGGTGGTGGCCCCGGATATTAAAGTGGCCACTGTGCTTGAAGTGGCGATGCCGAGTGGTGTGCTTTGTTTGGTCTTGTGTGACCGTTATGGCTTGGATGCACCGCTTTATGCCATGGCGGTAACGGTCACGACGGTTTTAAGTTTACTGACCTTGCCACTGTGGTATGGAGTGTTGAGTTAAATGATTAAAATTGAAATTTTATCGCAAGGCGAAGAACTATTAACCGGTCAAGTGATTGATACCAATGCCGGTTGGTTATCTGATGAGTTGGTTCGAATGGGTTTAACGATTACCCGTCATACCACAGTAGGGGATGAAAAGGGTGACTTGGTTGCAGTATTAAAAGAAATCGCTGCGCGCGCCGATGGTTGTCTTTGTACCGGCGGGTTAGGGCCCACGGTTGATGATTTAACTGCCGAAGCGGTTGCCGAGGCCTTTGCTGTTCCGTTACAGCTCGATACAGCAGCGTTAGCGCAAATTGAAGGTTTTTTCGAACACCGCGGTCAACCGATGCCAGCATCGAATCGTAAGCAAGCCTTGTTACCCGCAACCGCCATACGGCTAGATAATTTGTGGGGAACGGCGCCGGGTTTTTCTTTGGAATATGCGGGGTGTTGGTTCGGTTTTATGCCGGGTGTGCCGAATGAAATGAAAAAAATATTTAATCATACGATTAGGCCGGCTTTTTTACAGCGCTTTCCACAGCAGCCAAAGTCATTAGTCATTATTAACACCTTAGGCTTGGGAGAATCTGATTTGCAAGACCGGATTCAAGCGATTGCCATTCCCAAGGACGTGCGTTTAGGTTTTTTAACAGCGCCAGAAGGCAATCAAATTAAATTATTGTTTGATGTGGGTTTTCCCAAGAGTCGTGTGCAAGGATTAATAGCTGATTTTAAAAAAGAACTGGGCGCAAGTGTTTTTTCAGTGACCGATGATCGTTCCTATAAGCAAACAATTTATGACGTGGTTGGGGAGCAATTGACGCATAAAGGACTGACTTTGGCAGTGCTTGAGACATTGTCGCAAGGGGAGATGGCCAGTCAATGTTTGGGGCAGTCCTGGCTCTTGTCGGCGATGTACTGCCAAGACTTTATGCAGTTAGCTCATTTTGTGGGTATTGACTATTTAGCAAAGGATACCGGTAAGGCGTGGTGTCAATTGGCCGAGAAAAGTGCAGAAAGGGTTAGGCGTAAGGCAAAGTCAGACTATGGCTTGGCGCAGTTGTGTTTTAATAAGCAAGTTGACGGCCAACCGCCGAGGGTGGCTATTTATACGGCAGTCGTTACAGCGACAACAGCAGTCAGTTTTATCGATCAGGTAGGTGGGCCTATGCGGCGTCAACAGCGCCAGAGTGCTTTAAAAGCCTTTGATCGACTCAGAATTTTTTTACAGGAAAACAACTAATATGCCTTTGGTCAGACTTAAAAAAGCAATGATTGCTTTTGGTACACATGCGTTATTGGATAATGCAGAATTTAAATTAACTAAAGGTGAGCGGGTCGGTCTTTTAGGGCGTAATGGTGAAGGTAAATCAACCCTGATGAAAATCATCGGGGGTGAAGTTCACATGGATCAAGGCGAATTATGGTTAAAGCCGGAATTACGGTTGGCGCGCTTGGAGCAGGAACCGAATTTGGACAGTGAGCAAACAATTTATGATGCTGTTGCCGAGGGGTTAGGGGAAGTTGGGCAATGGATTATGCGTTACCACGCCTTATCAGCATCTATGGAGATGCAAGATAAGGCGGCCTTAAATGAATTAGGGGTTTTGCAGCAAAAATTAGAAGCGCATCATGGCTGGCAATTACAACAACGGGTAGAAAATATTTTAAGTCGTTTGCAATTACCTGCCGATGATAAAATTGGGGAATTATCGGGCGGCTGGAAACGCCGTGTTGCGTTAGCAAGAGCGTTGGTGATAGACCCAGAGGTTTTATTGTTAGATGAGCCCACTAATCATCTTGATTTAGAGTGCATTGCATGGCTTGAAGAACAATTGTTGAACTTTAATGGGGCGATATTATTTGTAACCCATGACCGGTCTTTTTTACAAAAGCTGGCGACTCGAATAGTCGATCTGGATCGAGGGCAATTGGTTTCATGGCCCGGTAATTATCAGGATTATTTGAAGCGAAAAGCAGCCGCATTAGAAGAGGAGGCGACGCAGGATGCGTTATTTGATAAGAAGTTAGCACAAGAAGAAGTCTGGATCCGGCAAGGTATTAAGGCCCGCCGAACGCGCAATGAAGGGCGTGTGCGTGCATTAAAAAAATTACGTAAAGAACGCAGTCAGCGACGGGTTCAGCAAGGCAATGTTAAGTTGGGTATTGAGCGTTCTGAAAGTTCAGGTAAGAAGGTTATTACTGCCGATGATATTCATTTTTCTTATCCCGATAAACCGATTGTTTCGAATTTTTCCACCGTCATTCAACGCGGCGATAAGGTAGGACTCATCGGTCCAAACGGTGCCGGAAAAACGACTTTTTTACAGTTGTTGTTGAAGGATCTGGAGCCCGATGAAGGGGCTATTGAGCACGGTACAAAGTTACAGGTTGCCTATTTTGATCAGTTGCGTGACCAGCTAGACCCTAATATTACGGTGGCAGATGCGGTTGCAGACGGTAATGATCACGTCATGATTGGCAGCAATAAACGTCATGTCATGTCTTATCTCAATGACTTTCTATTTTCTGCCAACCGTGCAAGATCGCCGATCAGAAGTCTTTCCGGTGGGGAAAAAAACCGGTTATTATTGGCGCGTTTATTTACCAAGCCGGCTAATTTATTGGTGATGGATGAGCCCACTAATGATCTTGATTTAGAAACATTAGAATTGTTGGAAGATTTACTGGTGAGCTATGAAGGGACTTTGTTGTTAGTTAGTCATGACCGGTTATTTTTAGACAATGTGGTGACCAGTGTAATGGTATTTGAAGGCTCGGGGCAGGTGAACGAATACGTGGGCGGTTATGCCGATTGGCAGCAGTATAAAGCCGAGCTTGCTGAGTTAATTGAATCCGAGAAGAAAAGTGTAAAAGAAAAACCAAAGAGCGTAAAAAAGAAAAAGTTATCCTATAACGACCAAAGGGAATTAGCGCAATTGCCGGCGACTATTGAGCAGTTGGAAGCAAAACAGGCTGAGATGAATGATCAGATTAATGCGCCCACGTTTTACCAGCAAGATCACGATGTTGTTGCTCAGACGCTGAAGGCTTTGGAAAGCCTAGAAGGCGAACTCGAAGTGAGTTACGCGCGCTGGGATGAGCTTGAATTAATGACTGAGAATAATGACTAAGGGTTGCTGAGGGAAAGCAAACATACGATTAGAATGAGTGCTCTTTTCTCGCGTACTTGCTAGTCGTTATTTTTTGAATAAAACAGGTAATCGGCTTGATAGGCGATAGCGCGCTCGCTGCCTAAATGGTTACTGTTACAACCGGTGCTCGGTTTAACCCCGCCTTGGGTATTAATTCGATTGATAAAACTAACGGTGTTAAAAAGCCCCGTGCCTTGATGGTTTATCCCTTTAACAAGTAACCAGGGAACGGCTGAATGATGAGGTGCTGTGAATTTTTGGATGAGATGTCCTGCGACGATGCTGTTGTCACGATACTTCCACTTGGGCCCGATAAAATGGCTACCCACAAGAGTGCCTTGTTCGTTGAACAGTGTTGCATCCGGGCCGGTTAATTGCCAGTGATATTGTCCATCTTGTAGACGGCACTGGTAAATTTGGTAGCCCTTAGCGTGGGTGATTAATATAAGGGTATGATCTGCTGGCGGATTAATGCTATCAGGAATAGTGATTTCCTGAGCGTGTGCAAAAGGGAGAATTAAAAGATATAGGAAAGCCGAAATTAGCAATTTCATAACAGGTACGATTGAGTTAATTTAAGTGTAACAGTCTAGCAAAGATTGAATTTTTTTATCGGTTTGACGGTAGGGCGACCTAATTTGAGCGTAGTGGCGGCGTTGTTTAAGAATACTCAAAATGAAAGCCTTAGAGAACTGTGATAATTTTTAATGTAAAATAGACTTCATGTTATGGACAAATTTCTCATTAGAGTCGGTTGAACCGGTTCATCGGTTTCGCGATTATTTTATTATCGTTTTTACGTTTGTTTGTGTGGCGCTAACTTTACCTTCTGATGCTGATGGTGATTTGGTGTGGCAATATAAATTGGGTGCCCTAGCTTGGTTTTTTTTGCTTTGCTTACTCAAAGGTGAAGATGCCAATATTAGAGCTCAAATTGTTGTGGCCATTGTTTTTGCAACCATTGGTGAACATATTGCCTCTATTTATTTAGGCGGCTATACCTATCGTTTTGAGAATGTGCCTGCGTATGTGCCGCCTGGACATGGAATGGTTTATTTGAGTTCTGTTGCGATGGCAAGGTCAGGTTTGTTTTTACGCTATGCAAAAGAAATCACTTACTTAGTTTTTGTCAGTTGTGGTCTTTGGTCGTTGTGGGGTATTACGCTCGCAGAGCGAGGGGATGTAGCAGGGGCCTTGTTGTACTGCGTATTTATTGTTTTTATGTTCAAAGGGCGTTCGCCCTTATTGTATTTAGGTGCTTTTTTTATTACCACATGGCTGGAACTGATTGGCACGGCTTACGGTGTGTGGTATTGGGCTGAATTGGATCCGTTGTTTGGCTGGCCCGGTGGTAATCCACCCAGTGGTGTTGCGGCCTTGTATTGTTTGATTGATGCCGCTGCTATTTATGGGGCGCCGCATGTTTTACGCTTAGTTGATATGACCAAACGTCGCTTTTTTGTTCAACCGGGTTAAGGATCTAGCGCAAGTAATTCTCAGTTTTGTTTTGACTGAAAAAACGTTTTTTTTAAAAATGGCGGAGAGAGAGTCCGCCAATATAGCGTTCAATACCATCCAGTGCAGTCTTAAAGTCCTTTAAAAAACAACGCTTTATAGTTTAATAGCGTCCAATGTTATATGGTATAATCTAAGTCGATTGGGGGACTAATTGGGGGACCAGTTTCCTCCCTGCATACCAAATAACACGGAGCGTTACTTATGGCTATTCATAAACTCAACTCACGGTTTATACCAACTGCAGCTACTGGAAAATATGAGGACGGCGGCGGTCTTCGCATTATCGTTACCAAAACAAAAGCCAGGAAATGGGTCCTGCGCTATACGCTTAATGGTAGGCGACGTGAAATGGGCCTAGGAAGCTATCCCGATGTCGGTTTATCTGCAGCGCGTGAAAAAGCCGCTGAATGCCGACAACTCGTAGCATCCGGGACCGACCCCATTGAGGCACGAAATGCAAAATCAATAAAAACACCAACCTTTACCTCTTGCGCCGCCCAATACATCCGCGCACATCGTAAGGGGTGGAAAAACGCTAAACACGGGCGGCAATGGGCTCGAACGATTAAAACTTATGTGTTACCTGTCATTGGGTCAAAAGCAGTTGATACTATTACGACCGATGATATCTTACAAATCCTTAAACCCATATGGAACACCAAAACGGAAACGGCTAAACGTATTCAAGGACGCATGGAGAATATACTAGATTTTGCCGCAGCACATAAATACCGTGATCCCTTAAATCCCGCTCGGTGGCGTGGTCACTTAGATAAATTATTACCGAAACCTTCTCGGGTTAAAACCGTTGTCCACCACCCTGCAATGCCTTATACCGCACTCCCGGGCTTTATGGCTGAACTATCGACTGAAAATATCTCTGCACTGGCCTTACGACTTCTTATACTAACTGCCACACGGACCAGTGAGGTCTTGCAAGCCGAATGGTCCGAAGTCGACCTGACCGCTGCCATCTGGACTATACCGGCTGAACGAACAAAAACTAAACGTGAGCATCGAATTCCTCTCTCTGATGCCGCTATCGCTATTTTTAATTCTATTGATCATATCGAGGGAAACCCTTATGTCTTTCCCGGTTCCAAGCAAACCCGACCATTATCAAATATGGCATTACTGAAACTAATGCGCGATAAAGGGTATGGTGCAAACGGTGATAAAGGTAAATACGTTCCACACGGATTCCGGTCGAGTTTTCGGGACTGGTCTGGTGAGGTCTCTAGTTTCCCTCGAGATGTTGCCGAAATGGCATTAGCTCATACGATAGAGAACAAGGTTGAAGCAGCATACCGACGCGGCGACCTCTTCGAAAAACGTAGCGTTATGATGCAAGATTGGGCCAATTACTTATCTTAATTTAAACCGACGACCGTGCACTCGGTGCCTCGCTCAAAAAGGCAAGAAAGCCTAAAAAAAACCATGGTCACCCGCCCCTTGAGAACGCAGGAGCACCCAAATCAACAATAAGCCAACTCATGGGTCACAAGAAACAAAGCATCTCGCTACACCTGTACTCAGGAGGCTTAGAGTTCACACGGTTGCAACAGGAAATCGAGCGAATTAAGTTTGTAGAATAGCGATATTGCCTACGCTTTTTGTCTATAAAAAGCTACAAAACCTCAAGGATATTTATGATACTGTTTTATTGTAATGTGAGCATTGACAGTCTACTTAACTGACCGACCGAGTTATGGTCATTAGATAGAGAGAAGGGGAACATGTACAGTCAGTATGAAACTACGGTCATAAATCGGAGACGACTCCATGATTTATTGACATGGGTTAATCGAAAGTATCATCTAGAATATGAGGTCGTTCAAGAAAATCGCGATGTCTTCTATGTCATCTTCCATGACTTGAATATCAAGCAAACCATCGCAATCCAAAAACAAATCAAGGGTAGTTCCCAACCCGAGCATTTTGATATGCATTAGCTTGTACAAATAATAGACACTCCTGCAACGACTCCTGATACAGCAATGACTTAAGTTAGTTGTGCCTGCGTTATCCACAGGGTTGCTCACAGAACCTGTGGATTAATTAAAACGTGGATACTAAAAAGACGCAGCCCAACGCCTGTCAGGATGCGCCTCGCCTAATTTTAAAGAAGTATGTCACGCTGTTTATACGCGACACAATCATTAAATGAGTTGGCTGTTTTTCACCTACAAGTACCATATTTCATTCTATGAGTACCGAGCGAAATAGCTATGAAAGCAGTTTATTAATCAAACTTGTGATAAAAGAGTAACCAATAGGATGACTCTAAGGCGGTGCGGAATTGAGATTAGAAAATAACCTTAATTATTTTAATGATAGACGACGAGAATAAGACATAAAATTGTGTGGTTATTACCACAAAAGATGTTGCAAAAATTCGCATAGAGTTCCTTAAAAAAACATGACCAGAGAAAAGTAACTCCCTAAATGATGGGCGTATTATATCAACGATTATTCTGTTACCTGTGCGTCAAGTTGTCGCGCGACACTGTGTCACATTCCCAGCAAAACGATTAAAGAATATACTGAACTCAGAATTTCATATTCTCCTTAAATTTAGCCCGCTGGGCTTAGCTAGAATTTTTAATGCGATACTCCATTCATGGTGTTATCGCATTTTTTTTGCCCTTCTCAAAGAAACCCGTACAGGATGTATCTGGTATTTCCGTTATATGGGCGACTTTGTGGTCTTAGCTAAATTTGTATAACTCTAAGAACTCAAAATTCACCGTTATGCAGGCAGAGAACTTGAGACTTATTGTCGTACCTTAGGGACTCAAACTTATGGGCATGTCGTCAGCACCCCTTCTTTCAAACTCCCCCATTGTAAGAACGTCATTCATGCCTGTGATCCACGTTGAATTAATGGCAACCAAAGCGAAGAAGCCACTTTAGAGCTCTTATATACCCGAATTGTTGAACTAGCAATACAAGAAGGTATTTCATCCATTGCTATTCCAGCGATCGTCACAGGAATCTTTAGCTTTCCATTTGAGAAAGCGACTCGAATCGTACTTAAGACCTGCTTAGACGTGTTAGAGCAGACCCCAATGAATTTAATCTTTATCAACAGTGAATCTAAAAAACACGAAGGCTATCAGAAAATATACCGTGAACCCATTTCAAAAAAAGGCAACCAGCCATAAGGGGGAATACAAACAAGGCATTCGCGAAAATATCGACTGGTTACCAAAAATTATAATGAAATGGGGCAAATAACAGATTAATAAAAACACCCCATTAATCCAAAGCTTTTAACTCATTCTGCAATATTCTAGATTCATCAGTCGAGATGTGCCCACTATTATCACGAATATGATATTCGTCTTGGGTTACCCTAAGATTGAAATCCGATATTTTAGCCTCTATCAGCGACATTCTTTCATTAAAGTCGTTATGCTTAACTAATGCACGTATTTCATTATTCTGACTCTCAAAATAGAACCCACCAAAAACTATAACCAGCATAAGCACTAAAATAACAATATCTTTCATACCCAATATCTCCTATAACAATATCGCAACCCAGCAACTAAAGTTAATTAATCAACAACTCTGCCGTACTCACCCTGAATATGCCTAGCATTGTTTCCCTCTATTTTATTAATGGCATAAATCTGCTCAGGCGATGCCTCAATAATATGCCTTAACACAAACCAATTCACCGTTTCAGTATAAGGCGGTGTTGTTAATGAGCCCTTGTAATGGTAAAAATTATTTAATTCTTCCTCTAAGGATGCGCTAAAAAGATCATGCAATCGCACAACTCCTTTTTTTATAGCGGCGTGACTATGCGCCTTTTCCGGTATTTTTCCTAAAAACTCACTGATAAACTTATTTTCCTGACCCATTTTAAATAAGACACCGATCACTAAATAATGCGGATGATCCCCTTCATATAAGGGACCTCGGTAATTAACAATATGCATTTCCATGGGGTAAGTCACGCCATCAACTAGGTGTTCTGAAGGAGTATGAAAGTGCATTTGTTTGAATTCATAGGTCATACCGTCACTGGTGATTGTGCTTCCCGCTTCGAAATCCAATTGTACGGTATGACCTAAGTTTTCAATTTCATTAATAGCATCTTCAAAATACAACGTCACCTTGTGCCGCCCTAAATTATGCTGTTTCTGGGATAAAATATTAATCGGTGATTGAATTAAGCCATGCTCAAGACCCGGCAATGAATAAAACGCCTTGCTTTCAACATCATCAACGACTGAATCCAATGAGCAACTCACCAGAACAAGGCTTAAAAGAAGATATAATTTACTGCCAATAGATTTTAAGATTGTCATTACGCTACCATTAAAAAATACAATATTTATTTGTGTAAATCAGAAGTTAAAGGCCATATTAACCAATAAGGTATGATTAACTTGATTGTCTTGGTCAGTACGGAAGATATATTGATTTAAATAGCCCAGGCCTAAATGCGTATGCTGATCTAATTTAAAATCAAGCATTGCTGACACACG
>Ga0209362_1002273_pt1 | contig 14378 bp, 11 predicted proteins | sample SaaInlV_165m_DNA_FD_184680 | JGI IMG/M metagenome (GOLD analysis project Ga0209362, IMG submission 184680) | Marine microbial communities from expanding oxygen minimum zones in the Saanich Inlet - Saanich Inlet SI037_S3LV_110m_DNA (SPAdes)... | ecosystem: Environmental > Aquatic > Marine >...
TTTATCCCCCACGACGACCGCGGCAAGAAGATTGAATTCATGATTCCCAAGAACAGCCAAGGCCGAACCCGAATCTGACATTCCCCGAACAATATCGATTACTGCAGAGGATGCAGGCCCTTTGTTTATTAGGTCTCCGACAAAGGCGACTATACGACCATCAGGATGAGAGAATGAGCTGTTTGAATTACTTCGCTGATATCCAAGTTTGGACAGAAGGCATAACAATTGATCGACATGTCCGTGAATATCGCCGACGATATCGATGGTGCTCATAGGCGATTTCTGTTTAGCGAACTCAAGTCCACAAAGCTTGACTAACAGATCAAGAATCAGCGAATAAAGCTATTATCCTTGCCGTCGGCTTGTTTCCATTGTCTGGACGATTCTTCGTAAACATACTTGGCGTAGTTGTCGATAATTAGAATCCCGTCTCGAATCGTCCACTGCCGCCAACTGTGAGTGCGAGTGCCTCGCTTGCCCGTGCAACGACCTTGAGCTTGAGAAAATGGGCCAACGATACGAAATTCAAAAAACCACTGTTGATCGCTGGAGCGATCAACAAGAGTCCATTTACGGTCAATTAACAAGCGAGCAAAATTGCTGTTTTTCAAGCGAGCATCAAGAGAAGCGGTCGATGATACAGGCACTCCTGCGGGATGATGTTTTCCTGTTGAAGGCGGCTCGGAAGTTGTGGCGGCAAAAGTTCGAGCTGCATTAAATCGTCCAAGAATGCCGCGAAATTCAGTTGATAAATTCTTTTTCTTGGCATTTTGCATGGCCACCACCGACTTGAAGGAAGTTGGCTGATAAAGAAGAATTACACTATGCAGTAGCAGGGTAAGGTTTTCATCTTTACCCGCGGTTTGGATGGCCTGATTCAAGTAGCCGAAAAACGCTTGCTCAGTAACCTCCGTAAAAATGCCCGAGATTGGTTGACCGCCAGTTAAAAGAGCTTCTAGTACGAGTGCATTTTCATTAACAGGATGAATGGCCTTTGCGAATTGGAGCATCTGTAAACCTTTTGGGCTTTGGCGATTTATGTTAAACTCTCGTTCCGCCAACTTTACTGCTCCTTCCGCCAACTGCTTGGCAGAAGTAAGAGGAAGTGCAGGAGGCAAAGGTTTCTTCGCCAAATGAGTCGGGTAGGGTAGGTGTAATTGCTTAAGCACACTATCCAAATCTGAAGAGATTCCAATTTGCCTGGCCTTGTGCAATTCAATCATTACCGTACGGTTGCCTGGTTGCAATAACCCCGCGAGGTTATAAGATAGCAATCGAAAGAAGGAAGGTTTCTGCGAGCCCGCCAAATCAAGCAGATATTTAGCAAGGGCTGCCTCATCGACTCGTCCGCCTAAAACTCCTGCTTGAATAGGTTGCTTGGCATCAATGAGACCTTTGAGATACAAAGTCTTTTCATTCCCTGGAGATAATACTTCGCCCAGTTGAAGAAACTTTAATGCAACCGCATCGGCGGGATTCAAGCTCAGGCGTTGAGCCGCGACAACGATCACTCCGTTGGCGATACTTTTCACGACAGCATCACTAACCGGAAAAGTTATTTTTGCTCCAACGACCCTTGCCTGAGCCAGGGCGGAAAAGTTAAATGAGAACCAAAATGCAAAAGTAATGAGACAAAAGGCAATTTGGTTTATTTTTAGCAAAGGGGACATCTTTCTTATTCGCAATGAAGATTAATAATCTATCAAATAGAAGAAACTGCATTAGAGAGTGAAGGAAAAACTTCCCCAAAACAATATATTTTTGACTAAAATGACAGACTCAACCTTTTTTTCTGTTGAAAAAAGCGATGACCGTTCCGATGCCCGCTCCGGTTTGATAAAACTGCCTCGTGGAGAAATCCGAACACCTGCATTCATGCCCGTGGGTACCCAAGGCACAGTAAAGGGAATCATGCCTAGGGATCTACGCGAAGTAGTCAAAGCCCGCATTGTTCTCGGGAACACATATCATCTCCGCCTCAGACCAGGTTCTGAAATAATGAGAGCCCGTGGGGGACTTTCCACATTCATGAATTGGAATGGCCCGATACTCACTGACAGTGGTGGTTTCCAGGTGTTCAGTTTACCTAATCTTCGCAAGTTAACCGATGAGGGAGTTGCCTTTAAATCACATCTCGACGGGTCCGATCTTTTTCTCGGTCCTCGCGAATCTATTGAAATGCAGGATGCACTGGACTCCGACATCGCCATGTGCCTCGACGAGTGCCCGCCCGCCGACGCAAATCAAGAAGAAGTGGAAGAAGCCGTTAGGCGCACGACTCTCTGGGCAAAGGCCTGTTCCGACGCTTGGCAAGAAACCTCTGGACCAACTGAAAGTCGCAATCTCTTTGGGATAGTTCAGGGTGGCCGTTTCGAAAAACTACGTCATCGTTCGATCGACGAACTCACCAGTCTGAACTTTCCCGGTTACGCGATTGGCGGAGTCAGCGTGGGAGAAACCGAGGAGGAAATGCTCGAACAAGTAGCATGGACAGCCCCTTTACTTCCAAGCGAAAAACCTCGCTATGTCATGGGGGTCGGAACGCCCCCTCAGTTACTTAAGATGGTAGCTCTTGGGGCAGACATGTTCGATTGCGTCATGCCCACCCGAGCAGCTCGCCATGCTACTGCATTCACCACTAGTGGTCGCCTGAACCTTCGCAACGAACGCTTTCGTGAGGACGACACGCCCCTCGATGCGGAAACCGACTGTTTCGCCTCACAAGAATTCTCAAAAGCGTACTTGAGACATCTGCTAACAGTAGGCGAAAGCCTCGGAGGAGTCCTAGTTACGCTTCATAACCTTCGCTTTTTCGTGTCTCTCCTTGAGCAAGCTCGCTTACACATTATTAGAGGCGACTTCGAGCAATGGTCGCAAAATTGGATCGAGCGATACGAAACATGCGAACTCTCGAGTCAAACAACAAAGACAAATTCTTCGCAATGACAAGGGATACGGCTTGAAAGATAGTTAAATATATGAGATTTCGCAACACTCGGCAGTCCCCCCCTCGTTACCGTAAAAATCGGTGGCCGATTGGATTCAATTTAGAAGAGTATACCCTTCAAAAGATCTGATATTCATGGAATAGCGATCAGTTTTCACTGATAGCAATGGGATGCCTGAACTATTTGTTTGAGCATTCACTCCACAAGAAACTTGTTCCGAATAAAAGGTATTGGCAAATTTTAAAATAGTTGAATCCACAAACAATTTATTTGCGAATACTGAAATTGAATATCGATGAAATCTCTTTTCCAGTAGCTTAAAAATAATTAAAATAATTATTCTAGTCCTATGCCTGCCTCTTTTGCTTACAGGTTTTTTGCACGGAGCTGAAAAAGCCGATACAATGACTGTGCAGCAGGCTGCTGAACTGGTTGAGAAGGCTTTTTAAATATTCAAAAACTCGAATCAATCGCCCCGGAAGATATGAATATTCTGAAGGACGGCCTTAGAAGGCCAGGTTCTGAAAATTCGTACCGGTCTATGATGCCCTACAAACTTAAAGACGGCACCATGGTCAAAAAGTGGAATGGCAAAATAATTGAATACCGCAAGGACGGTTTGAAAATCAGAGAAAACGACTACAAATACGGTGGTGTAACTTTACGAATGGAATGGGATGAAGCGGGCAACCTGACGAAAGAGGAGACCTATCCCGTTCACAAACCTCGGGGTGTAGAGGTAGATGAACAGTACAAGAGCTCTGATTGGTTGTGCAAGGTTCAGTTGAGTGGAATTTTTCGACTTCGGGGAAAAGGTTTTGCTTCGCTGGTAGCGCCCGAAGGGAGTTTTTGGGTGGAGGAAGGAAAATTTTCATCCGGTTATAAACTCATCGAACTGGATTTGTCCAAATCCCAACCCTCCGCTCTCATCTAAAAGGGAGATCAGCAAGCATGGGTAGGACTTCGTATGGAAATGCCTGTCGAGATAACAGACCTTGGCAAGGAAAATCCTGATGATGACCTAACCTTTGACAACGAGCGTTTTGCTCCTGAACGGAAATATCCATTCAATGATCTAACCTATCGCGAGGGGGCAAACAAAGAACGTATTGCCTACGCCAAGGGCGAGGATGAGCGTTTTACAGGAGTCGGGGTCTCACCAAAACGCAAAGGATCAATCGGATGAGAATCTCGTTTTTTGAACGGCAAATTGCATGGGAAGAAAAACGCATTTAGAAATGATGGTTCTGTAGTGACAGAACAATCTTACTTGAACGGGAAACATCATGGTCATACGAAAGGTTGGTACAGTCCGGATCGCTTAAGTTGGGTACAACAATACATCAACGGCAAGCAGACCAGTTATAAGCAATACTTCCGGACTGGTTCTAAAAGGGTAGACACTAGTTTCAAAGGTGGCAAGCCAGTGTTGAAATCAACATGGGATGAGGACGGCAACCTCATCGAGTCAGAGACTTTCTAGCCCGCCTCACTACAATTTTTAGAAACATAAACAGATTGTTCATGGTACAAATCATAATCCATCGTTTGGTCACACTCGCATTGAGCAGTTATGGAACCCCGGACACGGAAGGACAAAGCCTCGACAAACTGGGCGCGAACTTTAGGACGAAGTCATCGAAGCGAGCATGGGAATCTCGGCGGGGAGCCCAGTCTCTGGTTCCACCCCCATGGAAGGTGGAGAAGAGGAACTGGTCGACGAGAGCGACATCGTGTTTCACTTTTCCGCGGAGGTTCAGTCCTTGCTTATCGAGAGCGAGCTTGCCGTCGATCCGGATGCGGATGCTTCCGTTCTCTTTGCCGGGAGCGTTGACTGAGACCTCTTGTTCAAGTTGGAGCCATTGTCCTGGGATGGCCTTGACCTTTAGTTGGAAGCGGTCGCCGTAGTCGGTCTTTTGGTCGAGGTGGTAGAGGTAGAGGGAGAGGGAGCCTTTTTTGTCCCACATGTAGCGCGCGGACCAACCGTCGCCGGTAGCTTTGTTCCCCCCGGTGTTGGCCTTGCCACCGGCGAGCCCAGGGAGCTTGCCGCCCCGGCGAAAGTCGAAACCTTTCTCGAACAGTACGCGGTAGGAGAGGTTGCGAGAGCCGAGCGGGGTGAGCTTTTGGCGAAACACGCCGCCTCCCTCACCGGGGCCGAGGGAGCCCTTGGGGTAGGTCACGCGTAGGCTGTTGCCCTTGGGCTCGGCGGTGATGGCCGCCCGTCGGTGAAACTGGCCGAGCGAGGCGTCGGCCCAGTCCCGGCGGAAGATCCGCATTTCGTAGGCACCCTCGGGGTGAGCGTCGAAGTCGACGCGAATCTCGTTTCGCGGTTTAGGTTCCTTGCCCGTTATGTTAGTAGCCCCTGTGAGCAAGGCTAGGAAGAGCACCAGGCGTGGACCGCGAAACAAGGTCACTTGGCCTTTTGCAGTTTCTTTGTGAGGGGACCTATGATCTCCACGAAGTTGCCGTCGGGGTCCTTGAGCATGAGTAGGCAGACGTCCTGCGGGAGACCTTCGGGGAGTCGCTGCGGGCTTTGGGCGTAGGGCTTGATGCCTACCTTCTTGGCCCGCTCGAGTACTGCATCGACGTCGGTCACGAAGATGCTGACGTAAGAAAACCCGGTGGTGGTGTGGATGTGGCGTTGCTTGATGACGCGGGCGGGTTTCTCGCTCTTCACTTGCATCACCTTCAGTTTGGTGGCGGTTTCGTCTTCGCCTAGGACCAGGACGTGAATGTCGAGTGCTGCGCCGTCGGTGAGACCGACTTTCTTGGGGAAGTCTCCCGCCACCTTGAAGCCTTCCACTTCGGTGAAACCGACCACACCTTTGTAGAAGGCGAGCGACTTCTTGACGTCGGAAACGACAACGCCGAGATCGATGGTCTGCTGAGCGAAGGGGCGGGCGGTTTTGGTTTCTTCGTCCTTGGCGACGAGAGCTAAGGGAAGAATCGTTACTAATGGAAGAATGGATAGGAGTTGCTTGAACATGGTTAAGGTTGGGTTAGGATTCGATGAAGGTTGTAAACCAAGAAAGAATAAAGCTTCGGGAGATGGTTTGAAAGTTTCTTCAAGTGAGAAACCCGAATTATTGAAAGCAGGCGATGGTCTTTTTTAGAGCCTCGACGAGCCGGTCCACTTCCTCTTTCGTATTGTAGAAGGCAAAGGACGCCCGGGCGGTGGCGGTGATTCCGAGGTGTTGCATGAGGGGTTGGCAGCAATGGTGACCCGTTCGGATGGCGATGCCCTCGGCATCCAAAAAGGTGGCTATGTCGTGAGGATGGATGCCGTCGACGGAAAAGGAAATGACGGCTGCCTTGCCGGGAGCATTCCCGTGAATGGTGAGGCCGGGAAGGGCTTCCATTCCGGCGGTGGCTTGCTCTAGGAGGGCTTTCTCGTGGTCAGTCGCTGCGGCAAAATCGAAGCTGCCGAGGTATTCGATGGCGGCGCCGAGACCGATGGCTCCCTCGACGTTGGGCGTACCCGCCTCGAAGCGTTGGGGTGGGGGAGCGAAGGTGGTTTTTTCGAAGGTCACCTCGTCGATCATATCGCCCCCGCCTTGGAAGGGTGGCATGTCGGCGAGTAGTTCCTTTTTGCCGAAAAGGACCCCGATGCCCATGGGACCGAATACCTTGTGTCCCGAGAAGGCGAAGAAGTCGCAATCGATATCGCGAAGGTCGATTGGGCCATGAGGAATGCTTTGAGCTCCGTCGACTACGGTGACGACGCCATGTTTCTTGGCTTCTGCAACGATTTCGGCAACGGGGTTAACCGTGCCGAGCGAGTTGGAAACGTGGCAGAGCGAGAGAAGCTTCACTTTGGGCTGATCGAGCAGAGCGCTGAGTGCATCGCGATCGAGAGATCCATCCTCAAGGATTGGAGAGACCTCGATCTCGATTCCCGTTTGTTTCTTCAACAATTGCCAAGGCACGATGTTGGCGTGGTGCTCCATGGTGGTGAGGACCACGACGTCGCCTTCGTCGAGGTGGGCGCGGGCGTAACTTTGAGCGACTAGATTGAGGGCTTCCGTGGTTCCGCGAACGAAAATGATTTCATCGGCGGACACGTTGAGATGAACGGCGATGACCTTTCTGGCATGAAGGTAGGCGGTTTCAGCTTCCTCGGCCAGAGCGTAGACTCCGCGATGCACGTTGGCGTTGGATTCCCGATAGTGGTTGGCAATGGCATCGATTACGGCGTTGGGCTTTTGGGAGGTAGCCGCGTTGTCGAGGTAGGCGAGGGGTTTGCCCCGGAAACTTTTTCCGAAGATGGGGAAGTCGCGGCGGACAGCCTCAGGATCGAAAGAAGTGGTCATGGCGTGGAGACTGTGCGGACAAAGACAACGCCGGTGGCGTCGATGGCTCCATAGGTGGCTTGATCTTTGGTTAGCGTCACGAGAATAAGATGACGTCGAATGTCCACTTTGGCGAGATAGGTTTTTTCTTCAGGATCCGACGCTTTCGTATCCTAGCGTGTTTCTCGATTCTCACAAACTTCAAACCCCGCATCGGGGACTTTTCGACATTAAACTTGAGAACTGATGCTACTCCGGGGAAATGAGTTCAGAAATGATCTGCCAAGTGCCGAAGACGTGGTTTTCATCTTTTAGGGAAAAATAGACTCGGGTCATTTCGTAGGTGCCGTTTTGCATCTTGAACCTAAAAGCTACTTCGCAAGTTCCTGCTTGGAGACCAAGTTTACTCTCGGTAATAAAACGTTTACGCTCTTGCGGGTGAATTCGTGAAATGAAGAAATCACCGTCCAAAAGGTCTTCTTTGTCGTATCCCGTTATTTCAGTCGCGTTGTCGGAAACGTAACTTCCCAGATAATTGCCTCCTTTGATCGTCGACTCGAACAGCATAAGACGAAGACTTCTCAGAATGTCCGTGGACTTAGCTAATTGCCGCCCGAGAACGGTGAAGATTTCCTCGATCGAGCCATTAATGCCAGGCTTTATCGGGTGTTCGTGGCCATCTATGTGTTTCTGAATGGCGAGTCTGGCGATTTGAGAGATAGACCTGTTTTCTTGAAAGGACTCCTTGGACAGAATCTTTCTTTCCGATTCACTTAGGAGAACCGAAACCTGGGCAGTTAGGTTATCTTTTTTGGGCATGTGAATTATTTACCGATAAACACAAAAAACAAATTAATCAAATACACGTTGAAGTAAATGAAGTTCATTGTGTATGAGTAAATAGTCACTTTATGCCAAGATTGTCATGGAGATACCTTGCGCGTAACGGAATGTATTAGCCTGAAACGAAGGATTGCCAACGACGTTAACAGTCCGTCCGGCGATCTTACCTGAATATTATCTTCGCGTTCGGAAGCGCTGCCTGCAACTTGGCTGCTCCATCTTCTGAAACTTTTGAATTCCAGAGGTATATTTCTTTGAGGGATGCTATGGAAGCCAAAGTTTGAATTCCCTTGTCGGTAACTTCGGTTCCCACGAGGTTAATGTACCAGAGTGATGGTAATTTGTTGAGTGAAGTGAGGGCGTCGTCTCCCACAGATGTCATTCTCAGGCTAAGCCAAGTCAAGTTGTAGAAACTCCGAACAGCTCCCAAACCGCGGTCGGTTACCTTGGTGCGAGATAAATCCAAATGGGAAATATTGTTGCGGATATTGCTGAATCTTTGGAGCACAGAATCATCGATATTGGGGGCGTTGGACGAGAACTCGACTCTAAGGAGCGAATGCTTTTCCGCCAGAGGCGTAATGAATGCGCCTGTTTTTTCCGCAGCTGCAATTTGTGGTTTCCCCACTGGTCGTGCTCTTTTCGCAAGTTCATCAAGTGGAGTGGATTTTTGAAAACTATTTGTAAATGCGGGAGCAGTAGGTGCTTGAACGGCATTGGGATCGACTGCGGTAGCGGCAGCTGTGGCAAGAGCCCCTTCTAAAATCCAGCGCTTGATTGCATCGATTTGCTCAGCAGCGAGCGGGTCGCCCTTCGGCGGCATGATTTCAGTGTCGTCGGCTTCTTCGGGATTTACTAAAATGTAAAGAGTGCTTTCAGCTATGTTTTTTGGGAGCACCACGGGACCGTCGAGAGTGCCCTTCATGATGAATTCGTAAGAGTCTAAGCGCAGACCTGCCTTTGGGTTTATGGTACGCCCGTTTTTCACATAGGGTTCGCCGTGGCAATCGATGCAGCGTTTCGCGAAAATCGGCTTAATGTGTGTTTCATAGTCCACGGGTTGACCAGGAGCAGGTAAGGATCCACCTCCTGCGATTGCGCTTCCGGTGGCACTGGGTTTACTCCCCTCTTCGATCCAGCGTGTGAAAACGCCTATTTGTTCAGGTGTAAGTTTGCCCCCCTTCGGTGGCATTATATCGGAGTCGTCCTCATCCAGAGTTATCAGTTCGATCAAGACGCTTTCCTCGACTTTGCCCGGCGTGACAACAGGACCGTCGAGAGTGCCTTTTAGCACCATTTCGAAGGTATCAAGACGCAGTCCTGCTTTGGGAGTTATGGTGCGTCCATTCTTTTCGAAGGGAGCTCCATGGCAATCCGTACAACGCTCTTGAAGCAAGGGAAGTACATGAGATTGAAAATCAATCGGTTCACCGGGTGCGGGCATTCCGCCGCCAGTGGTCGTACTTTTGGGGTCCACTCCCAAGGGGGCTATCTTATGCTTGAAAAATGACCCTGAACGGAGAGGGGAAGGCTTAGGACTGGAGTTGGGTGCAACTACTGGATCTGTTTGAGGATTACTTGGAGTAGTCGGAACAGGTTCTTTGGGCTGAGCAGGTGCCGGGGCGGCAGTAGGGACGCCTTGCTGGACACGTTTTTTGCTTACGGCATCACTGCAATAACGCTGGTCTTCGGGTAATAGTGATTCGTAGGGTAGGGCGAAGCGTTGACCGTCTTGTCCCTCGATATAGATTTGGTTGCCCTGAAAGCCGATGAAGCGTGCTGTCATGGAGTGACCTTGCACAGTGCTGAATGTGCGAAAAGGCTCTAAGGCCATCACCGAGGTTCCTGCAACCAACAATATGACTGCGACTGATAAGGTGGCGATATGCTTCGCCATCGGTATGATGTATAGCTCGACTGGCCTAAGCTAGGATGTCGAGGATAGGTTCGCCTTTGTGCGCTACTGTGAACGGCCGTCCGGATGGCGAATATTGAATTTCGTTTAACGGTAATCCAAGAGCGTAGGCGATTGTGGCATTCAAGTCGGGTGGTTTGACAGGGTTTTCGGCCACTTCTTTGCCGTTCTCATCAGTTTTTCCATAAGCCGTGCCGCCTTTGATTGCACCCCCGGCCATAAGGGCGGAGAAAGCTTTGGGCCAGTGATCACGGCCATTGCGGGGATTGATTTCGGGAGTGCGACCAAACTCGGAGGTGAGCACGACAAGAGTTTCTTTCAGCAGTCCGCGGTGTTCAAGGTCGTACAGCAATGCACTAAGAGCTTGGTCGACTTCCATGCAGTTTTCACCAACCCGATCAAAGTTTTCGTCGTGGGTGTCCCAACCGCCTCGAGTAACTTCAACGTAACGAACTTGGTTTTCAATTAAACGCCGGGCGAGTAGGCAACCTTGGGCAAAATTTGATTTACCATAAAACTCCTGAACATTTTCAGGTTCCTGCGCGATGTCGAAAGCTTTAAGGTCTTCGCTTCTCATAAGCTTAACCGCATCCTTGTAAAGATCGGTGTAGGCTCGAACCTTTTTTTGTGGAAATCGGTCGCTGAATTTTGTGTTCATTTTATCCGCCATAGCCAAGCGGCGACCAAAACGGTCTTCGTTCAAATAGTCTGCCATTTTACTGTTGGCGAGACCCGCCTTTGGATTGCCGATGGGAAGTGGACCAAATTGAGATTCCAGGAACCCTGCACCTAATTCGTTACTGCCTCCCCCGATGCGAACGTTCATGGGAATCGTACGGTTGATTTGCCCAGACATCTTGGCTACCCAGCTACCAAAGGTAGGGTGCACTATAGTTCCACGCTTAACATAACTAGTGTGCATGAGATAACCAGCTTGCTCGTGGGCTCCTTGGTTGGTGGAAATGGAACGAATTACGGCTGCGTTATGCATGTGCGCTGCAGTTTTCGCAAAGTTCTCCGCCAGAATGACCCCGTCCGCACTTGTTTGCACGGCTTTGGTCGGTCCTTGCATCTTGGGGTTGTTCGGCTTCGGGTCGAGCGTATCGAGATGGGTCATGCCACCTGCCATATTGAGGTAAATAACATACCGTGCGGTAGCATGACGAACTCCAGGAGTTAAAGCATTAAGCGGAGTACTAACTTTGTCTCCAAGCATGGGTAGAAGACCTACTCCAAGACAAGCTTTTGCTGCATGTGCGATAAATTGGCGTCTACCAAGGTCGTCAAAATTGCGTATCAGTTGTTTCATGGCTGTATTTCGGATTCAGTATTATTATAAAATGGGTGGGACGAAAATCTATTGTACAAAGATAAATTCGTGGCTGTTTACAAGCGTCCAGATAAGATCCGGGTATGCATCGTCTCCGAATTTCTTAACGAATTCCTTTGAATCCCGCTCCTCTCTTGCGTCGGGCTTTCGGTTGAATATTGTGTAGAAAATGGTGTCTATTTTGTCTTCCATGTTTTCTACCTTGCCAAGATTCTGAAGAACTATCGATTTTTTATTTTTCAGAATCTTTTGCTCCACATAGCCATTAAGCAAGGATAGAACCTGAGTAACCGAGGCGTCCCGATGACTATTTTGGATTTGTTCACGATCAGAACCACCAAATTCGCGGATTAGATGACCAACTGGAGCGGGCGATCCAATTTCTGAAGCTCGTGCCTCCCTTGCGTTAACATAAGTTACTCCACCATCCATCATCCCATTACTCTTGCCTGCGGTAGCCTTTGATCCATTTTTCGGTTTTGGCGCAGCTTGATTAGCCATAAATTTGTTTTTGCAACCGTTGCAACAGAAGGCGATGGTTTTTCCTTCGCTAACGACCGTGATCCCAGGATCGACGGCACGCCCCGGCTTAATAGGGCAATTTATGTTTTCAGCAGGACCCGCCTTGGCAGCCATCTTGCCGTCATCCTTGTTCATCATCATGTTCTTGCCGCCGGTGGACATCAACATGGCTTCCGCCAAAAGTTCCTCGCCGGACATTTCTGAATAGCGATCAAAGCGCTCATACTCGGCGGGGTTTTCTTTTACTTTTCGCTTATCGATATCGGGATAGGTAAGCACCAAGAGGGAGTCCCAAATTTGCTCCGCCGTCATACGTTCCAAAATCGGTCCCGGATAGAGATAAGGCGTGTCCGAAGAAAGGCTATATTGCTCCTTGGGAGAAGCTCTGTTAAATGTCTTAGTGTTGTAGAGGACTCTTAGGAACTCCTTGATGTCGTAATCGAGGGCCACCATAAGCTTATCTAAATATTCTAGAAGTTCCGGATTGGTAGCCGTTGTGTCGTCCATCATGTTGTCGACGGGTTCTATCAACCCAATGCCCATTACTTGCTTCCACAGGCGATTTGCAATGACGGTGGTGAATCGAGGATTTGCATCGGATGCGAGCCAATTGGCGTAGGCTTCTCGGGATCCAATTTCCTTGAGGTTTTCATCGAGTTCTACGGCCAGACCAAAAATCGTGCGGGCTTCTAGTTCGTCGTTGGGCTTGGCGTTGTCGTACTGATAGTCCTTTGGTAGACGAATTTTTCCTTTGCCCGGATCATCTACTCCAAACTGAATGATGTCTCGAATACCTCTAGCCACATTACGAAGCTTTTGGTCTTCCTTTTGCTTTTCTCTAACAAGTTTGTTGAAGGTGGCCAAATTTTCGGTGCCCTCTTTTCTTCGAGCATCCCCGACGCCGTGCGTAAAAGCGGCCATTTCGTAGAATTGCTTCTGAGACCAGCGATCAAAGGGGTGATCGTGGCACTGGGCGCACTCCAAGCTAGTACCCAAGAAAATCCTTACTGTGTTAGCCATATTGTCCAATGGCATACCTCGGTCACGGAAATAATATCCGACCGCTCCATTGCCTTTCTCCCAGACAGGTCCTTTGGATGACAACAATTCTCTGACGAATTGATCGTACGGTTTGTTGGTGCGGACGAAATCCTTGATAAAGGCAACATATGGTTTTCCCGACATGCCCGCTGCACCCTGCATTCGTTCTTTAGCTCGAAGAATATCGGCCCAAAAGTGATACCAGTGGCTGGAGTATCCATCGGAAGCGAGGAGCTGATCGACCAGTTCTTGCCTCTTTGTAGTCCGTCGTCCGTTTTTGAGGAAGGTTTGCGTTTCTTCCAAGGAGGGGATTCGTCCCGCGATTCTCAAATAGGCACGCCGCAAAAAAGCTTCGTCTTCGATGGTTTTGTTTGGGCGTTGACGAAATTTACGAAGTTGATCTTCCACAAGACCGTCTATTCCCAAAGCAAACTTTGAGAGGTCTCTCGTGGAAAGGGGGCTGGGCAAGGTTGGCAGACTTTCTCGATCCGGGGCAAAATTGTTTTTGACGAATGCTTGGTCCTTGTCGGAAAGAACTTCCATTTTGAATCGGAAAAGTTGATGGTCCTCCGACCGCTTGAAGAGCACATAGTCGCCGTAGTACTTTATCACCTCCCCGGACAACTTTTGACCGTTCGCCGACAAAAAATCACGAGCTGTTGCAGAGATAGTTGCGATTGCAAGAAAGATTGATCCTAGAAAAAGATAGCTTAAGTGTCTGTGGTTCATTGCTTTATTCGTGTCAAAGGTGTGTCATGAAGAGCCTTACAGCCAAAAGATTAATTTGAATGTAAAATATAGACCTTTCAAGCTTTTATTCAAACCTAATTCTTGAGAAAGCTCCATAATGGATGAATGTCATCTGAATGCATACAGCGGGAACTAAAGATGGGTTACAATAAACCTCTAAAAAAAAGATTAATTTGTTCTCAGACTTCGAAAGCAGCGTTTTTTTAATATTCTCTCACGGAAGGAAGGCTACACCCATCCCATTGCTTTCAGAGAAACGATCCCTCGTCTCTAAATTTATGGAATACAATTCAGAATTTCCAATCTAAACCGACCAACCAGTTTCTCGGAGCTTCGACGTAAATGATATTTTCGGCATTACGGAGGGTTTCAATCTCCTCATCCGATATGTTGTTTACCGTAAGAAATATACGGGTGTTTTTCGAAAACATTTTTGAAAGAGAAAGATCGAGGTTGAAGCAATTGTCTAGCAAGCGTGAATTGCGAGCGTCGTCGAAGCGTTCGGATTCGTGGCGAGCATCTAGGCGCAGTTCCCACAGACTTGGCGACCAGAGTAGCGAGGCAGTGGATCGACGCTTCGGGACTTGGGCAAAGCGGTTGCCGACGAGGCCCGGGTTTGCGGGGCAACTCCTTACCTCCGAATCCATGAGCAGACCTTGAAATCGAAAGGAGAGTTCCTCTGTGAGCAGATGTTCGACCGACAGTTCGAGACCGTCGACCTTTGCTTTCTCGAGGTT